>Ga0209404_10003036_pt1 | contig 10024 bp, 9 predicted proteins | sample TroAtlMetagenome_2_FD_187447 | JGI IMG/M metagenome (GOLD analysis project Ga0209404, IMG submission 187447) | Marine eukaryotic phytoplankton communities from Atlantic Ocean - Tropical Atlantic ANT8 Metagenome (SPAdes) (version 2) | ecosystem: Environmental > Aquatic > Marine > Oceanic | place... | reverse complement strand
TTTGGCTATTCACATGAAATGGTTGAGACGTTGTAATAGTTTTTGCTGTTACATGGCCTGCGAATGTTCCACCGTTCGTAGCAGATACCGTATCCGCAACAGTAAGTGTATTGTATGATCGAACTAATACTTCATCACCTGAATCTAATGGAACTGTAAAAGTAACTTTATCTGTAGCTAATGTATAATCAGTAGTTGGTCTCATTGTAAGACCATTAAGAGTTACAATTGTACCTAGTGTGTTTATACTTAATATATTACCACTTGTATCACTATCTTCTACAACGCTCGGAGTACCTGTTATGTTATATTTAAAATCTTGTTCTACGGCTTGACCAAATGCAACGTTTCCGGTATTAAATGCTGATACGACAATTGCATCGCCTGAATCTGCTGCTTCGGTAAGCGTGACTGTACTTCCGTTTGTGGCTGTATAATCAACACCTGAAACCTGTATAACACCATTAACTTGTACAAGAATATTACCAGATGTATAATTAAGTATTGATGAGTTATTATCAGCGCCTGTAAATGCTGTTTGGTTAGAAGTTGCTGTATATACAAATGTATTAGACAATAATGGGCCAACGGCTGAATCAACTATTCCAAGAATCGCCGCGCTATCAACGCTAGATAAAGTTTCGATATTAACAGAAGCGCTATCTATCGTAGCTTTTCTTCCGAGCTGTCCTAGTTCTAATGCCTTAGTTGTTGCCATCTTCTTATCCTAACAAGCGTCCGCTAAAATGATTTTCTTGTGCATACATATTATATGCTCCTATGTTTCTATTGCTTGCAAGAATTTTAAATGTATCATTAGCATTTAAATAAACAATTTCTGCATAATCGACTTGCGTATGTCCTCCGGCATTACCAGTCTGCTCGTATTGATTCCAAACAGAGTTATTAACATAACTATATAAATCTAAATATTCATTTGTATTAAAATTATAGTAAAGTGCTTTATGCGTAAAAAGATATTGACCAGATATTGGTGCAGTAAAAATACCAGTGGAACTATTATAAGAATTAGATGCGTTACTTCTTACTTGATTAAATGTTAATGTAACCGTACCTGAAATAGCTATAGCATTAGTGCTTTTAGCATTGAAAGCTGGTTGAAGTGGATTTGTGACATAACCGTCAGCACTAATAGTCATTAAAGTTGTTCCACTAGCATGAGGAAAATCAGAACCACCAACACCGTTCTTAAATATTATTTCACCGCCACTATGTGTAGCGGCAAGATACATATTAGCATATCCAGAACCAATTTTTGCTCTAGCTCCAGCAGCTGTATCTTCAATATCAATATGAGGCCTTACAGTTGATATATGTAATTCTGCATCAGGATTTGCTTGACTGAGACCGAGATTAGTTGTTATATTTTTTACTCGAGTTAAACTCATTGGGCTATCTCCTCAACAATTAAATACGAGGTATACAATCCACCTTGATTTAGACGAATAGCTGCGGTAGTGGCATTATATGTTCTTGCTTGTACTTTTATTACCCTAGCATTAGTGTTGCCAGCAGCAATCTCCCCATACTTAACTTGTCTCATATAATTATTGGGGCCAGTTCCAGCACCTGCATCATTTTGAAAATACAGTTCATAGTTTCCACCGGCATTATAGTCACCTGTTATACCGGCTCCGTCATGTAATATTCTCATCACACCGCCGGCGTTAGTATTAGTACCTGAAGTATAAACATTTGCAGAAGTATTAAATGTTATACATAAAAGACTTGATGCGTATTTTGGAGTGAATGTTATTGTTGCCGGCAGAATATCAGCAAAGTTTTGACTACTATTAGTATATGCATCTGAAAATTTAGTAGACACTCTTTGTATCAGATGGCCAGCAATGTGTACACCGCTCGATCCATCGGCTTTCTGTATAGTATCAACATACATAGTACTCATTGTGCTATCTCCATTAAAATAAAATGGTTTTGAGTATTGTCGCCGTTAATATAGACAGTATTACCATTACTAGATTTATACTGCATTTTATATACAGTAGCAGAAGTCGTACTAGGTTCATCGACATATACTATATGAATATTTTCATACCCATTATCATCAGTATAATCTTGAGTTGATCCTTGATGATCACCTATTATAGTTCCCGCTCTGTTGATAGCAAGCATACAAGAAGTATTGGCTCCTTGCTTAAAAACTTCATACATATTTGCAATAACCATTATTTTACTAGAAGTTGATTTTGGAGTAATTGTCAATGTCATATCTGTATCAACTAAAGAAGTTGATGTTGTACTTCTAGAATTATCTGTTCTCATTGATAATACTTGCACAACATGACCAGGCGCGTATAGCGTTTGGCCAGAAGGTACAAGAATCTTATTGGCATTGCCACCACTTGTAGGACCTTTTATTGTTTGTACTGTTAATTCTGAAGCCATTATACCACCGTCAACGTCCCATTTACTGTTATATCAGAATTAATAGTTATAGGACCTACAACCATTGCATTCTTATTAGCATCTATTGTTACATTTGCATCTATGCTGTTTGTATTTATACGAATAGGTGTATTTGTTAATCCTAGAGTACCGGCAAGTTTTGCAGGTGATATACTATTATCAGACACTGTAGCAACTGCATGTGATTCACTAACAACAGTTATAAAATCTATAGTATCAGTTGATGCTAAAGCTTCAGCAAAAGTAATAGTTGCTCCAGAAACTGTATAAGCTGTATTTGGATTTTGTATAACACCATTTACAGAAACAATCATTGTTTCAGCTATAAGAGTCGTTTGATTATCTCCGTTATATTTTAATGTATAAGCTGTCGATCCATCTGTAACAATAGTATCTAATTTAAATGCTTTTGCAAATTGTGGTGAATTACCTAGTGTACTCATGCCGCTATCTCCATAAGATGAAAAGAATTAAAGTTTTGAGAGGGAGAACTCCAACCACCACCACTCCATCCGAAATAACCAGTACCACCATTAACTCTACAATAAATAGTATATGTTATGGCATTTGTTGTCCCTGCAACTTCGCTAGCAGAAGCTGATAGTGTACACCAAGCACCAAGGCCAGTAGCGTTTTCTGTTTGAATAAGACCACCCGTACCTACTCTTTGTACCATGGCATAACAATAATGACTTGAACTATTATTATATGCTGAGAGATGATAACTCATTAAAATTAAATTAGTAGCAGACTTTGGTGTAATTGTTAATGAATATATAGATGCACCATAACTATTAGAAGTCGTTTGGAACCTTGTTTGAAAAGTTGCAAATGTTGATGGTATGTATTGAACAATATTACCATCAGGCATCTCTGCACTTGTTAGCGCAGTTTGCATATTACTTGGTATTTTACTTAATGGCATTTTCTATCTCCTAAGCTACCTTATAAATGCCCGAACATCTTATATAGCGTCCTGTTCCTGCGTTGTGAAAAACTGCTCCTGTTGATGCTTGATTAACATGATAATAAAAATAAGTTATTGTACCAGAAACTAAGCCAAATGGTCCTGAGTTGGTTCCAAAAGTTCCTGCTACACTCATCTGACAAGGAACAATACAGTATCCCTGGCTACTTGTAAAAGGCATACCAGTAACCCACATATTACCATTTCCACCAGTTGTATCTACGTTTTCAAAATTAAAAACAAAATGTACCTTATTACCGACCTTAGTATAATATCCAGTTGTTGAAACAGTAGTGTTAGGCATACCATAATAACCTGCAAGTTCCGCGGTAAATGTACCTTCTTCATAATCATCTAATGTATTAGCTACTGTACCGTCTAGGCCACTTCCTAATTCTATTCCAGCTGGTGCAGAAATTTTACCACTCGAATGTATTCTTGCTTTAACATTAGAAGTTGATGCTGTTTCAGCATCAAGTGAAGTTGTGCTTGATTTAAAGTTAAAATCAAATGGTCTACTTCCAGCAGATGCACTTTGATAAGAAGTTCCAGTATACCACGTGGTATCATTTTCTTCATTAAAAAGATATATACCTTGGCCTCTAGCTCTTGGGTCGCTAGTAGTATCACTTTTTAAAGCTATAGAACCTTGTGTATAACCAGTACTACCGTGAGAAAAAGATGCTGTAGGTTCTGCTGTTCCGCCACTTAAATTTATAGTAAAACCATTTCCGTCTAAATTACCACCTAGTTGAGGAGTAGTATCATCTACTACATCGCCTCCTCCTACACCGGATTGTAACATTGCTTGAGTAATACTATTATCTGGAGGTACGACACTCTGAATAGACTGAGCTTGATAAATTACATAAAAACTATCAGTATTGGCAATAGCTTCAGACATGACAATATTTTGACCAGAAATAGTATATGCAGTAGTAGGTTCTTGTCGTACATTATTGACAAAAACTTCTAAGTCATTTGCATTTGTTACCGCATGATCAAGTGCATAGCTAGTGGCACCACTTCCGGTGATACTTTGCTTTTTAAGCTCTTGAAAAGCCGTTGCTGGTTTATTGCCAAGCATTCCCATTTTATGTTTGCTCCACTATCGACATAATAACATCTACGGAAGTTGCCGCAGTGCTTTTTGCTTTAACTATATCACCTGGTTCTAGGATTACTTTTTGCTCTCCACCCATGGGTACAAGCGTACCACCCGGAGCAATTGTGCCATTCTTAATGATATGATAATCATTACTAGAAGATGTGATGTAAATATCTAAATTCACATTAGCGTTCGATAAAACATTTGCGGCAGTCATTCCAATAATTATTGTCTTTGTAGCCGCGGGACAAGTGTATAACGTAACAGGTGAAGTCCCTACGTTTTGAGCAAGTTCGTTTTTAAGTGTGTTGGGCATTTTTAACCCCCAAAGATAAGTGCGTTGAGAAGACTATCGTCTCCTATTTTTGTTTCTAAACCTGCTTCTTCCGAATCCCTTAAATTGTCTATATGCTGTTCAGCATGGGTATGCAAGTTAGTTCCTCTAATTTGCGTAAGTGGCATATTAAGCTCCGATTGTTATTCGTTGTGTTTTAATAGTTGTATTATTTAGACTCGGTGTTACAAGTAATCTTACATTTCCTGAATTTATATCAGCATCAAATTCGCCAAGTGAGGAATCTGATGTTACGTGACCATATTGTGACATAAAAACAGTTGTACCATTATGCGTTAGTAATACTTCTGTTGCATGGTATTTATTATCTGAATCGATTGCAAGCTCGATAAGATATTTAGATGTTCTATGAGTTGTTGCGCTATATGTATCTGCTACATATTGAGTGGCTGCTGTACCAATACTCGCTGATCCTGGAGTTAATCCTGTATCTACAAGAGATGCTTTACTAAATGATGATATAACAATAGTATCGTTTGAGTCAGCATTGTAATCTGCTAGTACTGTTACTGATGTACCATTTGTTGCCGTAAAGTCAAGTCCAGGAGTTAATCTAGAACCGTTAAAGAATACTTCTAGTTTATCAACATCATAAGAAAGTACATCTCCATTTATATCAGAACCTGAAAATACTAGAGATTCAGGATTTGGCTGATAGATATAATCTTTATGATCTCTTAATTCTACATTAGTAGATCGTACTACTCTTGTTTCAATAACGTCACCATTTTCAGGTGCGGCAGATAAAGTAAGAACTGAACCAGCTAATGAATACGCATCGATGTGCTGTGACACACCATTTATAGTAACAAATACATTTTGATCTGTTGTAGGTTCACTAGATAAAGTAAAGGCTGTTGTTGAACTATCACCATTAAAAGTATTTACTACAACATCAGTATTTACATTGGCATTACCACCGCCGCCACCAGAAACTGTAACAGTCTTAGTTGTTGTAGTACCACTTACCGAGACTCCTGAACCAACAAAGTTAATTGTCGTTGTATCGTTTAAAAGCGGGGTACCCTCGTCTTGAAGAGTAAGGGTATTGCTGCTAAGTGTTGCCCGTGCTGTAACGTATGCAGAGTCTACGGTGTTTTGTATAAGAGTTATTGTTGATGCTGAATCAACAGTACCACCACCTCCACCGGATATAGTTGTAAATGATAGCTGTCCGTTACCATCTGTAACAAGTGCTTGACCATTTGTACCGTCTGTGATTGCCGCCGGAGATGCTGTCGCAAATACCGGTAAGTGTCCTGTGGCATCTGGTAAGTTGATTGTTCTGTCTGCTGTTGGATTCGTTGCTTGAAGTTTTATTTCATGCGCATTTGCCGAATCGCCTTCAAAAGCAATACTTACAATACTATTAATATTTGGATCTAGTTCTAATGTAACATTATTTGCCGCAATGCCAGCATTAATTTGACCAGTAGTTCCTAAGAATGTTAATGTTTCTGAAGTAGGATTAAATGTATGTGAACCGGTATTACCGGCTAATCCAAACGTTCCATCACCTTCTCTCGCTTGAACATATGCACTATCAACTAATTGAGTTATTAGAGCAGAATCCATTGCATCTGTAATACCATAACCGGATATCGTAGTTGGTTTACCGGTAACATCTGCCCAAGCGCCACTAAATAATTCACTTTGATTTGCTAGTGGTATCCAGTTACCACCATGAGCAAAATAACCTCTACCGGTTGCGTGGACATGTGCAAACATACCGTGATATGTTGATGCGCTTGGTAAATCAGCTAATGCGCTATAAACATTAGAGTATGTAATTTTCTTTGAGCCGAAATCAATATCATCAAGACCAATACGTGTTCGAGCTTGAATATAAGCCGAGTCAATCATATTAGTTGCTTCGGCAGAATCTAATAACTGATCAAAGTTAAGTTGACGTGCTTGAACCCATGCAGAGTCGACTGTATTACCGCCTAGTGTAAGTGAACCATCAACGCTTAATCCAACACCATTTAATAATTGTAATTCATCTGATCTTTGTCTACTAACAATAGTAAACGAACCATTACCCTTGATGGCAGTTTCTATTAAACCATCTTCAGTTCCACTTGTTGCATCAGCAATCTTACCTGTAACTTTTGCATATATCTCATCGCCAGGCCCATCATGTCTACCTTTAAACTGTATCTGACCTAAATAGTCTGCGTCTGCTGGTGATGCGCTATTACGATATAATATTAACTCAGGACCAGCTGCTGAGCCTGCATCAGTAGAAGTAAGTGTAAGAGTGTTTTCTAGGTTTTTAGATCTTAATACAACGTATGCGGAGTCAATTAGATCTATCGCTTCTGCTGAATCCAAGAATGAAGTTGTATCTAATCTAGCATTTACCCAAGCTGAATCAACGAGCTCGCTATTCAGTCTTAATTTAGTAACCGACGCAGAATCTGCAATCAAACTACCGGTTACCCTTGCACCGTATGTATTTGTTTCAAATTTCTTAGAGTTGTCGTAATAAAGTTCTACATTACCGTTACCATTAATTTCAAGGTTGGTTTCCCAACTACCTGATGTGTCATTCTGAATTTTAAATGGACCATCATCTTCTGCTATAAATCTAAATTTATCAGCATCTTCAGAACCTTGATCCGCATTTAAGTATAATATTGCAGAACCACCTGTGGGTCCTTGTACTTTTATTCCATTCGCATTTGTCTGCAATGCATTATAATTATTATAGTAGAGCTGTACGTTTCCATCATCATTAACAATAATTCCATCTTCACCAGATTTTGCTTGAATGTATATGTTACCACCATCATCATTATCTACGTTGCTTCTAATATATACAGATGCTTTATTGTTATCAATATATGAATTATTTCCGTCATGATAAATCTGTAAGTCATCACCAGTACCAAATATCGCTTTCTCATTATCGAGATATTGTACAGTCTTGACATAATTTGAATCAGCTACATCTAATATAACCGAAGAGTCTATTAGATGCGTATTAACGTTAGAAACATCTACTTTTACTTCGTCGCCAGTAGTGTGATTTGTAAATCTAGCGGCACCGTTATGTTCAGACATAACAATGTTACCAAAAGTAACTGATGAACCTGAAAGATATAGATCTCTGAATCGTCGTGTTGAATCACCTAGATCGAATGCAGAATCTGTAATAGGAATTATATGCTGATCAATATTACCAAACATTGAGTCAAGTATATTATGAGCTTCAGCAGAATCTAAAAATAACGACCGGTCTAATCTAGCATTTACATAAGCCGAGTCAACGAGATTGATTGCTTCTGCAGAATCTAAATAATCAGTATTAATTCTATCATTAATATAAGCACTATCGATCATACTCACGGTTTGGCCGGAGTCTAAGAATTGTGCTATAGCATTAGAAGAATTTTTATAATATAATTTACCATCAGCAAAGTTAATTGCCAATTCGCCGTGTTCTAAATCACCCGGTGCTGGGTCACTACCGCCGACACCTTTCCTTTTTAGCTTAATTATAGTTGTCATAATTCTTCCCTAAAACACTATTTATTAGTACGTTCCGCCGTCTAAAACCGTAACGGCTACGTGACCTGCAGTGACAGTAAAGCTAGCTGAATCAAATGATGATACACCAACTTGGCTTTTTGTTGCGTTTATTGCTTTCCATGTCATTGAATTTAGCACATCATCATATGTTAATGTCAATGCAGCATTCGAATCAACACCGAAAAAGTTATCTAAATGATCTTCTACGACTTCTCTTAATGCAACACCGTTAAAGAATACGGCACTATCAAGTGATGCAAATGGAATATCTAATGGTAAGTTCGGATCCCATCTATCTGTAGCAGCGTCAAATATAAATTGTGGTTTTGTACCAGAATATCCTGCACCACCAACTGTAATACCTGCACCATCCGCAGCTGATGAATTAGCTGCTGAATCTGCTAAGACTAAATTCTTATCATTTAAAGATACTACTGTACTATTAACAGTTGTTTCAGTACCTTGTACTATAAGATTACCGCGTACAACTAAATCACCCGAATCACCTACAGGAAATGGATCAATGAATAATTGATTTGAGTTATCTGTTGATGATATAGTATTACCATCAATCTTAACATTATCTACTGTAAGTGATTTTAAATCTAATACATCTGAATCTAAATGAACTGTAACTACATTATCTGCAACTCTTGTATTAACATTAAATCCACCTGCAACTTCTATAGATGAATCAAGAAGGGCAACATCGCCTGTACCGGCATCAGCATTTATATTCAACGTTGTTGCTAATGGTACGGTACCAGCAGAATCAATAAGACCAGATGAATTAATTGTGAGAACAGGTATTGAAGTTTGTGATCCATATACAGCAGAATCTACAACTTGTGGTCTATTAAAATGACCAGCATAAACTGTACCGAATCTTAAGGATGTACTACCAAGATCTCTTCGAAATCCAGCATTGTACATACCCATACCACGGCCAACGCCTGGTACAACATTACCGTCTAATGTAATTAAGCCATTACCGGTTGAAGCACCCATACCACTATACATGGCATTGTTTACATCGTAACCAATAAGTGTAACGCCTTTACCGGCAATTTCTAATTCTGTAATACTACTATCAGCATGCATCATAAAGTAATGATCTGTAGTATCATGCCTTAAAGTTGTTCTACCTGTCTGTAGAACATTATTAAATAGATAACCGTTACCTAGTACTAAGTTCTTATCGTTGTCTATTACTTGGTCGACATGAACATGAACCTGACTATCTTTAGTATTGAACCGCATCATATCAGCAGTCGCAGCACCTAGACTTGTCATAGCGGTAACTGTTAATGCACTATCGGCGTTATCTCTAATATTAATATGGCTTTGTCCACCAAAAAATCCAAGATCATTATATAAATTAGCTGACTGAAATGGTATAGCCCAACTACCAAAAGATGTAGTACCAACCGTTTCGCCCTTAATTAAACCGGCCGAAAGACCAACATTAGTTAGATCTAATTTATGATTTCCTTGAGCCGAACTGTAACCGTATCTTGTACCTATTGTAATAGTACCACCACTATCAGTATTCGGCGCTATAGTCATATTCTGACCGGTACGACTGTATATTGCATCTAATCGTGCAGAGTCA
>Ga0209404_10003034_pt1 | contig 10026 bp, 13 predicted proteins | sample TroAtlMetagenome_2_FD_187447 | JGI IMG/M metagenome (GOLD analysis project Ga0209404, IMG submission 187447) | Marine eukaryotic phytoplankton communities from Atlantic Ocean - Tropical Atlantic ANT8 Metagenome (SPAdes) (version 2) | ecosystem: Environmental > Aquatic > Marine > Oceanic... | reverse complement strand
AGTTTTAAGACTTCGTATTTGTTAGGTGAGACTAAGTCGTTAGGTGTTGTCATTTAAATCAAATTGCTTTATTTCGTAAGAAAAACTTTCTTCGTTGTATATATTTATACGGTCTTTAAGGTGACCAAGGGTATAATTATCACATTGAAGGTCGTCTGCAATATCAAATAAACGCATATTCTCCTTACCTTCCACCTTACGAAGACCTCTACCAATAGACTGTAGGTTTCGTATTCTTGATTTTGACGGACTTGCAAAGACAATATTATCGATTCTTTTTATATTAACTCCAGTAGAGAATGTTCCATATGAAGCTAGTATCACACTATCTTTAGCCTTTTCTACTAACTCTCTAACTTGTTCTCTATCTTCTGTATCTGTTCCACCATAGACATAGTGTAATTTCTTTCCTAGTCTTTTAAACATTTTACCATGAAGGTTAACTCCATGTTTCTCAACGAACTGGAATAAGACTAAGGTGTTGCCCTTTAGACTATACACTAGGTTGCATATGAATTCATTTCTTGCTTCACTACCTACAAGATAATCCATTTCCTCTTGGTAGGTTCCTTTCTTTTGTTTAGTATGACGAAGTATGACACAATCAATATTAATTTTTGCAATGGTTCCTTCGTCCATTAATTCTTTCGAAGAGACTACTTTCTTAACTGGGCCAAACATTCCTTCCAGTTGTAGTCTATGACATTCTGAACCGTCAAGGGTTCCTGTAGTTCCAATACGAATTGCAGTATCTTTCATTTTTTCAAGTATACCTTTTAGTGTCTGTGCTTTGAATAAATGTGCTTCGTCCCCAACAACCATATCGAATGATTGCATTACATCTTTAGGTGCTTTAGAAAAACTTTGCCAAGTTGAAATTGTAATATCAGAATCAAATACAGGTTGCCCACTATAGATTTTACAAATGTCTTTATCATATCCATAGTCTGCAAAGTCTTTTGCCATTTGTTCTACCAGTGAAGTGGTAGGAACAATAATAATTGTTTTCTTGTTATAATATCTTGCAAGTAGATATATGATTAATGATTTACCACTTGCAGTTGGTGAGAGTAGAAGTTGTCTTCCATACTGGACAGCTGTTCTGAACGCGTCTAATTGATAATCTCTTGGTGTTAAGGGTAAGTTTAATTCTTTAATAAAGTTTTCATCAGGTTCTCTTTCTTTATCCCCAATGACATCATTTATACCGTTTATTTCATATCCTCTTTCTCTACAGAACTCGTCCACATAAGGAAGTAATCCGATATAAATTTTGTTTGTTTTGATTGAGAAGAGTCTTACTTTACCGTCCCAGTATCTATTCCTTACCGAGGGCATGAACTTTGCATTAGGAACAGTGAACGAGAAAAAATCGAAGAGGTCTCTTTTTAACCCATCGTCACATTGAACTTGCATGAAGACTTCATCTGTCTTCTTGAGAGTTATCTCAGAGGCCATCCAGCACTCCAAACAACCAATGACTTTCTTATTCCGTGTGTGACTGGGGTCACTTGGTGGTGCAACCAAGAAGGAAATACTAACATTGAACCTAGGGACTTACCACTAAATGGTGCGGTATTGGTTAATTCATCTTGACTTATTAGTGTATCTCTTCCCTTTAGATTATCAAAAACACCCGCTGATTCTATCCATTGAAAATGACCACCCTCATAATCTTCGGGACTTGATAATTGAACTGAACAAGATAACTTTCTAATTTTTCCATTCTTATAATTTTCAATTCCCGCGTCTGTATGCCAAGTATAGAAATCTCCAGTTGGTCTATCAGGTTGAGCTTCGTATATAGTATACTGCCATGTCTCCATACCGTCTACTTCGTAATTCCAACCTGCGATTTGATTTGCATGAACCATTCCGTCAAATATTTTTTGTTTTAACACTTGGTCAAAATCACCTAGTTCGGCATTGTGTTCTATCCACTTATTAGTAGACTGTCTTATATTGCTATCTTTACTACCAGTTTCACCTTGTTCTCGGTGTTGAATACCGTCTTTGTCTGTCCCACCAAAACCTAACCTACCTTCTGCAATAGGAAGGTTGTAAGCATATCCATGGATATAATCCACTTCTTGTGCAGTTAGGAAATTTTCAAGGACTACGCAATACTGTTTGTATAACATTAGGAGCCTGCCATAAATTTACGCCAGTCAATGGTGTTCTTTATGGTTTGGTGTCTCCATGTTATATTTTCCATGCATCTTTTAAGAAAATCAATTTGAATTTGCTGATATTCTGTTTGTGCATTTAACTTTTGCAAGTCTTCATCTGCATTAAAAAATATCTGCATATCGTTTTTCATGATTTTGAGACCGTCAAATGGGTCGTCTGACCAACCAAGTTCTTTGATTCTGTCCTCGTCCATTTTACCGTTAAACCATAACCACTTGTCTTTTAAAGTCATAGAGTATCTTAATTGAAGATTCTTATGCCTAACAACAGCGTCAGTTAAGTATTCGGAGTATTTTGCGTGGAGTCTAGGTAGTTCTAATGACGACTTATCTAGTTCGATATCGTCAATTTCACAATCCTCTTTCCACTCTTTTTTCAATTCATCTAGAGTCATAATATACCTATTATACCATATTTATGGTGTTTTAGGAAGTGGATTCTATGTCATAATATGTGAACCTGAATTCTACGGTTGCTATAACGGTCTCACCGTCTGCACCTGATTCTAATTCTATACCGCTTAAGGATATAGGGAATGCATCGTGGAATCTAAAGTATCTATTTGGTATGTTTTTGTTTGTATTTGTGACTAATGTTATATCTGAATATTGATTCATATCATTGTCTATTGCAGATTGTGTCCCTGTAGCAGTTTGCACTGAACCAACATAGTTAGCATAATCCTTCGGGTCGGATACTGGAACAATTTGATCCATCCAATCAAAGATTTCTTTGAAGTTTGCAAGGTCTTCGTCTACTAGGAATCCAACTGTTAACGGTTCAAAGGTAATCTTATCGCCGGGAAAGAATGCATCTAAACCAATTCCAGCTGCAAGAATTGTCTCGGTAAATTGTAGGCCGGGAATGTTTACAGTCTTAACAAAGAATTCTGTATTAGGAACTTTATCGATAAGTAATCTAAAATTATTCTTACCAAGTAAAGATTTATTAATTAAAGTCTCACTCATTTGTCGCTAATTAAAGTATCTTCTAACTTTATAATCCTTTTATTATATGTATTATCAAAGTAGTCACCATTGTCTCTATACTGTCTTACAACAGTGCATTCACAAAGATAACCGTCTTCTTTATACATGGTAGTAATAGTTTTTGATATTACACCTTGTGCGTCTGTTTGTTCCACTCCATTAGGAAATGCTTTCCTTTCCCATGGGCCTTCTAAAACTTTTATGTCTTTTTGATATTCCATATAACTATTTATGTAAAGTGGGGCCGAAGCCCCACAATACTTACTTCTCGTTTACAAACTCATTAAGTTGTCTTGCAACTTTAATAACTTCGCTTGTGGCCACGGTCTGACTACCATAACATTTTTTATCGTTAGGGTAGTTTTCATTGTGAACTTGTAAAGCATCATTGGCTCTATAGATATTTCCTTCTAATAGACCTTGTGCTTGGTTAAGTAAGTCGGCTCGGATTTCGAACCCTGATTTTGTGTTTGACATATCTCCTCCTGTGTGTATGTGTGTTATGTCTGTATCTTAATGATACAGTATTATATATGGGCTAAAAAAAAGAGAGTCCGAAGACTCTCTTTTAACTCGAAACGAAATTCGATATTACAGAATATTGCTTACAGCCATTTTTCTGTAGTATTGGTTTGTTCCTGCTGTTGCCATTCCACTTGATGGAGTTGCGCCAACGAAAGGATTACTAACCATACCATATCTAGTTTTGAAACCGATTTTTGGTTGGAAAGTATTTTCGCCAACTGCTCTCACCATTTGTAATGGAACATATGGGCAATAGAACATACCAGCGTCATAAGGATTTGAACCTCTATAACCAACAGTCATATAATCAACGCCTGCATAAGGGTCGATATAGACTTTAACTCTTCCGTTAAGAACACCAGCAAATGTATTGCCAGTATCATCAACATTAAGTCCAGTTGATAGGGCAGGTGCATAATCCAATACTCCACTCATAGAAAGAGCAGAAGCAACATCACTAGAACATAGGATAAAGTTTCCTTTACCTCTACGAGTTTCTTGTGCTATTGTATTAGCTTCTCTTTCGATTTGGAATAAAAGACCTTTGAATTTCTCAACAGACCATCTACCGTTGGCATCAACATCTAAGTTGAAAGTTCCAGCAGTAGCAGTGTCAGCAGCACCAGTCTTCGCTTGAAGATTGACATTCCTAACTACTTCTCTGTTGATTTCAGCAAGAATCTCACTTGACAAAATATTTGCAAGTTCTGATTCTGCGTCAAGACCGTGGATTGCTTTGAGGTCTTGTGCAAGTTCTAATGTATACTCTGCTTTGAGTGCTCTTGATTTTGCAGTCACAGTTGCTTTCTCGATTGTGAAAGACATTTGTGCAAAATGATTTCCGGCAGCGTCACCTAAGCTTTCTGCAGAAGCAGTAGCCATACCAGCACCAGTAGTTGATGCGTATGAAGGTGAACTTGTGTCGAAAGGGTCTCCGATAGGATCGGAACCAACTGGGCCAGCTGTTGGGTCTGCACCACCTGAGTAGTCTGAACGAGCTTCACCGTGAAGGGCTTCACTGTTATTCAGTCTAGTTTCAGTTGGATAGTCATTGTATCTTGCTTTCATAGCAAAGATAAGACCTGTAGGGCCTGTCATTGGTTGAACACCGCAAATGTCGTATGCAACGAGATTTGGCATAGCTCTACGAACTAACGATATAAGGATTGGATCCCAGTTAGATATAGAACTACCAGTAGAGTTTAAAGGTGCAGCTTCCTCAAGAGTTGCTCTGTCTTCGTTAAGAGCTTTCTCTTGGTTTTCAAGTATTACTGCAGTGACGGCTTTCTTGTAGTTGTCTTCGATTTTTGGCAAATCGGAGTGCTCTAGAATTGGCTCCCACTTCTCTTGTAAGTTTTCTGATAAAAACATACTGTTATACCCCTTAAATTTAACCTAATGGTTTTAGTTTAGTTAATGCCTCAGAATAACGAGCAATAGTTGGGTCAAGGACTTCTTCTACTTGAGTAGAGAATTCACCTGTTCCTTCTTCTTCCTTCGTTTCTTCTGAGATGGACTCACCGTCAACACCAAAGTAAGCTTCTTTAATTTCTGCAACCTTCTCTTCGAAGTCTGCTTCATCAGTGAAGTCTACACCGTTGGCAAGCGATTCCATTTTCTCTTTTTGTGACTCAGACAAGTCTTCACATGCCTGTCTCACAACATTTTGTCTCTTAAGACTACCAATCTCTTCTGTTATTTCCATATTCTTGGAAACTTCAGCATCGAGTTTGGATTCCATCTCGTCAAGACGATTTGCGAGTTCGTCAACGACATTATACTTATCTTCAGGCACTTCAACATAATGTTCTACGAACAATTTTTTAAGTCCTTCGATAAAGTTTTCAGTCATTTCTGATCTCAAACCCCTTTCTATTGCGAGTTCGTTTTCTTTCGACCACTCTTCAGCACAATATGTTAAGTATTTGTCAACAGAACCAGTTAGTTCTTCTTTGACAGTCTCAACTTGGGATTTTAATTCTTGTGAATACTGTTCATCAAGCTCTTTTTTAACTTCTTCAACTTTGCTATGAACTGCAGCCTTGAATATAGTTTTGGCTTTCTCAGCATTCTCTTCTGATAAATCTAGTGATTCCGAGATTTTAGATAGGTCGTCATCTATTTCAATCTCAACTAATGAAGATTCAACTTCAGCAGATGCTTCTTCTTTGACGGATTCTTCTTTCTCGTCTTCTTCATCACTGTCATCAGTCTCATCTGCAGTAAGTGATTCTGCAAATTTCTTAACTTCTTCTAGAGATGAAGCCTTTAATGCTTCTACTATTTTTCGTGCAACTTCTGCTTTAGTCAAGGATTCATCGACCTCGTCTTCTGACAATGAAGCAAATAATTTATTCATTTCTTCTTTGTTCAGACCTTTCATACTGTCGACTGCAGCCTTGATTAGTTCCATCTTAGATTCTTGAACTGGAGCTTCTTCTTCTTTAGTTTCTGCTACAACCTCTTCCTCTTCGGAACCTTCCTCATCTTCTTTGAGTTTCTCGGGCTTTTCTGCTTTGCCAGCGTTTTTGTTTACTGCATCTTTAGCTTCTTTCGAACCTTTTTCTGCAGCTTTTAAACTAGCAACAGCTTTGTCAACAGGATTTTCATCAGGTTTGACGACTTCGCCTTTACCGCTTTCGATTTTCTCTTCAGCAGACGAACCTTGTTTGTGAGCAGACTTGTCACCTTTTTCCGCACCTTTAGTAGGCTCTTCAACGATTGAAGTTTCCTCTTCGGTGTTTTCCACTTGGTTTTCTAAATCTGACATAAATTTCTCCTGTTTATGTAATAATTGATTACTTTTTTATTTATATGTTATAGGTTCTCAACAAACCTTTTCCATAGTTTCAATTTAGTATCTTCCAACTGATTTAGTCTAGCAGTCTTCATTTCAGTCTGCATAGCGTCTAAATCCTTTGCTTTTAAGATACCACTCTCATAAACCCACTCTACTCCTTCCATTATTCCTTCTACGAAGGCTTCAGGTGCAGACGGGTCTGCTACGATATCAGCTGCAGTTGCTAACTGAAAATCGTCTTTAACATACTGTGCGTTTCCTTTAGACTCTAGAGAACCTAGTCCTCTAGAAGAAACACCCAGCTTCGCACCATCATCAATCAAGTTTTTAACTATCTGTCCGTTTGGTGTTGATAAAATCTTTGCTCGTCCCACGAAGTTGTTTCCATCTTCTTCCAACTTTGTTATCATGTGGGATACTTTGTCAAGATTGATTGTTGGGCCCTCGGGGTGTCCAAGTTCTCCAAATGCTCTATCTTGCTTTATGAATTCTTTGTTATACCTTTTAACTTCTGTTTGTATAACTTCTTTAGGATATATACGACCATTTCTGTTTTTAATTTCAGACTGCATAAAGATACCTTCGATGAAGTAATCTTTACCACCTTTTTCGTTTTCTTCTACAATTACAGGACTAACCCCGTAATCTTGAAATTCAGATATTAATTTCATTCGTAATTTCCTCTATTGATATACCTTCTTCGGACATGTCTTTAAGCATTTGCTTCACATTTTGCATACCAATTTTTAAGGACTCTTCGTCCCCGAAGGTTTCTTGTATTTCATGTCCGTTAAGAAATACTGTTATACCTTCTTTACACTCCGTGTAATGTATATTTATAGCTTCTTTATCAAGCTTTAAACTTTCTGTTCGAATCAACACATGTCCATCGGGACAAACAAACTTTGCCTCGTGGAGTTCTTGTGCTAACTCCTTAAAATCTTTCATTAAGACTCCTCTGTAGAGGGTTCGGGTTGGTTATCTGCCCAATTAACAGACTTCTCAACTCGTTTCATATCAACTACTTCTGCAGCTTTTTGTTTGATTCCGTCAAAGACATCTGCCTTTGCCTGTTCTAACTTTCCAGCTTCAATTCCGTCAACTATCTTTCTTGATATGTTTTCTTCACTCATTACCATCCTCCATCATCTTGACCGCCTTCTTCTTCTCCACCACCCTCATCTTGTATTTGTGTATCAATGAGTTTGATATCGTCTTCGGTCTGTCTTAATATATACTTTCTAACATACTCATTAGAATAATATTTTCCAATATATTCTGATACTGTTCCTAAAGTATCCATTCTTTCTCTTAAAATTTCTGCTTCTTTCAACTCTGTAAAGTGGTTGTCAGTTGCAAAATCAAACTGTAAGAAGTCTCTGAATTTATCAAACTCTTCTCCAGTCACGACTTCCTTAAGAATTAAATGTGTCCTAAGAATGTCGGTGAATACTCTTGCAAATTTCTTTTGCAATCTATTCGTAAACTTGTTGAACTTAAGTTCATCTCTTGAGATTTCAGAAGCACGACCCATATTGAATCCGTTATCTGCTTCCATTCTCGTTGCAGGCACATTAAGAGATTGATATAACTTCTTCTTGAAGTATTCAATATCATCTATGTCTGCAAGGTTTTGTCCGCCTGGCAATGTGGTAATCTCTGTTCCTCTACCACCTTCTCTCCTAGGCAACCAAAAATCCTCTAGCATTGACATGTGTTTCCTATCGTCCTTGATTTCACCTGTCTCTGCATTATACACGAGTTTATTTCTATACTTGTGCATAACATCTGCAAGGTATTGTTCTGCCTTTGCTTTTGGCAAGTTTCCAACATCAATGTAGAAGATTCTCCTTTCAGGAGCTCTTGAAATCCTATAGATTACAAGTGCATCTTCCATCATTGCTAACTGGTTTGCAGTTTTCAATGCCTTGTGTAGATATCCTATAACTACATTCCTTGTGTAGTCAAGTAATCCACTGGTTGTATAAGTCACTGCTTCAGGTGCAATCTTAACGGTTGAACCTTCTGTTGCAGAAGTCTTATCAAACCCCTTGTCGTTAAAGACATAAAACTCTTCGACTTTCTCTACTCGTTCTATATTTGTCTTCGGGTCTTTACCCTTTTCGACATTTCTAACCTTCTTAATTTTAAGAGGGTCAATGTTCCTTAAATCTACGATACCTAGTTTTGGGCGTTTAGTGTCAACGACTTTATGGAAATAAATCCTTCCGTCAACATACCACTTTCTGAAAATTTCATGAGAGTTCGAATTGAACTTCATTAGGGATAAGATGTGTGCAAACTCGTCTTGTATCTTGTTTTTGATACTGTCCGAGAGTTTGACATCTCGGAGGTCGAGTGCAACTATTCTATCCGAAGTATCAGAAGTAATACACTCATTAACTATATCTTCGATTGCTGAGTCACATTCGGGAACCAGTGATGTCTCTCTATATCTTCGAATGAGCTCAGCCTCATTCTTGATACCACCTTCCATATCAACATACGCACCATATGCTCCGCCAGATATATATCCAGCTTGTTGTTGAATGACGGGTGTGCCATCATCGTCAATAGGAGGCACGAATGATCTTGCATTCGGTGCTTCCTTGACTCTTAACTCGTCCTTCTTACGAGTTATTTCAAACCCAAATAATTCCATAATATTATTTATACCTCTCTAAAAGAGGTCATTTCACTGTAATTACTTGACTCTTTCCCAATGAGAATATGTGAAATCAACTGTGAACTCCTCTAATGCATCTACTGTTTCGTAATTTAAATCGATAGCAGCAATGTTTTTAGGGAACATGTTGAAGAACTCATATCTCGCTAGGACAGCGTCGTCTTTACCTAATTGTTCGACAAACGCTCTTGAGAGTAGGTAATCATTACTAGCCATACCTATTCCTGAATCAAGTTCTTGAATGTCTTGTTGCCAAGCTTCGAGACCACCTCTAGCACTGAATTCAGAATCATTGATTACGGTCACTGACCAATCTTCAAATGTTCTGTCTCCTGCTAACTTGAGGATAGAGCCTCTAAAGTTTAATGCAATTTCTCCTAGGGTCGCAGCTGGTATTGTTGCAGCCTTACAAAGGAACTCAATCCTGTTGCCTGCTCTAGGAATGAAGACTCTGAATCGGTTTGGTCTTGGGCCACCACCAATCAGTTGTGCTTTAAATTCATCTATTGTTGCCATTCTTTACTCCTTAAACTGCTCCGTAGATTTCTTCAAACTCAACTCCTGACCTTGCAGCCACGAAATTAAGTGTGATAAAGTTAATACTTCTAGCAGGTTTCACGAAGATAGAACATACAAATTCGTTTCTATCTATCACTGTATCTGTGTTATTGGTTTCGTCACATAATACTGTGAAGTCTACTAGGCCTCTTCTGTTCTTAACATCTCTTAAGAAAGGTTCTACAGCAGCTCTAAACTGTGCTCTTGTGAATGCATCGTTGAATTCAAAGAGTTGTGATTTAGCTGCAACTGCTATTGCTTTCTCTAAGACTATGAAC
>Ga0209404_10003031_pt1 | contig 10044 bp, 12 predicted proteins | sample TroAtlMetagenome_2_FD_187447 | JGI IMG/M metagenome (GOLD analysis project Ga0209404, IMG submission 187447) | Marine eukaryotic phytoplankton communities from Atlantic Ocean - Tropical Atlantic ANT8 Metagenome (SPAdes) (version 2) | ecosystem: Environmental > Aquatic > Marine > Oceanic... | reverse complement strand
GGCAATAAAACAAGAGAGTGATCTACTTAAATTAAACAGAGCACTTCAAGAATTTCAAAGGAATGCTAAGGACATTGATGATGTTGAAGAACAAGTCAAGGTAAAACAAGCTGGAAAGACTGTAGTAAAATATAATGTTATGACAACCGATAGGGAAACTTCTCGTGATCGGGTAGAGAAAGCATTGAAGAAAGAGTTTAATGGGTTAGTTAAACGTGAGCAGCTATCTGTATCATCGATGGCATGCACGGTTATAAATGCAAAAGATAAGATGAAATATGTTTTCATCTATAAACCAACTAAGGGTGGTATGTCACAGACCACTTTAAATTCTTCTATAACAGAATTATATCCATGTATAGCATTTGAAAAAGGTATAAAGATTACTGCAGTATCAAAGATGGAGGTTAAAAAATTCCATCAAAAGATAGAGGCTGCATGGAGTAAAGATTTGAAATGTTTTGTGAATGATAAGGATGCATTAGCAGGTAGAGATTTCATTGCTAATGCTGAGAGAGGTAAGTTTGAGGAGAAGATCAAGAACGCAATTAATATATTGAGATGGTTGCAAGGAGTAAATAGAAAGCACAAGATTAAGAAAGTTGTTTGGGGTTATCGTGCTAAACCTGCAGATATTATGAGTAATCATCCTGGAGATATATTTGTACAGTTTATGAATGATAAGTGGTTAGGTGTTTCACTTAAAGCAGGTAGTGAAAAAACTAATGAACCAAAACTCAACACGTATGTTAAACCTATCTTTGATTATTTTAATAAGTCTAAAGATTATGATAAGATAAAAGATAAATTATGGCCTCAGTATATGGAGATACCTGGTATAGAAGAGGAGGATAAGTCTAAGTGGGGTAAGAATGACCTAGCATTAAAGACATATGTATTTGAAAAACAAGATAGGGAATCCGAGAAGAAGTATAATGAATTGTATGATAAGAATCTTGCAATCATTAAAGATGAATTGATTAAACTTATAGGTGATCCAAAGAATTTTGAGAAAGCAAAGGCATGGATTACAGAAAAGGTGGCACAACAGCAGCAAGATGTTCCTTTAGTTGTTGTTAAGGCTACTCAATATACAGCAAGAAGGGATAAGGCAAGTGATCTTCTTGTTGAAGCAGTTGCTGCTGTTAAAAAAATCAGTGCAGAGATAACAAAGGTGGGTGGAAAGCAAGCCTTCACTGTCAAATTAGTTGATGGTACTAAAGTTAAGATGGATTTTACTGCTCGTACTAATAAGGTGGGTGCTAATCATAAGATGGGACAGTTTACTAACCTTGCGGTGAAATTCAATAAGGTTAGCCAGATATAGAACTGGCACACTACTGGCACACAACCCTCTGAAATGGATTATAATACAGAGGTATTCGAGACACACACATGCCAAACAAGCACCTTCGTCATCCAGAAGATTCAGTTTTGCACGGAAGGAAGGTAGTTTGGGAGACACTAAAAGAATTGGTTAAGGCAACGAAGTTGTCAGTCAAATGGGATGGAGCACCTGCTATAGTATGGGGTACTAACCCTGCCAATGGGCAGTTCTTTGTTGGTACTAAGTCAGTCTTTAATAAGAGACAGGTTAAAATAAATTATACTGTTGATGATATAGTATGTAATCATAAAGGACCAGTGGCAGATATTCTTAAGTTATGCTTGGAGTATCTTCCTCGTACTGACCGTATCATTCAGGGAGACTGGATAGGTGTTGGTATGAAAGGTAGATTGTACCAACCTAATACTGTTGAGTATCTCTTCCCAGAGGAGATTCCTCAGAAGATAGTTGTTGCACCTCATACAGAGTATACTGAGGTCAGTCCTGAAGCGGAGGCAAAGATTGGTGTCACTTTAGAATCAACTGAGGATTGTTTCTTTGTTGATACTAACAATGCAACTATCAAGCCACCACTAGGATGGAGACACTTGATACCATTCATCATTCCTGTCTGGAAGATGAAAGCACCTATCCAGAAGAAGGGATATAATTATTATTTGATGGAGATTTCTAAGCATATAAACAGTTATGTTTCCGTGGGTTGGTGGCAAGATATGTCACCTGAACAGATGTACTCTGAGTTAGATGATAAATATAAGAGTGAGGTTAATGTCTATACCTTTAAGGTGTGGTTTATGATCCTCAATTTGAAGCAGCGTCTACTAGATGCAATTGTGGTACATGGAAATGTTGAATGTTTTATTAATGGAGATCCCTCCAAGCATGAAGGGTTCGTGATTGTTTCTGAAAATCCATACAAGATTGTAGATCGTTGGGAATTTAGTAAAGCAAACTTTAATCTAGATAGAAATTGGTCCTATGAAGAAGTTTAGTGCATTCTTGAAGGAGGCTAAAAAGTCTCTTGCTGCACAGGAAGCTGAGAAATTACAACTTACCCATGTTGGTTACGGTAAATTTGCTGATGTAAGAGGCAACGTAACTCATATGAGTAAGCAAGGTAAACTTGTTAAACTTACTCCACAAGAGATAGCAGGTCAAAATGGAGATGCACCCCCAGAAGAAGAAGGAGGCCAAGGTCAGAGCGATCAAGGTCCGATATCTATTACTTTCGGAAGATTTAATCCACCTACTATTGGGCATGAAACTTTAATTAAAAAGGTAGCAAGTTCTGCTAAGAACGGAGAGTATAGAATATATCCTAGTAGAACAGAAGATCCTAAGAAGAACCCATTGGATGTTGGTAGTAAGATAGGTTTTATGAAGCAAGCATATCCAGATCATGCTGAGGCTATACAGAATAATGAAGAGATGAGAACTATATTTGATGTGCTTAAGACTGTTGGTGAGGAGGGATATAGTGAGGTTAATATAGTAGTTGGTGGTGATAGGGTTAGTGAGTTTACTTCATTAGCAACAAAGTATAATGGCAATCTTTATAACTTTGATCAGATCAATGTAGTATCTGCTGGTGATCGTGATCCAGATGCTGACGGTGTGGAAGGAATGTCAGCGTCTAAGTTGCGTAAGGCTGCTGCTGATAATGATGGTGAAACATTTGTTAAAGGACTTACTAAAGCAATGAGTCCTGATAATCAAGAGAAGTTATTTAAGGCAGTGCAGAAGGGTATGCAAGTACAAGTTCAAGAAGATTTTAATGAAGTTTCATATCATTTGTATGAGATTGCACCTAAATTAGATGAGCAGGGTTTAAGAGAGGCATACTTTGATGGCGAAATATTTAAAGAAGGATCGATTGTCGAAAACATTAACACAGGGATCCTTTCTAAGATTGTTAGTCGTGGTAGCAATTACGTCATCTCTATTGATGAGCATGATAATATTTTTAGGAGTTGGTTGAAAGATATTGTAGAAGTTAAAGATTATTCTGACCCATCTAGCCGTGAGTGGGGTACTGATAGTCTCACTGATTACGTTAAGAAACTCACTCCTGGAGAGTTTGTAAAGAAGATAAATAAAAAGGACAAGACCTCTCAATAACATGTTACATACCAACGACCCCCTTCCTGATATGACTGCTGCCTACCAAGAGGTGCAGGAAAAGAAGAAGGAAGATAAAAAAGAAGATAAGAAAGAGCGTTGGCAAGACGACGATGGTGATGGTAAGTGGTATGAGAAATCTGACACTGATGGTAAGATTTCTGACAGAGAAAAGAAAGAGAAGAAGAAAAATCAAAAGGAAGAAGTAGAGATTGTTAACGAAATCTCTCCTGACCTAGCACTTAAGGCATCTAAGAAAGCAGATGTTGAGCGTGGTAAGAAGGCTGCTGCTGGTGACAGAGAAGGTGCTGCTAAGAAGTCTGCTCAAGCATCAAGACTATACAAAGCACAAGCTAAGAAGAGACTTAACAGAGAAGAGACTGAGATCATTGATGATCTAGTAGAGTCTGGTCTGTTTAGTGACGAAGAAATTAAATCTATTCTAAATTTAGAGGAGGAGTGATGCTTACCTTTAGAGAACTTTCAGAAAAGAAATCTAAAATTAAAATCAATCCAAAGCAAGCAGATCTTACAGAGAAAAGCAAGCATGGAGAAGATTGTGAATGTCAAAAATGTGAAGAGAAAGAGGATAAGAAAGATCTAGCAGTTGAATCTGTAGATCTAACGGAAGAGTGGATCAATGCTAGTATAGAAGTGTCTGCTGATTACTTCTTTGCAGAAGGTATCAATGAGGATGGTTTAGATCAGATCATTGATGAGGTTGGTCTAGAAGATTTTGTTAACTTTGTTATCGATCCTATTGAAGAACTCAATGAGGAAAGGTCAGCAAGGAAAGCATCAGTTAAAGCACCTTCATATGAGAAGGTGAAGGCTGCTGTTGATAAGTCTGATGCTGCTAAGAAGAAGACAGGTAAAGGTGAGTACTCTAAGTCATATCCTAAGAGGTCTGGTGAGACTGAAGATAGTACTAACTATAATGATAAAGCACCTGCTAAGAAGAAAGCAAAACCAGTTGCTAAGGCTACTGTAAGGAAACCAAAAGCAGCACCTAAGAAGAAAGCAGCGACAGTTAAGAAGGTAGAGAAGGCAGTTAAGACTGCTAAGAAAACACAACCTCAGAAACCAACTTCTAAGAAAGGATTGTTAGGTAAGGTAGGTGATGCTGTTAAGAAGGGTGTTGAGAGACACAATAAGGCAAGAGCAGCAGGTAAAGTACCAGAGAAACGTGTGAAGGAATTCGCAAAAGGATTTAAGAAAGGTGTTAGTGGCACTCTTAAATTTGCTGGTAAGGTTAAGAAGGCTGTTAGTGAAGAGACAGTTGATGAAATGCATGTGACTGCTTCTATGGGAAAGCATGCTAAGGAGTTCAGAGAAAAGAAAGCAGCCGCACAAAGATCTGTTGATCAGAAATCAGAGAAGTCAGATGCTGCTCCTGTTGAAGAAGGTGTAGGTGATGCTGTTAAGAAAGGTGTTAAGCGTCATAAGGATGCTGTAGAGAAGAAGAAGATTAAGAATAGAAAAGCAGTTCCTTATGCAGCACTAGCAGCAGAGCATAAACCAGAAGGTGAGATGGTAGAAGCAACTCGTCTTAAGAAAGAGAAGGGTTATGATAAGGGTGGTACTAAGAAACCATCTGGTAAACCAACAGCATTATCAATAGTTCTTGACAAGATCAAGAAGGAACATGGTGCTGGTGCTGTTCTAGGACAGGGTGGTAGCAGACAGAAGAAGAAAGATAAAGGTGCTAAGTCATCATCAGGTACTGGTAAGTATTTGAAGAGAGCACAAGATAAGAAAGCCTATGTTGCTAAGGCAAAGAAGGCTGGATTCAAATCTGCTAAAGACTATACCAATACAGTGGCGAGGTATGGTAGCGAAGATAATTATAAGAAGGGTAAAGGACTGGGAACATGAGTCTCCCAGAAATACCTTACGACCCTTGGTTTCATAAACCTCATCCACATGATTCAATGCCTATCGCAACAAACGAACCATTAGATACATCACCATCAGAGATTCAACCTCCTGGTGTAGATGAGGAGGAATCTATACATGAAAAGATGTATAGAATTGCAACGGATAAGTATAATCCATTTTCGATTGGAGGATCTGAAAGTATAAATGACAAACATTGAAGAGACAACTGATCTTGGAAGAGAGATAATTGCTGCTGCACAGAAGCGGCATGATGATGCAAAGAAAAAGAAGTTTGCCGACTTCAAAAAGCATGCAAGTGAAGTTAAGAAAAGAGGTGTGAAGTTTTACGATAAGAAAGGATCAGGATATATTAAAGGTGGTAAAAAAAGATACGAGTGAAGCCTATATAGAGTACCTATAGGTATATAATTATGGTTAACTTTTTAATGCCAATCGCTATCAGCATAATCAATAAAGCAGTTGATAGAATCCCTGAAGACCTTGACTCTGTTATCAAAGATTTTTTAATTAAGTTGCTTAAGAAGGCAGCTGCAAAGACTGGAAACAAAGTTGATGATCAACTCGTAGAGGCACTACAAAAGGCACTATTAGAAGGCTAAATTGATGGGGTTTCAAACCCCATTTTTTTATAAATAGTCTTAGTTAAAAAATAGTTCTGGAGTATAGTAACATGGCACTTTGGGGAGTCACAGATGCTAATGAGGCAAAGCCTAAGTGGGCTGTACAGGGTGGTGCTGTAGACCCCTCAAACATTTTCGCTACAGCAGAAGGTTGGGTTCTAAGACACTACAAAAAAGGAGATCAGACTGAGTACTGGGATGAAGTTCTAGTTGCAGTTGATGGTCTTGTAGGTGCTGGTGGCCGTGGTACTGATACACTTGGTAATGCAGATATCTCTGCTGTATTCTTTGAGGGTACAACATATGCTGCTGGAGCAACTGGAACCGTTGTTGTTATATACAACGAGAAGGTAGATGTTACTGCTGGTGCAACACTAGTTGTTACTAACACAACTGATAGTGCTTCTATCACTGCTACATATGCTAGGGGAACAGGTACAAACCGTGCTGAGTTTGACTTTACTGCTGCTGCAGCAGACAAGGTACACACAATTGGTGCTCAAACAATCTCTGGAACAATCAAGGACGCTGGTACAAACACAGCATCCGATAAAGTATTCGTTCTAGGTGATACTATTGGTGCTGGTGGATCTGGTTCTACTAAAACAATCACTACGACTTAAATAATATATGAAATTTGACGAACTGAATGAAGACACTTACATTCTGTTCGCCATTAAGCATTATGAGAATCCTCACTGTGTAACACGTGAGGATTTTGATGAAGACCTTAAAAGATTTAAGTACCTCAAACGTTTACTTAAACGTTACGTTAGAGGTGGTCAGTTAAGGATACATTTGATTATAAATCATCTAATTATTCTTTATAATGTATTTGGCGAAGCAGCTACTCCACTACTCTTTTACAAATTAGAAAGAGAGTATTGGGGTATTTTAAAAACTATACTTTCCTATCTTAATAAATATCCTATAGGGATGCTTCCTGGACTGGAAATAGATCCTTCTATTCAAGAGGAGTTGGAACGAATATGAACGAAGAAATGATGACAACTGGTACTGCTGGAGGGGCAGGTTTTAGTGGCAAAGCAGCTGCGACTGGTCCTAATGCTGGTATCGATCCCATCATGAACTTCAAGAAGAAGGTACTGAAGCGTAAGAAAAAAATGAAAGAGGACAATGAGATCGATAGACCTATGGTTCTTGATCGTCAAGTTCCTGGTGGTAGATCTAGACTGTTCCAATACAGAGTTAAGATTCCTAAAGGTGGTATAGATACCATCATATATGCAAACAATCCTGCTGAACTCAGACAGAAATTACGTTTGCTTGTTAATTATAGATACCGTGGGGATATTTCTGTCGAAAGAATTATGCCTGGTGAAGCTGGAAAGTTCTTTATGGATAAAAGGAGTAAGCATATGAAAAATGTTAACGAGTCTGACGATAACAAGAAGCAACAGCAGGCTATCGTACAGCAAAAACAAGCATTAGAAAAGAAGAAGGTAATGTTTAAGAAGCAAGCATTACAGAAGCAACTTCAGAATAAGGTTCAAGATCTTAAGAAGAAGGCTAGAGTTGGTGGGGTAAAAGGAGAAGCGGATACTTAGTCATGGCAGAGAGTGTTAATACAGCTCTGTTAGAGAGGTTAGAACGTGTAGTAACTAGCCTCCAAGAGAACTCAGTAAAAATGGGGCAACTTCTTGCTGTCCATAATGAAAAGTTAGATAAGCAAGACAAGGTAGATAATATATTGTTTGAGAAACTAGATAGTAATCGGAGATTAGTGGAAAGAGAAACCGCTTCAATCAAACATGGATGTGAAAGAGATATACGCAAAGTTGATGACCGTCTTCAGATTATGGAGAAGAAGATGTGGTCTATTTTTGGTGCTCTTAGTGTTATATCTTTCATCGTTAGTCCAATCGGACAGAAAACCTTAAGGAACTTGACAGAATCACCAGCAGCTAGTATGATAGGGACTCCTGAAGTCCATCGAGTTGTCTGAGTTTGTCGATGCTCAATATGTAATGCTTCTATCTGGCAGACTGGATAAGTTTGTTAGGAAGAAGACAGATTTATATAACTTCCGTTGCCCCTACTGTGGTGATTCACAGAAACATAGGAACAAGGCACGGGGGTATTTTTTTCGTGTGAAAGCAGACATGGTATTTAAATGCCATAACTGTGGAGTGGGCAGAACTCTACCAAACTTCTTGAAAGACCAGGCACCAGATCTCTATGATGAGTACATCATGGAGAGATATAAGAAGGGTACAACAGGTAAAGGATCTTATGTCCCGAAACCAAAATTTAAAAAGCCAGTGTTTAAGAAGCATGGAAATCTTGAAAAAATTTCTAGTCTAAATATTGAACACGTTGCTTATAAGTACATCACAAAGCGAAGGTTAGATCCCTCGTTGTTCTATTATACTGAGGAATTTTGCACATGGGTTAACACCCAGAAGCCTACCTTCACGAATATAACCAAGGATCATCCAAGGATCATCATCCCTTTCATTGATAGGGAAGGTGAGTGGTTTGGATTCCAAGGTCGTGCCTTAAACCCAAAGGACAAGTTACGTTATATAACTGTCATGTTGGATGAAAACAAACCCAAAATCTATGGACTCAATAGGATCAATCCCGATAAAAAAATCTACGTTGTCGAAGGACCGTTCGACTCAACCCTCTTGGATAATTCGATTGCGATGGCTGGGTCCGATGTTAGTGATCGGACGTTTGGTTGGAGCAATCATATTTGGGTTTATGATAACGAACCTCGCAACAGAGAAATCGTTAACCGAATCTCCAACTCAATTAATAGAGGAGAAACAGTAGTGATATGGCCAAATGAAATAAAGGAAAAGGACATAAATGATATGGTAATAGCTGGACATGATGTCAAATCTTTGGTAGAATTAAACACGTACCAAGGGCTAGAAGCACAAGTTAAATTAACCGAATGGAAAAAGGTATGACAATTAGTGTTAAGAAAAGAAATGGTGCTACCGCATCTCTAGATTTAGAGAGGGTACATCATATTGTTGAGCATGCTTGCAGAGGATTAGCAGGTGTGTCTGAGTCAGCAGTCGAAATGAATTCTGGTCTCCAGTTCTTTGATGGAATAGAGACAAAAGATATTCAGGAGATTCTTATTCGCTCCGCTAATGATTTAATTACGTTGGAGAATCCTAATTATCAGTTCGTTGCTGCTAGACTTCTTCTCTTTGGATTGAGGAAGTCTGTATACAAAGGACATCCTGATATACATCCCATCCTTAAGGATCATGTAAAAAAATGTATCGATTTAGGTGTGTATGATAAGCATATCTTAGATAGATTTACTGAGGAGGAATGGGAAACCTTAAATAGTTACATAGATCATGAACGTGATATGCTATTCACCTATGCTGGTATGCGTCAGGTAACTGACAAGTATCTAGTACAGGATCGTAGCACTGGAGAAGTGTTTGAGACTCCACAGTTCATGTACATCATGATAGCAGCAACGCTCTTTCAAGATGACGACAAGTTTTATAGATTAGATTACATTAAAAAGTATTATGACGCAATCTCAAAGCACAGAATCAACATCCCAACACCAGTCATGGCGGGAGTTAGAACCCCCATTCGCCAATTTGCAAGTTGTGTTCTGGTTGATCTTGATGACACCCTCGATAGTATCTTTAGCAGTGATATGGCTATTGGCAAATATGTCGCTCAAAGGGCAGGTATTGGTATCAACGCAGGTCGCATCAGGGGTATCAACAGCAAAATCAGGGGTGGAGAAGTTCAACACACAGGTGTTATTCCCTTCCTTAAAAAACTTGAATCAACTGTCAGATGCTGTACTCAAAACGGTATCAGAGGAGGGTCAGCTACTGTCCACTTTCCTATCTGGCATCAAGAAATCGAAGACATCCTCGTCCTCAAAAACAACAAAGGAACAGAAGACAACAGGGTCAGAAAACTAGACTACAGTATTCAATTAAGTAAGTTATTTTATGAGCGATTTATCCAGAACCTATCTATTACTTTGTTCAGCCCTCATGATGTCCCTGGGTTGTATGACGCTTTTGGTAGCGATTCCTTTGACGA
>Ga0209404_10003029_pt1 | contig 10055 bp, 7 predicted proteins | sample TroAtlMetagenome_2_FD_187447 | JGI IMG/M metagenome (GOLD analysis project Ga0209404, IMG submission 187447) | Marine eukaryotic phytoplankton communities from Atlantic Ocean - Tropical Atlantic ANT8 Metagenome (SPAdes) (version 2) | ecosystem: Environmental > Aquatic > Marine > Oceanic | place... | reverse complement strand
TGAACAAGATTATCATTTTACTACATTATTTAAGACACTTAGAAAATTAGGTTATGCATGGAGTGAAAATTGCTTTCACCTTTCATATGGCATGGTTAACTTGCCAGATGGCAGGATGAAGTCTAGGGAGGGAACTGTAGTGGATGCGGATACATTAATTAAAAAAATGAGAGATGATTCTAGGAAAATTCTAGAAAATTCTGATAAGCTTGATGAATTCAATAGTGAAGAAATGGCGTTTCTTTCTAAAAAAATTGGTGATGCGGCACTGAAATATTTTATTTTAAAAATTGACGCAAAAAAAAATATGTTATTTAATCCATCAGAATCAATTGATTTTAATGGTAATACAGGTCCTTTTATTCAATATAGTTATGCTAGAATTAAATCAGTTTTAAGAAAAAAGCTGAATTTCAAGCCTATTTTTAACCCGAAAATTAAAATATCTTTAGAAGAAAAAGAATTGTTAAAAGGTCTTTTAGAGTATCCAATTATAATTAATGATGCTGGAAATTTAAAAAACCCTTCTTTATTGGCAAATTATATATATCAATTAGCTAAATTGTATAATAAATTTTATCAAAAAATTATTATTTTGGACGGATCTAAGAATGAGGATTATAGATTAACTATTTCAAAAAAAGTTTCTGATGTGATTAAAGAGGGTATGGATTTGTTAGGTATAGATGTTCCTGAAAAAATGTAAAAGTTATATATGTTTCAAAATTTAACAGAAAAATTAGAAAAATCATTTAAACTCTTAAAGGGTCATGGTAGAATCAATGAAATAAATATTGCTCAAACACTAAAAGAAGTTAGAAGGGCTTTGATTGACTCTGATGTTGCCTATAAAACAGCGAAAGATTTTATAGATAAAGTTAAGGATAAAGCTATGGGTCAAGAGGTTTTGACAGCTTTAAAACCGAGCCAGGTAATGGTTAAAATAGTTAGGGATGAACTTGCTGTTTTAATGGGAGATAAAGCCTCTGAAATAAATTTAGATAAGAAATTTACAATTATTTTGATAGCTGGTTTACAGGGCTCAGGTAAAACTACCTTTTCGGCCAAGCTTGCTAATTATTTACGTAACAAGAAAAACTTATCACCACTATTAGTGGCCTGTGATGTTTATAGACCTGCAGCAATTGATCAGCTAGAATTTATAGGTAATCAAATTGAGGTTCCAGTATATAAAAATTTAGAACAAAAGGATCCTGTAAAAATCGCAAAAGAAGGAATTGATTTCGCAAAATTAAATAATAAAAATGTCGTTATTATTGATACCGCTGGTCGTCTTGCTATTGATGAAAAAATGATGAAAGAAATTTCTTCAATAAAGCAAAATGTTAATCCTAATGAAATTTTATTTGTAGTGGACTCTATGACTGGTCAAGATGCTGTTAAAACAGCATCAGCTTTTAATGAATTGTTAGATTTTGATGGAGTTGTTTTAACAAAATTAGATGGTGATGCTAGAGGTGGTGCTGCTTTAACTATAAAATATGAGGTCAATAAACCTATTAAATTTATTGGTACAGGGGAAAAAATGGATGCTATTGATTTGTTTCATCCGGATAGAATGGCTGATAGAATTTTAGGCATGGGTGATGTTGTTTCACTTGTAGAAAAAGTGCAGGAGCAATTTGATGAAAAGGAAGCAGCTAAAATGGAGCAGAAAATATTGAAAAATAAATTTACTTTCAATGATTTTATGAAACAGATTAAGCAGATTAAGAAAATGGGGAATATGAAGGATTTATTGGGAATGATTCCTGGAGTTGGAAAAATGATTAGAAATGTAAATATAGATGATGATGCTTTTAAGGTGATAGAGACAATGATATATTCTATGACAGAGGAAGAAAGAAATAATCCAAAAATAATTAACGCATCAAGAGTTAGACGAATTGCTTCAGGTAGCGGAACTTCTATAGTTGAGGTTAATAAATTAATCAAACAATTTAATCAAATGGGTAAAATGATGAAGGCTTTAAAAGGTGGGGGGCTGGAAAATATGATGAAAGGATTTAATCCTAACCAAATGCCTAATAACCAAATGCCTAAATTTTAATTAATATTATGATTCTTCTAGATGGAAAATCTTTATCTGAAAAAATAAAATTAGATTTAAAGGATGAAGTTGATAAGATTAAATCAGAAGGTAAAAGAGCGCCTCATTTGGTTGCTATTTTAATTGGCGAAAACCCTGCTTCCCAGACATATGTTAATGCTAAAGAAAAGGCATGTGAAGCGATTGGCTTTGAGTCTACAGTTGTTAAATTACCTGAAGACATTTTACAAAAAGATTTACTAGAAAGAATTGAACAAATTAACTTAAATGAAACAGTAGATGGTTTGATTGTTCAATTGCCTTTGCCGGATCATATAAACTCTTCTGTGGTTATTCGTAATATATCGCATAAAAAGGATGTAGATGGATTTCATCCAATTAATTTAGGTAATATGATGTTACAACAGCCTTGTTTCTTTCCGGCTACACCATTAGGAATTATGACATTAATTGAGAGTTATGATATTAATACAACTGGAAAAAATTGTTTAATTATAGGCAGGAGTAACATTGTTGGTACACCTATGAGTGTTTTGATGTCAAGAAATACTAAATTTGCAAATTGTACTGTTACTTTGGCTCATAGTAAGACAGAGAATATAGATGCATTAGCTAAAAATTCGGATATTATTATTGTGGCTTTAGGAATGCCTAAATTTTTGAAGAAAGATATGATAAAAGATTCCGTTGTAGTTATTGATGTTGGGATAAATAGAATTAAATCAGATATTACAAAAAGTGGTTGGTCTTTAGTTGGTGATGTAGATTTTGAATCAGTAAAGGAAAAATGTTCTTATATAACACCGGTTCCAGGTGGAGTCGGTCCAATGACTATTATTTCTTTATTGAGAAATACTTTATTGTCATATAAAAGAGTTATTTATAAATAAAAATTATTATTATGAAAAAGTTATTAATTATTGTTTTTTTATTGATTTTTCAGATTTCCTTTTCTCAATCAGGAAATGTTGTTATTAAAGGATCTTTAAAGTCTGTATCTGGAAAAATGTATTTATATGAAATACTTGGCACAGAGTCTTTTCTTATTGATAGCGCAACAGTTCAGAATAAATCGTTCCAATTTAAATCTAGAAGTTTTATTACAGGTTATTATAAATTAGCCTTAAGTAACGAGAGTAATAGTATAGAAATAGTTGTTAATCCTAATGAAAATTCTGTTTTAGATATTACTTTTTCTCAGTACAGACTTGCGACTGATTATTCTGTAAAAAATTCAGAAGAAAACAATGTTAAAAAAATGTATAATGAAAAAATGGCTGAAATAGAAAAAGAAGTAAATGCAAATAAAAGAAATACCGGTTTAAGTGTGGAGTTAAGAAGACAAAACAATCTTGATTTACAGCAAGAATTATTAGATTTTGGTAATGAGTTAGCTAGTTTGTATCCAAATACCTATACTGCTAAAGTTTTGTTTCATGCAGTATCTCCTTATCAAGATGTTAGTCATAAATTTTTTGATGATATTGATTTTTCTGATGAAACAATTATAAGAAGTAATTTAATGACAAATAGAATACAGCAGTATATGATTTTGCATTCTAATTATGATGCAAAAAATAATCCATATGCATTTTATGATGTTGTAGATTTCATTATGTCTAAAGCTAAAAAAAATGATAGGGTGGCTGAGTTTTGTATGTATAATATGCTTGATGGATTTTATAATACTGCAGGCACATCTACAGACACAATGTGGTCTGATCTATGTAATTATATAATAGATGAATATTTTTTTGGTGATGCTTGTGGTGAAGTAGAAATAAGTGATTTAATGAAAGAGAGAGCTACGAAATTTAAGGATCTTCAAATAGGAAGTGTTCCGCCTGATTTTAGTATTAAAGATCAAAATGAAAGTGTTGTAAATTTAAAATCTGTAGTTAATCAAAATAATTATACAGTATTATTGTTTTGGGCTTCTCATTGTAGTCATTGTATGGTTGAACTGCCTAAATTTTTAACTTGGTATAATGCAAATAAAAATAAAGGTGTGGAAGTTGTTGCTATAGCTTTAGATGCAAATAAAAGTAAGTGGACACAAACTATTAATGATTATAATTTTAACTGGTTAAATGTCTCACAGTTTTTAGTTTATAAGTCTCCAGTTTGTAAAGACTATAAAGTCAAGAAAACTCCTACAATTTTTGTTTTAGATAACTCTATGAAAATAGTTTCTAAACCAAAAGACACTGAAGGATTAAAACAGTTTTTAAATAGTAACTTAAAATAGTTTTGGCCCTGTAGCTCAACTGGATAGAGTACCTGACTACGGATCAGGAGGTTAAAGGTTCGAATCCTTTCAGGGTCACGTAGTAAATATTTATGTATTCTAGAAGTATATTTTTCTTTTTTTTGATTATTTTTTCATGTAATTCTATTGAGAATATTGATGTGAATAGATTAGATGGTCCATGTGATTGTCTAGATGCTAAATTAGAAATCTATCAACAATTAAATACTTTTTATGATAATCATTTTGATTCTATTTCTAATAAAAATATCAACACTTTAGATTTAGAACTTGTAGATGATTTTTCTGATGCATTCAAATTAATTCAAAAATTAGAGGAAATAAATTTTAAAATTCAATTAAATTTTTGGCAATCAGAAGTTGAAAACTGTCCTAATTATTCTATTTTTCAGTCAACTGATAAGGTTTTTATTGAGTAGATTTTTTTTAAAATATTTTCAGATATTGTAAAATGATATATTTTTTTTATAAATTCGCAACTGTATTAACTTAAAATTAAAATTCATGAATGCAAAAAAATTAGTTATGTTACTTGCAGTAGTTGCAATTGGCGTAGTTTTAATGTGGCAGTTTGACGTGATTGGTGGTGGCGATGATGCTGCTACAACTCCATGTAACTGTTGTGAAGAATTCGTTATGGATGCAGATGGAAATGCTACAACTGAAGCAAATGCAAATTACGATGAAAATTGTGACTGTTGTACATCAGATGATGATACTCCTCCAGCGGATGATGATACTCCTCCAGCGGATGATGATACTCCTCCAGCGGATGATGATACTCCTCCAGCGGGTGTATAGTCATATACACATCGAAAATTAAAAGCCTCTTTTTAGAGGCTTTTTTTTGTTGTAATTATATAATAAAAATATCATATCTTTGTTATCTTATTATATAAACAAAAAAAACCTAGAATATGAAAAATTTAATTTTAACCTTATTAACTGTTTTTGCTTTTTCTTTTTCATTTGCACAGAGTGATGCGTCAAAAGAAGATGCTAAAAAATTAAAGCAAAACACTGTAGCAGTAGTTGATTATCTTTCAAGTGAATTGAAATTAGACGGCAAGGAAAAGGCTATTTTATCAAATGCTTTTGCTGAATATGCTAATAATATTTCAAAGTTAAATGAAAAATTAGATGCGAAAGGATCTAAAATGAGTGATAAAGAAAAGAGTAAAATGACTTTTGAAAAGATGGCGGAGTTCACAAAATTAAGAGATAAGAATATAAAAGATGTGTTAACTGATAGTCAAAAAGAGAAATATGACAAGATTTCAAATAATTTTGATCCAATGACTTTGACTATGAAGAAAAAAAATAAAAAGTAAGTTTTTGTAAATTTATTATGAATGAAAAAGCCTCTAAAAAGAGGCTTTTTTATTTTATAATTGTCACATAGCCAACAAAAGATTCTTTTTGATGATGAGCTACATTGAAAACATCAAAAACATAATAATATACACCATCATTTACTTTTTTTAATTCATTTGCTTCAATATCTCTGTCAGATGAAATGCTAGAGTAGGGTTTGGAGCTAAACATAGTTTTTCCATTCCACCAATCCTCATTTAATCCATAATCATGGGCCATGAATATTATTTCTCCCCATCTGTTATAAATCGTAAGTAATGTTTCGGAATAGTTTCCTGGAGTTAAATTATCTATTATAAAAAAATCATTATTACCATCTCCATTTGGGGTGAAAATATTAGGAATGAAAGGGTCACATGAAAATGCTATTTCAATTGTGGAATATGTATCACATGCTTCAAATTCGAACTCATAGATTCCGTATTGATTTTCAGGTATAATTATAGATGTTTCATTAGAAAAAGGGTTGAGTATATTAGCTGTTGCAGGTCCATCTATTTGATTCCAAGGGCCAATATCAGTTGTTTCATCTGTATATGCAATTAATTCTGCCACTAAAGAACAGTCTTGGTGTTCTGGAGCAATTAAAAGTGGCTCAATAGCTTCAAAAAGAACATTTACAGTGTTATATGTTCCACATCCTTCAAACATAAATTCATAATTTCCATATTCACTAACTTCTATATTTGTTATTAAATCTTCTGGATTACTGATTGAAACGGTTGAATTTAATGGAGAATCAATTAAAGTCCATCCTATTGGGTTTGAGCTATTTGCTGTTAATATAGCTTCATACGAACATGTAATTGTAGGTACAAGTTCAATTTGAGGGGCTTCAGGAATAAATTCCACAGATATTGTATTACTCATTCCACATCCATAATAAGTAAAATTATATGTTCCATAATCATCCACATTTACTGTTGGATTTAATGATAAAATATTGTTAAATACCGCATTTCCAGGGCCCTCATAGTCCCAATATCCAGGGTCACCTATTATGTTAATGACCTCTAGAGATATTTCTTCTAAGCAATAAGATATAGGTTCTCCATTAATTATAGGAATAGATCCAAGTACACTTACTTCTTGGCTAAATACAATTTCTCCACAAGATTCAAAACTAAAATTATAATTTCCATATGCACTAGGTGTGGCAAAAGTATTAGAATTGTCTGGATTAGCAATTTCCATATTTAGAGGGTCATCTACAATCCATGTTCCTTCAACAGAGGAAAGTAATTCAAATGATGATAGACAATAAATTTGAGAAGGTATTATAAAATTATATTCATCATCTGTATAAGTTACAGTTATTTGATCTGAAGATGTGCCGCAATCATTGATTAATGTCCATTCGAAAATATTTTCTCCAGATTCTATATTTGTAATAGTTGCATTAGGATCTGATAAAGAGCTGAAATCAGCATAACCACTTATAATTGTCCAAGAGCCACTCATTAAGCCACCTATAGGGTCATTAATAGGGTCATTAGCAGATAGGGTAGTAAAATTATCACATGTTAATACCATATTTTCTCCGGCATCTGCCTCTGGTTCAGGGCATGATAATTCTATATTAGACATATTATCAACAAGGATATATGTTCCAAGACTATTTATAGCATTAACTTGAAACATAATGTAACTAAAGTTCTGAGTAGGTGTAAATGAAACATTATAAGTTGTCCAAACAAAATCTGGAACATCTCCTGAGCTCCATAATAATTCATTTTGAGGACAATCTCCAAATCCTCCCCAAACTAAAAGTTCAACAGCATCATTAAACATATCTGCCTGATCTCCAGATAAATCAATTGTAAATTGATAGTTTTCTCCTGCCTGCATAGGTTCTGGAACTCCTGTTGTTTCATTTATTAATTGTTGAGAAGCTCCTTCTTGCCATCCCATAGCATCATCAACAAGTCCTAAATATGTTGTTCCATCTGAAGGGGCTAGAGTTACTCCAAACCAAGCAGGTTGAGTATCAGGTGATTGTCCTGGCATACATGGAACCCAAGGAACAGGAACGACACCAGGGTTAGGTACACCTTCAAATGAAGGATTTTGAACAGATAATGTTTGAGAGAATATTATATTAAAAGGGGATAATATACATATAAAAAGACAAAATAAATACCTTTTATTCATCAGTGAATATTGTTAAGTAACCAGAGTAACTTTCTTTTTGATTATGTATAGTATTAAAAACATCAAAAATATAATAATACACTCCATCTTCAAGAAGCTTTTCATTATATGTAGTTCTGCCATCCCACCAATCTTCATTTAAACCATATCCTTCAGATTTAAAAACTTCTTCGCCCCATCTATTAATAATAGTTAATAGAGTGTTTGCATATATTCCAGGATTCATGTCATCTATAATTAGAAGATCGTTATTGCCATCTCCATTTGGAGTTAGGCTATTAGGAAATTGTAGCGCACATGAAAAGCCAACTTGAATAGTTGATATGGTGTCACATGAATTAAATTCAAATGCATATAAACCATATTCAGGGACTGTTATGTTAGTAGATAGCTCCCAAGCATCTTCTATAAATACTCCTGATGGTCCATAAATTTGATTCCAGGGTCCTGCATTTTGATCTGATGTAAATGCAATTAACTCTGCTTCTAAAGAACAGTCTTGGTGTTCTGCGGAAATTAAATATGGTGCTAGTGGGGCAAATGTTACTGAAGTGATATCTTCTCCACCACAGCCTAAAAATTTAAATTGATATGTTCCATATTCATTGACAGTTACATTTGTAGAAGTACTATTTGGATTACTAAAATTAACACTAGATCCTGCCGGTGAACTAAATAACTCCCATCCTTCAGGATTTCCAGCCACATTTGCATTTAAAATTGTTTCTAGTTCACAAAAAACAGTGTCTTGGAATACTATTTGAGGCTCTGAAGGTAAAAAATCTACAAATACAGAACTTGATGATCCACAGCCATTAAATATAAATTGATACATGCCATACTCTGTTACATATGCAGTAGTTGATAGTCCTTGGGATGAAAAACTTACATCACCAGGGCCTATTCCCTCCCAACCTTCTGGGTCTCCTATTGCAAAAGCTTCTAAATTTGCACTAAAATCGCATAATATTGGTTCTTCTGGAAATGAAATTATTTGAGGCGTAATACTTTGTATATTCACATTTAAACTTGAGCTTGTTCCACAACCATAATATGTGATTGTATATATTCCATATTCTTCTGGTGTTACCAATGTTGATAAAGCTGTTGGGTTGCTAAAAGAAAGATTTCCAGGACCTTCATATCCCCAATATCCAGGATCTCCGTCTACAGATGCTGAAACATTAAATCCAGAGAGACAATATACTTCTGAAGGACCTTCTACAGAAGGGATGTTTGGTGCCACTAAAACTTCTTGCGAAACCATATTTTCACAACTTTCAAATGTAAATGTATATGTTCCATATGCTGTTGGTACAGCTGTTGTATTCAAATTATTTGGGTTACTTATAGTGATATTACTCTCCGGAGAAACAGACCATGTTCCATTTCCTTCAACTTCTGCAGATAAATTAATAGTATCTAGACAATAAACAGTGTTTGGTATATCAATACTTGGATTTCCATCTATTATTGTTATTGTTGTTTGATCAGAAGATGTTCCACATTCTCCTGAAATTGTCCATTCTAAAATATTTTCTCCAATTGATAGTTCAGATACTGATGCTAAAGGATCATTAATTGAGCTAAAAGTACCTGTGCCGCTAATAATTGTCCATTCTCCAGTTTCATTTTCTTCGGGATTATTAGCTGATAAATTAACTGTGTTTTCACAACTTTCTTGATTTTCTCCTGCATCAGCAATTGTGGTTATTTCACTACTATTTGTAGTTATCTCTAAACTCCATTCTCCAGATAAACCTTGCCAGGTATCAATCCACATGTCTACTATCAAGTAATAAGTTCCCGCATCTAAATTTTCCGTCCATGAGAATGTTTGCTCCCATGTGGTATTTTGACTGATAAGATTCTCACAACACCCAGTGCCTAAGCTGACGTAAACAGTATTACCCCAAAAGTAATATGGGTCAAATTCTTCTTGATTGATTTGAAAATTATATTCTCCTGCACATGGAATGGTTATCTCCACTATTTCGTCTTCATATTCAATCCATCCACAGTTTTCTCCCGCATTTTCAATATTTCCATTTACGCCACCAGGGGCTGTTAAAAAGTAATTAGGTTCACATGGCCCAGGAATATTTTCACATGTTATAAATTCATTTTCTTGAGTAAAGCCTAGACAATTTTCATTAATTCCTAAACTACATATTGTCCCGTCCTCTGGAT
>Ga0209404_10003028_pt1 | contig 10057 bp, 9 predicted proteins | sample TroAtlMetagenome_2_FD_187447 | JGI IMG/M metagenome (GOLD analysis project Ga0209404, IMG submission 187447) | Marine eukaryotic phytoplankton communities from Atlantic Ocean - Tropical Atlantic ANT8 Metagenome (SPAdes) (version 2) | ecosystem: Environmental > Aquatic > Marine > Oceanic | place... | reverse complement strand
TTGGCTGTTACCTTGCCCGGATTAGACAGTTGTTCTTGAAACAAAGAGAAAGTTCTTACCAACTCACGCATGTAGTTTGGGTCATAGTCTTTTGGTGGTACACCAAAAAAGTATCGCGGGAGTGGATTGTCTGCCATTACCTCTTCCCGTCTGGCCTAATATCTAGTCTATTTAGACCTGTTCTCCATGTTGTTCCAACTTGATCAGAGCTTATTTTTAGAGCTATAGCCCTACCTCTAACCCTGAGATCCACCTTTTCTGTATACTGCTCTATAGGAACAGAAGATGATTTTACAATGTTTGCTGTATCTGAGCTTACTTGCAGCCCACCATTGTAGTTAAAAGCATCTATAGTGAAGTCTACTTGAGGCGCAGGGTTTGTGCTTGTTCTAAAAGTAATGTCGGGTATCATTTTCCTAACATAACTAAACACCTCTCCATCTCCTAAATCTATAGGCGCAGATTGTATAAAAGACTCTATAGCAACAGGTGCTGCCCCACTCTGGTCGTCTGCCTCGTACTCGTGATTGTATAGTATACCGTCTGTACCTGCAGCTACTGGGTAATCTGAAACACCTCTATCAATCCAAGCAGTTCTGTTTAAAGTGCCGTAATACCAGATGTTAGCGTCATAATTATACACAACGTACTTATCTACGTCATTGCTGTTTAGGGATGGATAGAACCACCATATCTCTTGATAGCCAGAGTTAACCCCAACAAATATCTTCTCTAGTTGATCGTCATTTATGTCTCTTAATATCTTTTCTCTTACAGTACACTGCAGTTGATTGACGTTACCATTGTAAACGTAGAACTGATCTTTACCCATCCAGTACACAGCATCACCAACAGCAACAGCAGCGTTAGGGCTTCTGATGGTTATGTTCTCTGATATTCTATTAATACCGAAAGTATATGGTGGGCCAATAAACTGCATCGAATGCAGAGCTTGGTCTGTAAATACAAGTATCTCTTGTCTTGTCTCAACAGCTTGGACTATCGCTGTACCAGAACCTATACGAAGATCTCCTGCTGTGTTGGTGGTCAAAGGTCTCCAATCCGCAGGGTTCTCTTGTGCTGAAAACCTAATAAGCAAAGGATCTTGTACATTAGATCCGAGTGGGTTGCAGCCAAAAGCAATAACGTGCCTATCAACGTCTGATACCATTACCTGCTTCGCTACAATAGGGGAGGCATCGGCATTGGTTAGATCTTTTAGAAATATACCTCTTTGCGAAGCGCCTCCAGATGCATCCCAGTAGAATATAGGACCGTTCCTTATGTTGAAAATAAGGTCTTCTCCAAAGGTGTCATGTTGCCATAAACGTAAGATTTCTGATTGAACCACGATAGTCGCTCTTGAGTTCCAAGCCCCCCTAGACCAAACACCTGCACCCCAACCGTTACCGAACAATGTAACGTCTATACCTGTCTGTACCTGATAAGCGCCTACAGTAGAGCCGCCACCCGTATTCGTATCACCTGCTGTAGCAGTCACTAACGCAGCGCTGTCATCTATAGCTCCACCTGTGTAATATTGATTTACACCTGTGGTAGCTGTCCTTGCATGAATTGTGTATGTGGCTGTTGTTGGAGCAGTTTGGATCTGATATTCTTGATTAAGAACAGCCGCAGTAATAGCACCGCCTAAACTAGCAGCTCCGCTAAAAGTAACGAAGTCACCTTCTCTAGCACCGTGATTAGTGTCTGTTACAGTTATAACATGGCTACCTTGAGATGCAGAGAATGTTACATCACCTGCACCTGTAGTTTCTCTAATAGGTGTAATGTCGTAGAATACACCACCATCCTCTATAAAATACTTTAAAGAAGTGCCGATACCGATAAGATTGTCTCTATCTAACGTAGTCCATTGCTTCATGGCACGGGCAGCGCCTATGAACTGATTACTACCTTTTTTTGCCCACCCACCTATTTTTTCTGGGTAGCCTACACGAAATCGTATTTTATCTCCGTCACTCCAACCGTTTTCGTTGGCGTAATCAGGAAGCTCCGTATTTATTCCGGGTCTAAATTCAAGTTTCTGTAAAACCATATTACTGCCTACGTTATTGTTTGTGTGTAAGTACCTGCTACGTCATAAGTGGTTGGAGTGCCTCCTGCAGGGGTTATTATCACAAGTCCATCTCCACCTTTACCTCCGCTGTAGTTATACGGAGAACCTACACCACCTGCTCCAACAGTTATTGTAATGACTGTTCCGGGTGTAATATACCTAAACCCAGAGCCTGTAGATGATGCATTCCCGCCTGAACCCGCTCCACCACTGCTGTCAAAAGTATTAGGTGAATCACCACCTGCACCGCCGCCACCTGCACCGTTATTGGGTGAATCACCGTAAGTTGTCCATCCGACTAAATTAGCGCCTTTACCATTAGGAAATCCCGTCCCACCTACACCTCTAGTAGATGATTTGCCCGTCCGAGAAGCCGTATCATATGGAGAAACATTTCCATTTAAGCCGCCAGTCGCACCAGTCCAAGAAACGGGGCTGAAATTAAAAGAGCCAGAGATAGAAGATGTACCCCCACTTGCTGCTCTACCATAACCATAGTTATCTTCTCGGCCCCACCCACCTGCACCGCCACCGCCTAAGATGGTATAATTAAAATATGTAAGATTAGACTTGCCGTAGAAATCACTTATAGAAAGAGGACTACCTAGAGAAGGCACACCAGTGGCAGCGTCATAGTACTCTCTTAGGGTAGTAGGAGCGCCTCCCCCAAATTCACCTTCTATTTGGGATAGACTTAATGGATTTCCCGCTGCAGGTAAGGTCATTATACACTTCCAAAGGCCGTTACATCATTTATAGCTACTGTTGCACCGCTAGAGGTTATCTTAAATCTAGGACTTCCACTGTAGTAAAATTTCAAATCACTTCCTGATTCCTCTATAGTCCAACTACCTAAAGCTACTTTATTTGCTTTGACCTCACCGCTGCTTCCATAGACAACAGCTTTTTCAGCAACAACAGTATTCTTTACTGCACCGTCTAAAAGCACTAAGTCTGCAAGCTCTAGAGTAGTGGCATCAGCGCCATCAAGCATGTTAAGATCTGCAGCAGATGAAGTTATAAGAACGCCATTCTGTTTAAGCTGACCTAACTCAGAACTAAGCGATAAGTTTACAACATTGTTATTACCGTCAGCGTATATGATTGCAAAAGAACCCGTGGCTACGTTTGCTGTAGTCGCTCCAGATCCTTGAGTAAATGTAACTGTTTTGGTTGCATCGTTCTTTACATAGTAGACCTTCTGTGCGTCTGCAGGGAGTATGCTGATAGTATGAGTTGCTGCTAGAGTGCCGCTACAAAGAAGAACTTTATGCTGCCCATCTGATGTAGCACCGTTGCTTGTCGTGAGGTTGCTAGAGGTTCCTACAAGACTTAACGAGACAACGCCGTTCAGTGCGCGATCAAGTATATCGCTGTTTGTGTTTACGGTAATACCCCAAGAACCAGATTGCTCACCTTGAGCGGGCTTTTCTATACCTGTGTTCGTTGTAAATGTACTGGGCATGTTATGCTCCTATGCTGCTACGTCTAGATCTGTCCATACACGATCTGGCTCACCACTTAAATCTACCTCACCATACACATCATCAACGGGAACGTCTACAACTAAGGGTGCGTATGGATCTAATGGGACATCCAGTAAGTCTACAGGTGTGAAATGTCTAGTTGTTCCCACAACACCCCGTCCAAAGACGCCAGTTACTTGTACAGAGGCAATACCTACTATTGATGCACTTCCTACGCCACCAGTAGCTCCTGCGCTTGTAACGGAGATTACAGACACTGGATTGACTGAAGAGGTAGCACCTGTTGCGCTTACGCCTGTGACCGCTGTATTTGCATTTGCTGCTACAGCGATAGTTCCAACATTACCACTACCCTGCAGCCCTGTCGCAGGTATGCTTGCTGCTCCAGTAATAGTTACGTCTTCTGTAGAGATGTTGGCTGCTATACCTGTCACAGACACATCTATGGCTACACTTGAAGTAGCTGATCCTACAGAAGCTGTAGCGCTTACACCTGTAACATCGATTTCAGTGTCTGCAAGTATGGTTGGAGAGCCTACAGAAACAGTAGCCTCAAGTCCTGTGACAGGGGTGATTGCCAAGCCTTCAACAGTGACTGAACCAGAAGTTGTGCTAGATGATACGCCTGTTACGGAAACAATCGTCTGGTTAACTGCTGTGACTGAGCCTATACCTGTAGTGGCCTCAAGTCCTGACACTGATATGTCATTTGGTATACTTGCTACTGCTGTGCCTACAGAGCCAGTACCTGCAACGCCTGTGGCACTAGTATTACCAATGCCTGTGACGGTAAGAGTTCCAACTCCACCTGTAGAGCCAAGACCTGTCTGTGGAGTATCTACAGCGCCTGTTATCGTAGTAGCGGCTGTAGAAGCTGTTGCGCCTAACCCAGTAACGGAGACAGTAATCGGAACGACTACTCCCGCCTGATCATCAGCTATTGGGGCCGATGCTACTGGATAAAAGCCAAACATCTAAGTGTTCCTATGACTCTCTAGCGTCTACCCAAGCAGCGACTTGTGCCTTGACTTCATCAGTAGTCAGCTCTTCTTCATCTTTGCTAGGATCATCCCCCGGTTTCGTCATAGGGTTATCCTCATGCAACGCTAAAACTCTAGTCTCTAGCTGTGCCGCTGTGAGTTCTGTTACTGTATCTGGAATATAGTACTGTCTGTCAGCCTCGTCTGGCGACCAACCAATTACAGTATGATCTGATGGTTTGAAGTAGTACCCACCATCTTCTATCCACTCAGGAGCTTTCATACCCCCTGCGGTCATGTGCATTTTGTATTCAAGTATCATCTTTTTTCTCCGTTTTTTCTAGTCTTAACATATATTCGGGATTCAGAAAATCTGATTTACCAAATATTCTTTCAGCAGTCTTATCTGCATTCTTATAATACTTATCAGCCATTTGATCCATAAATTCTTCAAGATCATTGGAGTGCGGCAGTACATGATTTTTTATTTTCTGTGCAGTGTGGCTTATATACCCAGACACTTCAGTCATAGCCACCTGTGGATGAACGCCGTATTGTTGCATGTATTCTATTGTCGAGGTTGATACTCTGCCACCATCCATCAAGTTTCGGTACATAAGCTCGAAACCCCTACGAACATGGTGACGTTTCTCTTCTCTTTCAAAAAGCTCCTCATCCCAGACATCTATGTCCCACTTCTCTTTTATGTTCTCATAGCTATCAATAAGAACCGCAATGTCTTTGATAGAGCCGTTTATCTTATGCTCCATCATTGTCAGGCCATGACGAGCGGCTTTGAGCTTTGCCTCAGATACAATGTCATCCTCGTCTTCGAGGTCTAATATTTCTACACGCTTTTCAGCATGACTGACCTGCGCTTCTGCAAGTGCCATCTTACGTTTTTCTACCTCTGCCGTAATCTGTCGAAGCATACGCATAGGCGAGTGACCGTTGAGCATAGTGAGCGTCATCATAGACAGAGTTGTTGCTGAGTTATTACGATCAAAAGCTCTGGTTGCCTGATCTATCTCTGGTAACTTCTCTGCCACCCGCGCAGCAGCTACCTGATTGATATTTTCAGACGACTCTATGGGTAACGAAAATGTAATTGGTTTCGTTACTACGTTAGTCTTCTTTTTAGTCTTAGTCTTTCCCATTTTTTTCTCCTTTAAGATGCCGCACCTGAAGCTCCAAAACTAAGATCTCCATTGCCAATTAAGTCACCAAAATCAGTAGCATTTGCGGCAGTTGCTAGTACTGTTTGTTGTATTACATCATAACTGCTACCCGATCTACCAAAATGGTGGGCTACTGTAGCATTGTTACAGCCCCCTCCATATCCTGCAACGTCAAGCAAGTCTCCTCCATCTGTAGCGTTCCCTGCCGTGTCAACATCGATGTACTCTATTCTGTTAACATAAGAACTGCTTCCAGTATTTCCGGGCTTGTTTAAGCCACCCATATGTAAACCTCTTTGTCCTGCCCCAGTTCCTGCACCTGCAGCAATATGATTTTCTTGTGTTAAATCACCAAAGCTAACAGCGTTACCTGTAGTATCAAAAGTTATATAATCCATTACTTTAAGGTAATTAGGATCTCGATAACCACCCATAGAAACCATTCTGGTCGCATTTGCACAGCATGTAGATTGATCTCTACCTATGTCATCATCGCCAAAATCTGTAGCATTTCCCGCTGTTGCTGTAGAAAAATAATCAAACTGACCAGTATAGTTGGATTGATCAGAAGATGAAGACGCAGAGCCTACCCTGCCTTTAGAAATAACTGCCCTGCTTCCGTTTGTGTCACCATGATTGTTCATGGATACAGACGTTAGATCTCCAAAGTCTGATGCATTTCCTAAAGTTGCAGTTGCCCATCTTTCTATCTCGTTATCTAAAACAAACCCGCTACCAGTATAATTTTGTCCCGCAAGACGAAACGCATAAGTCCCATCACTACAACACCCTGTTTTGTAAACAGTGCCAGAACTCAAATCACCAAAGTCTGCTGCATTTCCTGCAGAAGTCATGCTCCAATATGATATGTCGCTCGATTGACTACCGTTTTTATAACCAATTTGAAACGCTCTGTCTCCGTAGTTATGTGGCGCTACAGATGTTATACCAAGCTCTTTAAACTCACCGTCCATACACCTGTACAGTTTGTCATTACCAGTATCCCACCAGTAGTCTCCATTGCTAGGAGAAGATGGCTCTGAGCCAGATTCAGTGTAGTTTTGTACTATATCCAAGCCACCAACTTTCATGCCTTGAGAAAAGTCAACAGCACTGTCGTAGTTTCTGATGCTATCTACCTTTAACGTACTCATGCTGCTGCTCCTGAAGATCCGTTAGCATACTCTAATGTGTTCAAAAGATCTGCAAAATCCGCAGCGTTTGCTGCAGTTTGTATTGTGTAAAAATCCATATTGGTAGTTAATGTACCCTGATCTCCCCCACCAAAAGTAACACCCCTTGTTGCATTTGCAACTCCCCCCGGCTGTTCTGAAGATGACCATGTTAAATTACCAAAATCAGTGGCATTACCTGCAGTCTGTGTTGTAACATATTGAATCATATTTGTGTGGCTTGGACTGTTGCCTTCTCTACCCCCTGAGAAAACTGATCTTGTTGCATCTGAACAAGCCGCGACTTGAGCGCCCGCCTGAATAAGATCTCCAAAATCTGTACCGTTTCCTGCTGAAGCATAAGTAAAATAGTCTATGGCTTGCCTAGTATTATCCTGAGAGTTAGCAAATAATGCTCTAGTGGCATCCCCAACACTCCCTGACGTTCCTTTAGCATTTTCAGAATTTACAGTATCTCCAAAATCTGTAGCATTTCCTGTTGAAGCTACAGTAACGTAATCTACGGTATTTACATTACCGCTATTAGCTGAACCCGCGAACCAAAGCGCCCTTGTTCCATTACTAGAAGATCCGCTAGGGTATCTAGCGTCCGTAAGATCACCAAAATCTGTAGCATTCCCCGGTGAAGAAGGGGTGACATACTGCAGTACATTTGTTCTACCAGAACTAGCGTAATCGTAACCACCTCCAACAATAACTCTAGTAGAAGACCCCGAAGCCCTAGCAATTATGGGTCGATTAAGAAGGTCACCAAAGTCTACACTATTTCCTGCAGTTGTAATATCAAAGCGCTGTATTTGATCTTGACTAGTCCCCGAACCGTTACCAATAATAACAGCTCTGTCACCACTCCAAGCATTATTAGCAGAATAAGTATCGCCCAACCATCCCTTCCACTCACCGTCTATATACACATTGAAGGAATCGTTATCAGTGTTCCACCATGTATCACCGTTAGAAGGACTAGATGGTTCTGTAGTACCTACAGTATGAGTGACTCCTAAAAGACCGCTATCAGATCCGTTTATGTTGAATCCGTGCGTAAAGTTAGGCGCTCCTGTTCCTGCACGATCTGTGATTTCTTCTAAGTCAAATTCACTCATGAAGCCGCTCCTGAAGAACCCTGTGCATGTGCGCCCGCTGCTGTCATATCACCAAAGTCGGAAGCATTTCCTGCAGTCTGAGTGGTCACATAGTCTATGGTATCTCTTCTACTGGTAGAGCTGTCACTGTACCCTGCACATACACAAACACGGGTAGCATTTGATGAAGATCCAGTTTCAATTACTGCTGCGCTTAGATCCCCAAAGTCAGTTGCATTACCTGTTGTTCCTATAGTGATGTAATCCATTGTATTTACAGCTCTGCTACCTGAAGAGTTGTTTGATTTCCAACCTGAAGAGAATATAGCTCTAGTAGTATCTCCTCCACCTGAAGGCCAGTCTCTACCAAGAGTTAAATCACCAAAATCTGCAGCGTTTGCGCCAAGAGGAAATGCAATGTAAGTTATTTGATTTGATGGCGTAGTTAGTTCATCTCCTGCAAAGACACCTCTAGCGGTATTGCCCCAACTTCCTGCACCTCTCATACTGCTTGTAAAATCATATCCAGAATCAACAGCATTACCAAGAGTATCAATTACAGTTTTTTGTATTTCATTCTCATAACTATTTGTCCCGTTACCTGCGCCATGATAACCATTAGTTCCATCGCTAACAGATGTATGTCCTGTCTCCCAACTTTGCACATTCCCAAAGTCTGTAGCATTTCCTAGAGTAGAAGATGTTATATATTCAAGGCCATCACTACCCGTTCGATATATACAACAAACAATTCTAGAACCGTTAGAAAACGCCCTATCTCCACCATTACCTACGTTTCCAGTTGTTGCCAGTTGGGTTCCAAAAGCTGAAGCATTTCCTGTAGTAGTGATGTCAAAATATTCTATCTTATTTCCAAAGTTTGCTGATGCCCCTGATGATGCATTCCATACTATAGCTCTATCACCAAACCAAGTTATTGAAGGGGCAGTAGTCCCCAACCAGTCTTTCCACTCATTATCCATATATACTTTATAAATGTCGTTGTCGGTATCCCACCAAGTGTCTCCGTTGCTAGGACTACTAGGTTCTGTGTTCCCTTCTGTGTGAGTGACTCCTGAAAGACCGCTATCAGATCCATTAATGTTAAAGCCATGAGTAAAGTTGGGTGCGCCTGTACCCGCTCTGTCTGTAAGCTTTCTAATTTTAAACTCACTCATGATGCGGCTCCTGATGTGCAAACCTGATGAGACTGCTCTTCATTGGTTGCTTGATCTCCAAAATCTGTAGCGTTCCCTAAAGTGTCCATCGTTACATATTCTATTATGTTTGAAGCACCTCCACCTACATAACCACCTGATTGGATAATGCACCTCGTAGCATTGGCTGCTACTCCACAATAAAAACTATGGCTGCTGTTACTTATAGAAGTACTACCAAAATTAGCAGCATTACCTGTTGTAGATACAGTCACATAACTATGAACCGAACCAAGACCATAATATGATGCAAATATTAATCTATCTCCTGTGCCAGTTCCCCCTGCGGCTGATCCATATCCTGCGTTAGTAAAGTCACCAAAATCTGTAGCGTTTCCGGGGCTTGCTATGGTGATGTAATCAATAACATCTGAATTACCTCCAGTGTACCCTAAAGCAAATATACCTCTGGTTCCATTAGAACCTGCAGAATTTCCAAAGGGCGCTCTAGCTACTGTCAAATCGCCAAAGTCTGTCGCATTTCCGGGCGTAGCCATAGTAATTTTATCAATGGTATTTAATGCTGCGCTTCCACTCCAACCTAGGGCATGGCAACCAGTAGTTGCATCTGAACATGCAAAACCTGCACTTGTAGAAGAAGTAGAGTCTCCAAAATCCGATGCATTTGTTGAATTTGATATGGAAAAATAACTAATACTATTTTGCTCTGCGCCAGTGCCGTTAGCCGATGCGTTTCCATTAAAAATGTAAGCGTTTGTTACATTGCTACAAGCTGCCGCTCTGTTTGCACTAGTTCTGTTTAAATCTTTAAAGTCTACAGCATTACCTAGTGTTGTAATATCAAGACGATGTATATCATTTTTTGCTGTAGCGAAGCCC
>Ga0209404_10003023_pt1 | contig 10070 bp, 10 predicted proteins | sample TroAtlMetagenome_2_FD_187447 | JGI IMG/M metagenome (GOLD analysis project Ga0209404, IMG submission 187447) | Marine eukaryotic phytoplankton communities from Atlantic Ocean - Tropical Atlantic ANT8 Metagenome (SPAdes) (version 2) | ecosystem: Environmental > Aquatic > Marine > Oceanic... | reverse complement strand
GTTGATGGACGAACTCGGGGCCAGCCGCGAGACCATCATGGGGCTGGTGATGCGCGAACACGCAGCGCTGAAAGAGAGCCCCGAGCGGGTCGACGAGGTGATGCCAGCCTGCCTGTTGATGCTCGAGGCCGCAGGGCTCTGACGCCGCGTTCAGCACAGGGTCAGCGCCGGTGCGCTAGCTTGTCGGCCATCCGTTGATCGCCTCATCGATCGCTTCAAGGGCCACCCATGCGTAACTTCATCCTGCCCGCCGCGCTTGCGGTCTGCACTCTGCCAGTGCCCGCGCTGGCGCAGGATGCACCTGCTGCACCGCTGGCCGATCTGGGCGAGCAGATGCGCGATCCCGCCTATCAGCGCGACATGGCGCTGATGCTGCAGGCGATGACCGAAGTCTTGCTCGACATGCCGATTGCACCGCTGGCGCAGGCCGCTGCCGAAATGGCGGGCGAGAAGACCCGTGACATCGATCCCGACCTCACCTTGCGCCGCGCCGTGCCGCAGGCGGACCGGGTGGGCGATGAGGTCGCCCGCACTGTCCCGCGCGCCATGCAGGCTGCGGGGACCATGGCGGAAGGCCTCGCTGCGATGGCACCGTTGCTGCGCGACATGGCGGGGCGGATGCGCGGCGCGATCCCGCCGCGCAACTGATCCCCACGAAAATTAGCGAGAGCCCCCGGCACGCCAGTGGACGCGCCCCCGCGGCTTGTGGCAAGGCGACCGAATCCATGTGGCAGCTCTACCAATTCCCCCTTTGCCCGTTCAGCCGTAAGCTGCGCCTGCTGATGGGCGAGAAGAACATCGCCTACGAACTCGTGCGCGAGTATCCGTGGGAGGGGCGCGACGAATTCTGGCACCTCAACCCCGCCGGACGCACGCCCGTCCTGCATGACCCGGCGCGCGGGGTCAGCCTGTCGGACAGCCAGGCGATCTGCGAATTTCTCGAAGAGACGGTCGAGCGTAGCCCGATGGTCAATGGCTCGGCCTTGCAGCGCGCGGAAATCCGCCGCCTGGTCGCGCTGTTCGACGAAAATCTCTATGCCGATGTCACCGGGCCGCTGCTGCACGAACGGATGAAGAAGCGGCTCGTCCTGCGCCAGCCGCCTGATTCTCGCATGCTGCGCGAGACGATGAAGAACGCACATGCGCATCTCGATTACATCGACTGGCTGGTCGACAACCGCCAGTGGCTCGGCGGCGCGACCCTGAGCCTGGCGGATCTCGCCTGCGCGTCGCAGCTGTCGGTCGCCGATTATCTCGGCGGGATCGACTGGAAGGGCCACGACCAGACGCGGCACTGGTATTCGGTGATGAAAAGCCGTCCCAGCTTCCGCCCGCTGCTGAGCGAGAAGATGGAAGGCTTGCCGCCGCCGCCGCATTACGCGCTGGTCGACGCCTGACCGGCTACTTCTGGCACACGGGGCAGAACCACGTGCTCCGCCCGCCCTGCACGATCCGCCGGATAACGCCGCCATCCTCGTGGTGGCAGGCCTCGCCCTCGCGCCCGTAGACATGGAAGCGCGTTGCGAAATAGCCGAGATTGCCGTCGGGCTGCGCGAAATCGCGCAGCGTCGAACCGCCATCCTCGATCGACCGGGTAAGCACGTCCTTGATCGCGGGCACCAGGCGCCTCAGCTGCGGCATGGTCACCTTGCCGCCCGCCTTGCGCGGGTGGATTCCGGCCTGCCACAACGCTTCGCAGACATAGATATTGCCCAGCCCCGCAACGATCCGCTGGTCGAGCAGCAGCAGCTTGATCGCCTGCTTGCGGCCACGCGTAGCTTCGCGCAAATGCTCCGGCGTCAGCGCCTCGCCCAAAGGCTCGGGACCAAGCGCGGCAAAGGGCGGCCACAGGTCGAGTTCGGGGTTCAGCAGCAGATCGACCGAGCCGAACCGGCGCGGATCGTTGAGCGCGAAGACATGGTCTTCGGTCGCGAGCACCAGATGGTCGTGCTTGTCCGGCGCCTCCGGATCGATTCGCCAGCGCCCGCTCATGCCGAGGTGGAACACCATCGCATGATCGCGATCGGTGTGGATCAGCCCGTATTTCGCACGGCGCGAAAGACCCGAAACAGTCGCCCCGGTCAGCGCCTGCACCAGGTCGGGGGGAAAGGGTCGGCGCATGTCGGGGCGGTTGACGCGCACGCTGACGATCCGCTCGCCCTCGAGGAACCGGGCCAGCCCGCGCACGGTGGTTTCGACTTCTGGGAGCTCGGGCATGTCGAGTTTCGCGTAACAGCGGTTTCTCGTGGCGTCTATTCGCTCCCTTCGGTCGCTGCGCCCTGTTCCGTCCCACGCCCCCTCCCGGCCACCCACGGCACGGTATTCTATGGGTGGCCGGGAGGGGGCGTGGGACGGAACAGCAAGGGAAGCGCGGATGCGCTTCCCGCACCCGACAAAGACTCCTCCAACCCCCCTTTGCCCCGGCCACAATTCCCCCTAAGGCCCCCGCATGAGCGAAACCGTTTCCTTCGGCTACGAAGATATCGATGCCGCGGAAAAGACCGGCCGCGTGGGCGAGGTCTTTTCCAATGTTGCCGCCAAATACGATGTGATGAACGACGCCATGAGCGCGGGCATGCACCGGTTGTGGAAGGACCGTTTCGTCAAGCGGGTGAAGCCGCAGCCGGGCGAGACGATCCTCGACATGGCGGGCGGCACGGGCGACATCGCCTTCCGCATGGCCCAGCACGGCGCCAGCGTGACCGTGTCCGACATCAACCAGGACATGCTCGATGTCGGCATCGAACGCGCGATGGAACGCGGGATCGACGGCCTTGTCTGGTCGCGCCAGAATGCCGAGGAACTGAGCTTTTCCAGCCGTATCTTCGATGCCTATACGATCGCGTTCGGCATCCGCAACGTCACGCATATCGACCGCGCGCTGAAGGAAGCGCACCGCGTGCTCAAGTTCGGCGGGCGCTTCTACTGCCTCGAATTCAGCACTGTCGAATGGCCCGGTTTCAAGGAAGCCTACGACCTCTATTCGCACAAGCTGGTGCCGCAGATCGGCAAGGCCATCGCCAATGACGAGGACAGCTATCGCTACCTCGTCGAATCGATCCGCCGCTTCCCCGACATGCCCGGTTTCGAGCGCATGATCCGCGATGCGGGCTTCGAGAATACCCGTGTCGAGCCGATCATGGGCGGTCTTGTCGCGATCCACTCGGGGTGGAAGGTCTAAAGGGTGGCCAGACCCTCGACGCATATCCTGCGCCTGCTCAAGTGGGGCCGCACGCTGGCGCGCCACGGGGCGCTGCGCGGGATCGAGAACGATCCCAACACGCCGCCGCAGGTAAAGCGCCTCGCGCGGATTGCCCGTTTCGGCACGGTGCAGCCCAAAGAGCCCGACTATGCGGGCGCCTTTCGCGATATCGGCCCCGCCGCGATCAAGCTGGGGCAGACGCTGGCCACGCGGCCCGACCTCGTCGGCGAGGATGCCGCGCGCAACCTCCTGACCCTGCAGGACAATCTTCCCCCGGTCGATTTCGAAGAAATCAAGTCGAGCATCGAAGCCAGTTTCGAGCAGCCGCTCGAGACGCTGTGGGCCGATTTCGATCCCGTGCCCGTGGGGGCGGCGTCGATCGCGCAGGTCCACCGCGCGGTGACGAATGACGGCCGGCAGGTCGCAGTGAAAGTGCTGCGCCCCGGCGTGCGCGAACGCTTCGCGCGCGATATCGGCACTTATGAATGGGCCGCCGCGCATCTCGAACGCTTCGGCGGCGAAGCTGCGCGGCTGCGCCCGCGGCTGATCATCGCCAATTTCAAGCGCTGGACCAATCGCGAGCTCGATCTGCGGCGCGAGGCGGCCAGCGCGTCCGAACTGGCCGAGCATATGGTCGGCACGGCGGGCTATGACATTCCGGGTATCGACTGGGACCGCACCAATGGCCGCGTGCTGACGGTCGACTGGATCGACGGGATCAAGATCAGCGATGTCGCCGCGCTGAAGGCTGCGGGACACGATACCAAGGACCTCGCCAGCCGGTTGGTGCTCGCATTTCTCAAGCAGGCGATCGCGGCAGGTTTCTTCCACGCGGATATGCACCAGGGCAATCTGTTCGTGAAAGCCGACGGGACGATCGCCGCGATCGATTTCGGGATCATGGGGCGGATCGACCGCCGCGCGCGGATGTGGCTGGCGGAAATCCTCTACGGGCTGACGACGGGCAACTACAAACGCGTCGCCGAAATCCATTTCGAGGCGCAATACGTGCCCAGCTATCACAATGTCGACGAGTTCGCGACCGCGCTGCGCGCGGTGGGCGAGCCGATGCGCGGCAAGCCGGTGAGCGAACTTTCGGTCGGCCAGATGCTCGACGGGCTGTTCGCGATCACGCGCGATTTCGACATGCAGACGCAGCCGCATTTGCTGTTGCTGCAAAAGACCATGGTGATGGTCGAGGGCATCGCCACGCAGCTCGATCCCACGATCAACATGTGGGATGTCAGCGCGCCCTATGTGCGCAGCTGGATTCGCGACGAGCTCGGCCCCGAAGCGGCGATCGCCGATCGCATCCGCGAAGATACCGCGACCTTCCTGCGGATCCCCGAACTGGTGCGCCGGATCGAGGATCGTTTCCCGCCCAAGGGCGGCGCGCCCGAGCCGCCCCCGCTCCCCGATATCGAATTGATGGGGGAAAGGCGCCGCCGCAAGGAGCATGATCGCGGCTGGCTGGGCTATGCCGTTGCGGCAGTGGCAGGGGGGCTCGCTACATGGGCAGCGATAACGCAGGGGTGGATCGGCTAGGCAGCGGCGGCGCGGTGCCCGCCTGGGACCGCTTCGCCCATTGGGGGGCATGGCCCGCGCGGGTGTTGCTCGCGCTGGCGGCGATCCTGCTGGTGCTCGCCGCGCTGACGCCATTGGCAGTCGATCGCGATGAGACGGCAGCGCCCGCATCGAGTCCGGCGCAGAGCACACCGGCAGCCAGCGCCGAACCCCCGCGCGACGACGATCTCGCCTTCTACGATGCCGTGATCGAGCGGATTGCGCGCGGCGAGGCCTATTACGACTTCATCGTCGAGGAACAGCGCGCGCACGATTATCCCGTGCGCCCCGGCTTTGCCGTGCGCCTGCCCACGCTCGCCTATGTCCATGCATGGCTGGGCGAGGGCGGCATGATCGCGCTGGCGATCGCCCTGATGGCGGCGACCGTGTGGGCATGGTGGCGGCGGCTGGGCGAAGAACCCGGCGGCCCGCGGATGCGCCGGGTCGGCGCCGCGCTGATGCTGATGGGCGCATCGCTCGGCCTCAACCGCTATTACTTCGTCCTGCACGAATTGTGGGCGGGGATGCTCGTCGCGCTGGCCTTCGGCCTCCATCGGCCGGGCCGCTGGGGCTGGTCGCTGGCAGTCGCCGCACTGGCGCTGGCGATCCGCGAACATGCCCTGCCGTTCGTGCTGTTGCTGGGGGCAATGGCCGTGTGGCGCCGCGACTGGAAGGAAGCCGCGGCATGGGGCGCGCTGATCGCGGTCTTCCTCGGCGCGATCACGTGGCATTGGGCGCAGCTCGCGCCGCAGGTGGCGCCGGGCGATCCCTCCAGCCCTGATTGGCTGGTGCTGCGCGGGCTGTCGGGCTGGCTTGGCAATATCGTGCTGAGTTCGAACCTGCGCTTCCTGCCGCATGCCATCGCGGGTCCGCTGGTCGTGCTGATGGTGCTCGGCTGGGCCGGTTGGAAATCCCCAGCAGGGACCACGGGTACTTTGCTTTATCTCGGCTATGGCCTCGCCTTCATGCTCGCCGGGCGGGCGAACAATTTCTACTGGGGCGCGGTGGTCGCGCCGGCCATGTTCATCGGTCTCGCTTTCCTGCCAATGGCGCTTTCCTCGCTGATGCGCTCCGCGCGGGGGCGGGCATGACCTTGCCCGCACGGCCGCTGTCGCGCCTGCCGCGCTGGGCGGCGCTGGCGCTGGTATTGGTGACGCTGCTTGCAGCTGTGTGGAACAGCTTTGCGCTGGAAACGCGCAACACCGCGCATGAGGCGGATGTCGCCGAGCGGCTTGGCCGCGGCGAGCGGGTCGATATGGACCTCTACCGCGCGATCAATGCGCGCGTTGCCGCGGGCGAGGATTACTATGCGGCGGCGGCGATCGAGCATCGCAGCTTCGCCATGCCCACCAGCCCCTTCGTGACCGTGCGCACGCCCGTGCTGGCGTGGACAAGCGCGCTATGGGGCGAAGACGGCTGGCGGATCATCGCGGTAGTCCTATGGGCCGCCAATATCCTCGCCTGGTTCGTGGCCTTGCGCGATCGGGGGCGGTTCGAAGGATTGGCGGGGGCGGGCCTTGCCGGTCTGTTCGGCATGGTCTCGTTTATTGCCGATATCCCGTTCAGCCATGAAATCCTTGCCGGGATGATGCTGTCGCTCGCGCTGGCGCTTGCCGCGCGCAATGCCCCGATAGGCGGGCTCCTGCTCGCGACCTGCGCAGTGGCACTGCGCGAACTGGCGCTGCCCTTCCTGCTCGCCTGGGGCGCAGTTGCCCTGGTGGCGCAAGACCGGCGACAGGCGCGCGCGATCGCCGTGGTTCTCGCGCTGCTCGCGCTCGGGCTGGCGCTGCACGCTGCGGCGGTGGCGAGTATCCGCCAGCCCGGCGATCTCGTCTCCTCCGGGTGGCACGGGCTGCTGGGCCCCGCCTTGCCGCTCTACGGCATCCATATCTCCACCCTGCTGCAGACACTCCCGACCTGGCTCGCGGGACCGCTGGGGGTGCTCCCGCTGCTCGGCTGGTTTGCCGCAGGCGGCAGGCTGGGCGCGCTGGCCAGCCTGTGGTTCGCCGGGTTCATCGCCGCCGCCGCGATCTTCGCGCGGCAGGAGAACCTTTACTGGATGGGGCTGTTCATTCCCGCCTACGGGGTCGGCCTCGCCTTCCTGCCGTGCGCTGTCGCCGATCTCGCCGTAGCGCTCAGGCGTCCTTCTTCGGCCAGCCCCACGCCCGCATCGCCAGGACGATGACAAGGCAATGGAACGCCTCCACGCCCACCGGCACGATCCAGCCCTCATAGGGGCCCTGCGCCACCAGGTTGATAAGGCGACCGGTCAACGCAATGCCGAACAGGCCCAGCGCGGGCAGCATTACGTCGCCGCGCCGCTTCCACGCGCCCCAGGCGAGCGACAAGGCCGTGACATAGAAGAACGCGGTCATATCCCCGCGCAGCGTCGATTCGCCGTGCGTGGTGACGATAGCAATGCCGAAATCGGCTGCCGCACTGTCCGGGTCGACCAGGAAACTCGTCCCCAGCACCAGGTCGAGTATCGCCAGCGCGAGTAGTATCGCGCTTAGAATCACATGCATCGGAACCTCCCCCGTTTCCGTTTTTTTCACCTCGTAAGGTTAAGGCGTAATGGGAAAAACGCCAGCGCAACCCGCTGGCCATGATCGATGGGGGGCGCTAGCAAGCGCAGCGATGACACAATGGGTATCCATTCGCCGATCCGCGCGGACCCGCGCGAGCATGCCTCAAGCCGCAGGGCGCACCGCATGAGCGGTCCGCGGATCCTGCTCGTCATCGGCGGGGGCATCGCGGCCTACAAGGCGTGCGAGCTTGTCCGCCTGATCCGCAAGGCGGGCGGCGAGGTGACCTGCGTGCTGACCGAAGGCGGCCAGCAATTCGTCACCCCGATGGCGCTCGCCGCGCTGAGCGAGAACAAGGTTTATACCTCGCTGTTCGATCTCAAGGACGAGGTCGAGATGGGCCATATCCAGCTCAGCCGCGAGGCCGACCTGGTGGTCGTATGCCCCGCCACCGCCGATATGCTGGCAAAAATGGCGGCGGGCATTGCCGACGATCTGGCGACCACGCTGATCCTCGCCACCGACAAGCCGGTGCTGACCGTTCCGGCGATGAATGTGAAGATGTGGGAACATCACGCGACCCAGCGCAATGCCGATTGGCTGCGGCAGGCGGGCGTCGCGGTGATGGATCCCGACGAAGGCCCGATGGCCTGCGGGGAATTCGGTCCCGGGCGGATGCCCGAACCGCCCGCGATTCTGGGCCGCATCGCCGCGGAGCTCGATCTCGATATCGAAGTGCCCGAACTGGCCCCGCCTGCTGCGGCGCAGCTCGCCGCGCCGGTGGCGCAGGCACCTGTGGACGATGTCCTCACGGCGCGCGAACCCGAAGCGGAAGCGGAGGTCGAGGAACAGGCCGAAGCTGACATCGAGGCCGAAGATGAGGGCGAAGCCGAACAGGGCGGCGGCGGGCTGGGCGAACTGCTCTCGATGATCATCCCGCGCTCGACCGAGCAGCGCAGCCATGACGAGATCGAGGCCGATCTCGAAGCCGAGCCCGAATCCGAAGCCGAACCGGAGCCGGATATGCCCGGCCCGCTGGATCCGCTCGACGTGCCCATCCCCGAGGGCGCCGATGCCGGGCCGATCCTCGCCAAAAAGGGCAAGGCGTCGTCCGCCCCGCCGACCGATCCCGCAGCGCTCGGTTTCGATCCGGCGGCGCAGGAAGCGCGCGCCATGCCGCAGCAGATCGCCAATGATGTGCAGACCGCGGAAATTGCCTTCGACGATTCGCCGCTCGCCGGGCAGGCCGCCTTCGATCCCGATCCCGAGCACCGCCCGCTTTACGGCAAGCATGTGCTGATCACCGCCGGACCGACGCATGAACCGATCGATCCGGTGCGCTATATCGCCAACCGGTCGAGCGGAAAGCAGGGCTTTTCGATTGCCGCCATGGCCGCCGCTGCCGGTGCGCGGGTCACGCTGATCGCGGGACCGGTGCATTTGCCCACCCCGGTGGGTGTCGACCGCGTTGATGTCGAAACCGCCGAGGATATGGCCGAGGAAGTGCGCCGCGCATTGCCGGTCGATATCGCCTTCATGGTTGCTGCGGTCGCCGACTGGAAGAGCCGCCATGTCGCGGGCGAGAAAATGAAGAAGCGCGGCTCCGCACCGCCCGCGCTGATCCTGGCCGAGAACCCCGATATCCTCGCGGGCACTGCGGCAGGGCGCAAGCGGCCGACCTTGCTGATCGGTTTCGCCGCCGAGACCGAGAATGTGATCGAAAACGCCAAGTCGAAGCGCAAGCGCAAGGGCGCCGACTGGATCATCGCCAACAATGTCTCGAGCAATGAAGGCAACAGCGTGATGGGCGGCGATCTCAACCAGGTCCATATCGTCACGTCCAGCGGGGTCGAAAGCCTGCCCGAAATGCCCAAGGAAGACGTTGCGCGCGAACTGGTGCGCCGCGCCGCCGCCGCGCTCGCCCCCGTAGAGGACGACCATGACTGATCCCGTGGGTGTGCGTCTCAAACGCTTGCCGCATGGCGAGGGGCTGGCCCTGCCCGCCTATGCCACCAGCGATGCGGCGGGGATGGATGTGCTCGCAGCCGAAGATTGCGTGATCGCGCCTGGCCAGCGGCATGCGGTGGCAACCGGTCTCGCCGTGGCAATCCCGCAAGGGTACGAGATCCAGGTGCGCCCGCGCTCGGGCCTTGCACTCAAACACGGCATTACCGTGCCCAATACGCCCGGCACGATCGACAGCGATTATCGCGGCGAGCTCAAGGTAATCCTGATCAACCACGGCGCCGGCGACTTTGCGATCCAGCGCGGCGACCGGATCGCGCAGCTGGTCCTTGCGCCCGTCACGCAGGCCGCGTGGGAAGAGGTCGACGAACTGGACACCACCACGCGCGGCGCGGGCGGGTTCGGTTCGACTGGCGGTCACGCCAAGCTCGCCTGACCCGCGCATGAAAAAGGGCGGCCCGATCCGGAACCGCCCTCTCTCGTCTCATCCCGTCCGGGAAGCTATCGTCAGTCTTCGATCCGGCGCACGGTGGTCTTTTCCGGCGCGATCGAGATGCGCACCGTCTCACCCGAATTGCCGGGGAAATCGGTAAACATAGCTTCGACCAGGTTCGGCACCAGATATTGCAGCCGGTTCGAGGTCGATACGGCCTGCGCCTCGCCTTCGAACAGGCGCTCGCCGGTGGCTGCGCGGTCGATCTTCAGATCGATGCCGCTGGTATAGACGGTGTAGCTGCGCACTTCGGGCCCGCCGAACCACGGATCGTTGAAGCCGTAGCCCCAATGGCTGCCGTAATAGCGCGGGCTGTAATAGC
>Ga0209404_10003022_pt1 | contig 10076 bp, 6 predicted proteins | sample TroAtlMetagenome_2_FD_187447 | JGI IMG/M metagenome (GOLD analysis project Ga0209404, IMG submission 187447) | Marine eukaryotic phytoplankton communities from Atlantic Ocean - Tropical Atlantic ANT8 Metagenome (SPAdes) (version 2) | ecosystem: Environmental > Aquatic > Marine > Oceanic | place... | reverse complement strand
CTGCGCGGCCGCTTCCGTCGCCTCCGCTTCGCGGGCGCGGAGCGCGGCTCGCGCGTCTCGCAGGGATCCTTCAATCCCCATTGTGTTCGGGTGCGCGCCGCCGAACACGCGCCGCGCGGTCCGTTCCACGTCCTCGAGCGTCGTCACGGCCTCGCGGAGATCGTCGAGCGTGGCGCCGGGGTCCATGCAGAGCGCCGCCGCGTAAATCCACCTCATTTTGAGCGTCAATCTATTTCCCTCTCCATAAACGCGTCGCGCCACGGGCATCGTTTTGCGCATCAGTGCCCTGGCTTCTTCGAAGCGCTCTAGATCTTTAAGCAAATTCGCGTAGTTGTTGGCTTCCCGGAGGGTGTTTTCATGTTCTTCGCCTTTTAGCCTCAACCATCCAGAGTATACGTCTCGCCGCATCGATAGGGCCTCTTCCGACCGTCCAAGCACTCGATACGTAGCCGCAAGATTGCCCTGCATAGCGAGAATGTTGTGTTCTGACTCGCCAATGCGCCGCATCGAAGCCAAATCGGCCTCTCTCACGGACAACGCATCTGTGTGGTGTTCTGCATCGTGCAGACCGCTCCCAAGCTCCGCTATCGCCAAACGCCGAGCGCAGTCTGTCTCCGGTCGGCCCAAGTACGTCTTCCAGCACGCCCACCCGAGCGCGCAATGTACAACGCCGTGGTAATCTTGCTTGCACAGGCTACACCTGCGCCACCGCCCAAACTTCTCATTCAACACCTCGTGGCCCAAATTGTTCTCCTCGGCCTCGTCGCACAAAATCTTCGCCTGCTCCGCCAAGCACGACACGTGCGCGAAGCCCGCCGTCCCGCGGCAAGAGCACCCGCGCACGAGGCCCTCCTTTGTTTTCCAATGGAGGGCCTCCGTGCAGATGTAGCACGTCTGCCCCTCCGTGTCCGCCGCACACGCCTCCGCCGCAACTGCTACGGCCTCCGTGTATCTCGCATTGGCATTATACTGTTCGGCGCCGCCCGCCTTTTTTATCGGTTTGCAGAGCTGGTCGTGCCCGCCTTCTTTCCAGTGCTGCACCTGGCAGGCTGCCCCGCAGTAGCGCGTGCTGCAGCGGCCGCATTTCTTGCCCAATGATAAGCCAAGCTCGGTGGCGCAGACGGCGCACTGCGTGAGGATCATTTCTGCTCCCAGGGCAGCCGCGGGCAGCACAGGTGAGCGGACAAGCCTCTCGCAGCATCGTGTGAGGCCGCGAACCCGAACCGACCGACACGCGTCGACGCCGTCGCCGCGACCGAAAGAAACAGGCTCTTGAGAAAGGAGGACTTAGGGAGGAAGACACCTACGTCGCCGCGAACGCCTCGCCGAACGCGCCGCCGTCGTCCTGTGGCGACGGCTTGCGGAACTTTTGCGCCCTTCTATGGGCCGCCCGCGCGATCCAGCGCGCGCGCGTCGCCGGCGCGAGCACGAAGCCCGAGGTCCGGCAGGCGAGGACGCCCTCGCCCTTTTGGCCTTCCTCGGGCGGCTCGACGCAGCGCAGCAGGAACGCGTTCCAGACGTCGTCCGTGTCGTCGCAGGGCCGCGATTCCGTCACGTGTTGATCTTGACGAGCCGCGCGATGTTGCAACGCCTCGAGCGCCGGAAATAATTTCGACGGCCGGAACGGCAATTCGCGCCAGAACCTTTCCGCAGCGGGCAGCGCGTCGTTGAGTTCATTGGAGGAGCTTTGTAGCAACAAATTGTCCAAGAATTCATTGGTAGAGCAACTTTTCTCGAGCAAGACGGCGTACGCCTCGCGGACGGCGTCTTCGGGTGCGACGCAATTCTCGCCGTCACAGAGAGCTGCTCTTTCTCTCGCTGCGGACGCGTACCGCGCCACGAGCTCTTCCGTCGTCTCGCCATACAGACGCCACCGGCCGGTCTTGCCGTACGTCCGGACACCATCTCCGGCGTGCGTCAACGCGCGCAAAGGTAGTATCGATCGCCCTCGCACGTATTTCCGGACCGCTCGCCTAGCGACAGCTGCCGCGGTCGCTCTAGAGCGTAGATCCGCGATTGACCGCGAGTTCCTATTGGCGCGCCAATTCTTGAGTTGAGCTAATCTACGTTTTCGTGCCGCGCGCGTGAGCGGTCTCGCATTGAGCGGTGGTTTCGACGGTAATGCTAAGACGCGCGGGAGCAGCTGCTGGTATAAAGCTCGCGCCTCGGCGGCGTCGAGGTCGCCCCAAACTGAGGTAGTACCATATAACCTCTCAAGGGTACAGACCATGCCGTCCTCGTCGGCAGACGTGGCTCGGTTCAGCCGGCTCCGGTGGCGGCGCCTTATATGAGGTTGCAAGGCGCGCGCGAGGGCCGCTGCTATCACGAATCGTTTGTACATCGTCGTTGCGTTGGGTGGTTCCCGCCCACGCAGGGCGGTGGCGCGCTCGCCGTTACGGGTTCGGGGGCCCTGGGTGGCCTCGGTGCGGTTCGGTTGATAACCTGAACCGGTAGGGGGGCGTATTTAGCGGCTGGCGCTCGCCGTTAAGGGTCTGGCGTCGAGCAGCTGGCTTTGGCGGGCGTCAGAGCTACCCCTCAAGCTACCTTCCTAGCGGAGCGTTGCGTTTCGGCTTTGGCGTGAATGGTCACTGGTGTATCAGAAGCCAGTAGCCGCGTCTGATCGTGCCAGAATCGCGTGAAACTGTCCTGCAGAGCGCTGTGCACCGTCGTCTGCTGGAGATGATGCCCTTCGACGACTCCACTAGCATCCGTCCTGCGTCGATATGACGCTCCACAAAGCCTCTCGAGTGAGACCAGACGCTTGTTGTCAGCTATGAGATTCAAAGGGGGCTAGCGTGCATACGGGCACTAGCGTTTGGGCCGGCCGCCGCGGCGCGAATAAACGAGCCTAGAACGCACGCATCCGTGCCGCGCGGGAGAGAGCGGACGCCTCCACAACAGCGCCGACGGCTGGCAAGCGGCGCGGCTCGAGCGCGGCTCGTCACAGCGCGTGCGCGACCGCAGCGACTTCGTAGGTCAGAGCGGCGGCGGCGCGCGCGTAGACCATGGGCCAGGCCCCGAGCGGCCAGGGCGGCGGCCCGCCGCCCGAGCGCGACCCCGAGAAGGAGAAGGCCGAGCGGGAACGCAGGAAGAAGTCGTACGCCGCCCGACCTCCGTTACACACCGGACGAAGAAGGCGACGAAACCGCGGCACGGGCACGTCGGGCAAGCTCCCGAAAGTCTACCCGACGTCCAAGTGCAAGCTACGCCTGCTCAAGCTCGAACGCATCAAAGATTATTTGCTCATGGAGCAGGAATTTATTCGCAATCAAGAAGTGTTTAAACCGCATGAGGAGAAGGATAAAGAAGAAAGGGACAAGATGGAGGACATCCGCGGGAGTCCCTTAGCCGTCGGGTCATTGGAGGAGATGATCGACGACACGCGCGTGGTCGGCGTCCTTGATATACATATACTTGATACATACATACATACATACATACACCCATGCGTTCGAGTGGCGCCGCGCGTCGATGGCGTGGCGACGCGACGCCATCGACGCGACGCCGTCGCCGCGACACCGCCCATCATACATACATACACAGGCACGCCATCGTCTCGTCGAGCGTCGGCCCCGAGTATTATGTTAGTGTCATGTCCTTCGTGAACCAGGACCTGCTGGAGCCGGGCTGCTCCGTACTGTTACACAACAAGGTCATGGGCGTCGTCGGCATCCTGAGCGACGACACGGACCCGATGGTGAGCGTCATGAAGGTCGACAAGGCCCCCCTCGAGAGCTACGCTGATATTGGCGGTCTAGAAACCCAAATCCAGGAGATCAAGGAGGCCGTCGAGTTACCGTTAGCGCATCCGGAGTTGTATGAGGAGGTCGGTATCAAGCCCCCGAAAGGTGTCATACTGTATGGAGTCCCGGGTACGGGCAAAACATTGCTAGCCAAAGCTGTCGCGAACCAGACCTCAGCTACCTTTTTGAGGGTTGTGGGTTCCGAGCTCATCCAGAAGTACCTCGGCGATGGTCCGAAGTTAGTAAGGGAGCTTTTTAGAGTTGCGGACGATCTGTCTCCCACAATAGTTTTTATCGATGAGATCGATGCGGTCGGTTCGAAGAGATACGATAGTCAGTCCGGTGGGACGCGGGAGATCCAGCGGACGATGCTCGAGTTGCTCAATCAATTGGACGGGTTCGATGAACGAGGAGATGTGAAAGTCATCATGGCCACGAACAAGATCGAGAGCTTGGATCCGGCTTTGATTAGGCCTGGTCGGATTGATCGCAAGATCGAGTTCCCGCTGCCGGACATCAAGACGAAGCGGCACATTTTCAACATTCATACCGGTAGAATGTCCCTCGGGGAAGATGTTGATTTAGAAACGTTTGTGATGGCCAAGGACGAGCTGTCCGGTGCTGATATCAAAGCTGTCTGCACGGAGGCTGGTTTACTGGCGTTGAGAGAACGTAGAATGAAGGTGACGCAGGACGACTTCGTCAAGGCCAAGGAGAAGGCGCTGTACCAGAAGAAGGGCAACATCCCCGAGGGGCTCTACATCTAGGCTGGGGTTTAAGTTGGGGTTTAGCTATCGCGGCGATGGCGTGAGGGGTCCTCCCCGCGCGTTCTACTTCGACGGAAGCTGCTGTATGGAAGGCCCGCGCCCGCCGCCCACGAGCCCTAGCGCCGCACCAGCAAAGGCAAGAGGCCGGGCCGAGGCGTGGGCCCATGGGCTGAGGGCCGCGGCCGCGGAGTTAACCAAAGCCCCAAACGTCCGCAGGGCCCAAGGGGCGTCCGGGAGGCGTCTCCAAGGAGCTGACGGACGCGCCCAGGCGTCCGGCACTAGACTCAACGGAAGACAGACGGCGTGGCTGCGTGGCGTGAGATCGCGCGCGGTGTATGAGAAGAGACGCGCGCGCGGGTGCCCGTGGCTGCACCGTGCAGGTCTCTCGGGCGAGACGGGCTGCGTTCGCAGCGCATAGGTCGCGTGCGCGTACTTTGGGCTGCCTCCGTGCAAGCCGGGACAGCTTGGGTCACCCCAGCGAGACGGGCTGAGCGGGCGACGAGGGGCCGACTCGCGGGGCAGGGATGGCGCTGGCGGACGCCATCGCCCAGGTCACTCCCTTAGAACCGCCGCGCACGCTGGGTCGCGTGTCGCCCGCGTCGAGCCGCGCGAGCCCGGTGCCGACGCTCGAGGACTTTGCTGTCTTGTGTGAGGTTGGGAGAGGCGCATTCGGTAGAGTCGTATTGGCGCGATGCAAAGCTACCGGTGATCTGAGAGCGTTAAAAGCCGTCCCGAAGGTGCGATTAGTAACAGCGGGCTCCGATGCCATTAGACATATGCACGACGAGGCGGCCATACAAAGATCCATTGACCACCCCTTCGCTTTGGCGTTGCGAGGTGCTTTTCAGGACGATACCACAGTGTATCTAGTTACGGATCATTGCCCTGGGGGTACTTTGCACGCTGTACTAGGACGGTTTGGCCGATTAGATGGAGACCTAGCCACCTTCTACGCGGCACAGTTAGTAGACGTCTTAGCCCACCTCCACACGCAGGACGTCGCGTTCCGCGACGTCAAGCCTGAAAATGCCCTGTTGGACGAGAGAGGGTATCTGCGGCTGGCAGATTTCGGTCTAGCGAGGAGGGTCGACGGGGATGATGGCAGATGTAGGACGAGGTGTGGGACACCGCTCTATGCCGCTCCCGAGGTCATCTCCGGCCGAAGCCATGGGAGGCCGGTCGATGCTTGGGCCCTTGGGTGTGTTATAGTCGAAATGCGCACCGGGCGGCCGCCCTTCGTCGGCTCTACGGTCTCGCAGGTCGAAGCGTTAGTTTTAGAAGCGGATCTGGGTTGGTTGGGTCAGCTCGACGATCCGGTCAAGGGTCTTTGTAGATTACTATTAGCAAAAAAGCCGGAGAATCGGGCGCGATGTGCCGCCGCTAAGTTGCATGCTGCTTTCAGTACTATAGACTTCGCTCAATTGCGAGAGAAGCAGACGGTAGCACCTTACTTACCGGATACGGCTCGAGACGTATTGGGAGCCGGGACCCCAACGCCGAAGGGTTCAGGCGACTCTTTTTCTTCCTTCGCGTCCTTCTCGACGCTGAATGACGAAGGAAGCCCGAAGAAGCCTATCAGGCGGAATAGGTCCGCGGGGAGCTTGGACGCTCTAGCGGCGTTAATGCCGTCGCCGCGGAGCCGCAGAGGCTCGCGGGCCTCGATGGATGGCTCGCGGGCCTCGCGGGGCTCGATGAACTCGCCGCGCCGTGTGAGCCTCACGCCGACGATGATCGACGAAGCCCCGAGACGACCCTACAGGCCGCGGCCGCCGTCGGCGCCGCGCGAACGCGGTTCGCTGAGACCGAGCAAGTCCATGTCTTCGTTCGCGCCTTTGGTGCTGGCGGATACGACCGACTCCTTGCCGGCCGTGCGCCCGTCGCCGCGAAGGCCCAAAGCTGCTTGGGATCAATTCGAGGAGACTGGAGATGATGCCTGTAGGCCGGGGCCGTCGTTTCCCGACGTGCGCGTGCGGTGCCTGGAGCACGACGCGTGCGCGGGCGAGTGCTCCTACCACGTCGGTGCGGCTCTGTCGAAGAACGTGGGCGACTGTCCTTTACTGTTTGCTACTCCTGAAAGTTCTTCCTTGATCGCGGCGCGCTGCTTGACGCGGGCACTGCCTGACTCTCCACGCGACGCCGGCACGCCGGTGCACTGGGGCGCGCGCGGCTTCGGCGTCGTGGTCTGTGCTTCTAGCAACTGCCCGGACGCGGTCCGGTGCGCGGCTCGGCGGCGGAGGGTCGCCGAAGCCATCAAACGGGCGCCGCCCGACCAACCCTGCGCCTGCGTCGCCGGCGCCTGCGACGCCGCGGGCCTCGCTCGTGCGTTCGCGCGCCTCGACGGCGACGAGTCGCTCTGCCGCATCTGCGGCTGAGCGCCCTATCTGTGCTCTGCCGCATCTGCGGCAGAGCACGCTCTGCCGCGTCCGCGGCTGAGCAAATTATCTGTGCGGGCCTCCGCGCCCAGTCCATCGTTTACTCTCGATCCATCGACCTACCCGTCGGAACATCGTACTAACCTTTTGCATATATATCTAGGTGTCTCTCAAAATATATACACAACTTTAGTTAGATAGCTCGTGTCGGACGGCGTCGACGCGGGCGGGTAGGCCCGAGGTGGGATCGATGTACAAGACGCGGGCAGGTAGGCCCAATGTTCTGGATCGATTGCGAATTCCGGCGGTGGTCATGGACAAGAGGGAGGTTCGATGGTAGATGCCGGGAGGATAAGTGATGGACAGGGCGTCACGTCTTGACGCGGCCGAACTTCTTCATGATGCGCTCGATGGGCGACCTGCGCGGAAATCGACCAGTGAGTTGAGTTGTCCTCCACGCCATCGAGCAGACGCGGTGATTCGATTTCCACGCGGTTCGCGACGGCATCTTGCACAACTCGTTGACGTTCGTATTGCACAAGTCGTTGACGTTCGTCTCAGGCGCCGCGACGACGATCTGCTCTTCCCGCGGGTTCTGACTGATCCGCGTGATGCGCTGGCGCCGCTGTAAGGGTTTGGTCGGAGAACCCCCAGGACCGAAGGATCGACGCATTTTATCGTAGGTCATCCGCAGCATCTTCGAGTGGCCATTCGGTGAGGTCTGCATGAGATCGAAGTACTCCATCTGGCAGACGTCCTCTATGGACATTCGACGGTAGGGCTGCAACTCCAGTATTTTGTCCAACAATAAATACAAGGGCGAGGGCGTACACTCCGTGCAGCCCGCTTTGACTTCTTGAACCGCGACGTGGATCGCACTTCGAAACTTGTCGTCGTTTTTTAGTTGATCATATGGTGGGCACCAGACCTGACTGAAGGCGGCATGCCCCAAAAGCATCTCGAGCATGACACAACCGAGGGACCACACATCTGCGGCTCGGCCGTCGTAGGACCCATCCAAGAGTATTTCAGGGGCGAAGAAGCATGGACTTCCGACGAAATCCGTCAAGTTCTCTCCTGAACTGACGTCGGCACAGAGCCCGAAGTCACATAATTTAACAACTCCTCTTTTACAAGGGTCGTCGTTCTCTTCTAACAGTGACCAGTCGCCCGGTTGCCCTACGACCAAGATATTTTCTGGTTTCAGATCTCGGTGCGCCACGCCGTTCGCGTGGCAATGGCGCAGTCCTAAAGCCGCGATCCTCATCACACTCTTCACGACGTCGTCGGGGCACCCATCGGCATATTCATGTGAATCTAGGAACGAGTACAAATCCCGGTCGCCCTTCTCGAGCACGATGTAGAGCATACTTGGTGATTGAATAACATCATATAAACGTACCACCGCTCCGTGCGACAGTTTCTTCATCGACGCGACTTCCGTGTCGACGCGCTTAATATTTCTCTTCGCCTTGTGGAGTTGGGCGTGTCTTTGGACGCGAGCCTTCTTGATGGCCTTGAAGGCGTACTTTTTTGCAGTAGCTCTATTTGTCGCTTCTTCACGCTTGATGCACTCGTAGACGTTCGCAAATTCTCCTACCCCGAGCTTTCTCGTGAGCTGGTAGGCGCCGATCTTGGCGTGCTTTTGGGTGATCGGTTGTTCCTCTAATTCAGGATCGATGGGCGGTAAGGCAGCGCAGGTCGTCCACGTCGACAGTAAAGCGCTGCTGGCCATCGTCTCGTGACGCCGTCGCGTCCGGTGTACTGATTTTTTTGCCTGAGGATGGCTGCCGTGTTTAACGAGCGAGAGGCGAGCTCGAGAAGCGCCTGCTGGTTCCAATGAGGACGCTCAGTCGTCGTGCAACGTCGTGCTCCCGGAGCCCTTCGAGAGTCTTCGTCACCGGTTCCTGGCGACCAGAGCGGCCGTCCCGGCGACGGGAGGCTGCCCTTTGGGGCGCTGCGACGAGCTATGCCGGCGGTGCACGCGTCGGTGCAAAAACGACGCTGGCGCCGGGCGCTCCCGGCAGTGACACAGACGTACACTGAGTTGCCGGCAAGCTGGCCAACTTTATTTTGGGGCTCTTTGAGTCAGGATCCGTTGAGTGCCGCCCTTTTGACGCGCCGGCGCCCGCCGGCGCCGGTGAGGCGTCCATTGCGCTGCGCAGAGACGCCTACGTCGGGGTCGGGCGGCGTGGCTCGGCGGGGTTGCGCCGAGCGCGGGCCGCGTTCGACGTCCGTATACACATGTACTTACACACAACCAAAAATCTCGCGCGGCGAGCGCCATCGAGCCGCCGATGCAGTCGCGTGAACGTCGCGCCGACGGCGTTCGCCCGGGACCGCGGCGCGGCCGGCCAGCGAGTCCTCCCTCCAGGACGGCTCGACGACTGCTGGCCGCAGGCGTGTGGACGACTACTTCCCTCGGGCCTCCCAACTGTCACACAGTGGTCCCTCCCTCCCGCGCACGTACACGGTCAGAACCGCCCGCTAAGTCGGGTCTCACTCTCGGTCGAACGCGCATTCCTTAATTCTCAGAGAGCCAGGGTCGCTCGTCATAATCCTCCGCGCGTGATAGGTAAGCCGGGGTCGCTTCCTTCCTTGTGTCTTCTTGGTGGGCACGTCTTGTGGCCGCGTCTACGTCTAGTACCGGCCGCCGCCGCCGCCGTAGCCGCCCCCGCCGCCGCCGTAGCCACCGCCACCTCTCCGGTCGTCGTAGCCCCCGCGGCGATCGTCGCCGCCGTAGCCGCCGCCGCCGCCACCGTACCCGCCGCCGCCGCGGCGGTCGTCGTAGCCGCCGCCGCCGCCGCCGTAGCCCCCGCCACCTCTCCGGTCGTCGTAGCCCCCGCGGCGATCGTCGCCGCCGTAGCCGCCGCCGCCGCCACCGTACCCGCCGCCGCCGCGGCGGTCGTCGTAGCCGCCGCCGCCGCCGCCGTAGCCCCCGCGGCGGTCGTCGTAGCCGCCGCCTGTATGGACACGGTCAATTATCGCTCTCACTGCTCTCTCGATGGCGCCATCGACGAAGACGCACCTCGGTCGTTGTACCCGCCGCCGCCGTAGCCGCCGCCGCCGCCGTAGCCACCTGTGGACACCCAGAGAGTGAGCACGAGCGATATACAGTAGCTTGAAGGCACCTCCCTGTATGAATAGAAGCACAGTCACGGACCGCCGCCGCCGTAGCCGCCGCCGCCACCACC
>Ga0209404_10003020_pt1 | contig 10077 bp, 5 predicted proteins | sample TroAtlMetagenome_2_FD_187447 | JGI IMG/M metagenome (GOLD analysis project Ga0209404, IMG submission 187447) | Marine eukaryotic phytoplankton communities from Atlantic Ocean - Tropical Atlantic ANT8 Metagenome (SPAdes) (version 2) | ecosystem: Environmental > Aquatic > Marine > Oceanic | place... | reverse complement strand
CACTTGATTTCCGGCTAAGAACGCGGTATGGCGCTGTGTCATCGGCCCTAGAATGACGGGCTGTTCCGTAACCCCATCCACGAGGCCGATGCCCTCGTCTGACGAGCACGTCATCAGCACCTTGATATTCGAGCACGAATCCAGTAAAGCCCTTATTAACAGTCGACAGTGTTCTCTCGCTCTTTCTTCGTCGCTGGCTGTGACGACGAGTTGTTCAAAATCATTCAGGACCACGAGCGTGGGCCCAGCGTGTGCCAGGTCGGCCAGTGCGGAGGTGTCGAGCCGGTGGGTGTCGAGGGACGAATAATCGCGATTGAGGCTCCATCTCCGTCGTGCGTCTTGGCTTTGTTCAAATTCGTCGCTGCCCTGCTTGTCGTCGTCGTCTATGGAAGGTCTCAACTTCGCGCGCGTCGACTCCATCGAGTCCGAGTACTTGTCCCGTCGCCGTTCAAGCACCGCGCGCATGGACCGCCGGTCGGCGCACCGCTCGATGACGAGCGCTGCCGCCTCGGCCACGTCGTCGAAGAAGCAGTCCCTCGTCGTGACTTTCACCCAGACGATGGCATTGAAGTGCTGATGTTGCGACACATGGGCCGCCGCTTTTGCCGCCAAGGCACTCTTTCCGGAGCCGTACCACCCGCCGATCGTTGTGAGACGATGGTTGAGGATGGACTCGACGCAGACCAACAACTCGGAATCCCGGCCCACGTAAAACGTCGGCGGCGGCGGCGCGTTCGAGGGCACCAGGGGCGTCGTTTCGCGGAACGACCCGGGGATCGGGGAGAAGATGGGCTCGTCATGGGGTTTATCCTCCGGGAGCAGTATGAAGCGTCCGTCGGAAGCCATGTTCTTGCGCGTGTTCTGCGCCGCGGCGCGACCGACGTCGAAGGCCGTTTGTACCGTATCCATATTAGCCAAAGATCGGTAGAACGCCCGGCAGAATTCTATGCCCGCGCCATCGGAAATTCTGCCGTTGTTCTGGTCCTGCGCCACGGCGACCACGTGTTCCACGCCCGCGGCCACGAACGCTCGCCCAACATCTTCGCTCTTGCACGAGTTTAAGACCACCAATTTGCATGTCCCAGCCGCGCAGGCTGACACACAGTTTCGCAGCGCCTTGGGCTCCAAGGCGTGCGCACCGCCGTGGCCGTCTTCGAACACCATAAACCCTTCTTTGCCGTGGCCTGCAAAATGCACCACGCGCGCTCCCAGCGTCACAGCCGACTGGAAGGCGTCCACGGTGGCAGTGCGGACCTGGAGCTCGACGTCAACGTTCGCGCAAGCTGCGGCTTCGCGCAGCGCCTGCCGGAGTTTGTTGGCCTCACCCTCTAGATCCAATTCGCCGGGCGCCCCTAGTGGTACTTCTTTATCTCGTAAGTACAGAGTCGAATTGTTCAGCGGCTCGCTCTGCAGCACGACGACGCGGTTCGCCAAAACCACACGGCTCAGCTGCCGCTGCGGCGGCAAGCGGCTTGGCGCGTGCCCGCCCGACGGCGGGGAGGACGACGACGGATTATGGAGTGCCTTGTCCACAGATGCAAATTGGTGCGCAAGGTGCTCGTCGCCGTCCTCAGTCGCGCGCGGGGGGCGGGAAACGTCTACAGCGCGGGTCGTCGCCAGCAACAACTTCGCGACGCGTTGTAGGACCTCCTGCTCGGTTTTTCTGAAGGCGACGAGGTGCACCCGTTGCAAACCTGGATAAGTCGCTTCGCTGACGGCCTGCACCGCAACTTTGAGCACATTATCCAACGGCTGCTTCCCGCGGCCGACGCCCGCCGACAGTAGAGTAAATGCGACCGTCTTGCACATCTGTCCCTTGGCGCGCCGCATCGACGCTCGGTATGCGTCGCGCAAGAGCGCGTCGCATTCGGATTCATCGCCCATCTCCCTGTAATTGGGCGCGACCGCGTGGATGACGACTCCGCACACCAGAAACCCAAAGGGCCCGCCTGCGGTAACGACGGCGTCGCCGGTCTCGCAGCGCTTGTCGCCGCTCCCATAAATGATGGGTAAGGCCTGCCGTTTCTCCGCTAACAACGCACCTCCGGCTCGTGCGATCGCCCCGTCCTGGCCGCCCCCGCCGAGGCAACTCTCATCCGCAGAGTTCACGACCGCGTCCACTTCGGCGTCCACAACGTTTCCGGCCGAGACCACTAATTCGCCGTATTTCAAAGCGTGGCGCGACAGGGGTACCAGGTTGTCGACCAATCTGCCGTCCGGCGAGCTCGGCCTGATCGTGTCGACCAGGAATTCCTCGGATTCCACTCGCTGCATATTGGCTGAGGAGGTCCAGCGGATGGGCGCTTCGGTGACTACTTGGGAGGCGCACCGGTCCGGCATGGTCCAGGCTCGCTGCTGTTTTTGTGTGGTGGTGTCGGGCAGCCTCTGTCCGCACGAGCCCGGAGCTTCGGACGACTTGCAGCACGGGGGGTTAGTCCCTAGTCCTTAGCATAAGCCGGAGCAGATCTTAGGCTTTTGCTAGTGTGTTACAAAACGCTAGACGCACGCGTCCGCCCACTAGTCCTAGCACCGTAACCGTAAAATAGAGGATTTCCTAAGGAAGCCGCGCCTCTAAGCCGCGCTAACCGGTAGGCGAAGAGCCTCGGGTGAGCTCGCGCACGCACACATCGAGTACCACCCAGGAGGGACGAACAAGACTTTGAGAGATAGACTAGGGCGGCGAGATGAAGTTCCGGTCCGCGCGCGGCGGCTTGAGCGGCGTCGACGACGGGAGCGGCACGACCTCGTGCGCGAGGACGCGGTTCGTGGCCTCGCCTCCCGCCGCGTAGTCGAACCAGCCCTCGAAGCGCTCGCCCGCCAGGAAGCGCGGCAGCCAGAACGTGTCGTCGTGCCACATCTCCGCGTAGGGGATGGCGTCGACGTCGAACCAGCGCGGCGCCATCTCCTCCGTCTCGACCGGCTCGCCCGCGAAGCCCTCCGCCGCGAAGACGTGGACGCGCATGAGCTTGCCCGAGTCGCGGAACGTGAACAGCAGCTGCGCGCGCCACTCCATCCGCTCGGGCACGAGGCCGCTCTCCTCCTCCAATTCCCGCAGCGCGCAGTCTCGAACGGTCTCGCCCGCGTCGAACTTCCCTCCAAAACCATTCCACTTGCCGACGCCGAAGCCGCGCTTCTTCATGCCCAGCAGGAGCTGGCGCTTGCCTTCGTGCGTGCGGAAGCACTCGACGAGCGTGTAGTCCTTGATGCTGCCGATCGCCTCGACGCCGTCCTCGCGCGTGCGCCGCCGGATCTTGTCGTAGAGCGGCGCGTCGGTGGCGAGCGGCAGCACCGAGTTGGCGGCACTGCGGGCGTCGGCGTAGGCGGCCATGGCGCTTTGTTGCTGCCGCGCTCTGCCGTGAATTGGCCGTCGATCACGGCAGCGAGCGTTTCGCAGTGCCGAGATGTCGTGCGGGACAGCGCTCACGTGTAGTTAGCTACTGTGTTGACAACGTATGGCGTTTTATCGAGGAGGAGAGCGCGACTTTGGTTTGAGTTAGCTAGATGTAGTAAGACACTAGCAAGCACAGTCCTCCAGGGGCTCCGCCCACTAGTCCTAGCACCGTAAAAATACTACTCACGAGAGCTACTGGATAATACAAGGCCCCCACCGTCGCGGCAGGCCCGGCGCCACTCGTAGGACCGTAACAGATCCCACGCACTCCAAGACGTCCAAAGTTTTAAAAGTTAGACGCGCCCCTTGGCCCCGGCGATAGACAGCACGCGCGTCGGGCCCGCCTTGGGCTTCGCGTGCGTCGACCGGAAGGGCGGCCGCTCCTTGAGGGACGGCGGCAGGTGCCGCGTCTTGATGGCGACGGGCTGCCGCCGCAGGGGCAGGGCCGCCCGCCGCCGCGCGACGTCGTCGTAGGGCTCCGGCAAGAGGTCGGGCACGGGGCAGAACATCTCGCCGCCCTTGACCGCCCGTCGGAACGGCCCGCTCCGCGTCCAGGGCCGCGTGTTGTCCTTCGCGTACAGCGGCTTGTCGGTCTCGGGCTCGTTCTCCACCTTCCCGAAGGCCCGATTCGCGCACGTCGCGGAGGAGTAGGGCCGCGCACTCCCAATTTTGGCGCAGAGCTCCTTGTGGTGGTCCTGCTCCTTCTTGAGTTGGATGTCCGTGGCCTCGAAGGGATCCGTGGAGTAGGTCACCATGGGCTGGCCGGTGATCGTCTCGTTGCGGGAGCGACCCTTGGCCGTGCCCACGTTGCGCGGCGCGATCGTGTCCCGCCGCTTGACCGGGTCGTAGCCGCCCTCGGGCTTGTACTCGATACCCTTCCCGAAGGCCTCGGGCCGCTGCGACGCATATCTAAAACCCTCGGGCGTCCGAAACTTCTGTTTCGAGGCCTTGCGCACCTTGCCCATCATCTTGTCGTACTCCACATACGGCTCGCCGCCGTACGCGCCTCTATAATCACAGGGACCATCCCCAAAGTTCGCCGCGGTCTTGCCCTTCTTGGACGAGCAGGTCACGAAGTTCCGGCTCTTGTCCCGCCACTTCGCTGGGAGGTGCGGCGGCTGGCGCCACTTGTCGCCCGTCGAGAGGAACGTCGGGGGGCTGAAGCAGTAGTCCATTGGGTCGCGGCGTGCGCGGCGCGGTGGCACGGTCTGGCAGGAGGCTCAGTTCGCTCAGGGCGCTTGGGCCTCGCGCGCGCGGCGCGGTGGCAGTCTGGCAAGGAGGCTCAGGGAGGCTGGTTGTGCCTCGCGGGCGCGCGACTGGCTGCCCTTCCACACGGCGCGGTTTGTGGTCGCTCGGACGCGCTCGGCCAAGCCTGTGCGGCTGGCTCGCGACGCTCGGCCGCCGGAGAGCTTGCGAGTTTGACACAACGCGTGAGATGGGGGTTACGGGGTCGCGGGGGGACGCGGCCGTGGTTTAAGACACGTGCACGGGTGGTACGCGTCCCGAAGACGACTGCTTACGACCGTCAAGATTTTCAAAACCCGTCACTCGATCTGGTGACGCCGTCCAAAATCCACCATAAAAAGCCTGAAACGCCCATTTGCAAGCCGCAAGGCTGTCACAGCTTGTGCAAGTTGCAGCACAAGCCTTGCAGCACAGTTTGCACGGCGTTAATTGCAGCACTTTGGTTGCAAGCAACTCTTGCAGTGTACGTAGACAGCCGCAGCCTGCGTTGCATTCGCACCACAGTTATTGAAAGCAAGCAAGCGATGACGCGCCGCACGTTGCTCGCAGCATGCGTCACCCAAGCCGTAGCACTCACGATGCCCTTCGCCACGCCCGCGACCTGGAAGGTGCACACGCTCGGCGGTCCGCGGGTCGCCAAGGTCGACGGCGCGTACACGCTGTTCTACCACTACCGGCCGCTCGAAGACAAGGACGACCCGGAGCTGCCGCCCCTCTCCACGGGTCGAATCGGCCGCGCGACGAGCCCGGACGGTCTAGAATGGGAGGTCCAGCACGACGGATTAGGCGAGGGCGGCTCGAGCGTCTCGAAGGCGGAGGACTGGTTCCAGCACGACTGCGGCCACGTGGGCTGCGGCGACGTCTTGTCTGGAGACGCCTGGTTCCTGTACACCTACGGCGGGTCGAACGCGCCGATGGCGCTGCGGGATTTAGGCGTGGATAGGGACGGCGAGGTTTACGGGATGGACATGAAGCTGGGCGTGTGCGTGTCCCAGGACGGCATCAAGTTCGGGAGGTTCGAGGGCGACGAGGCGGACGGGAGCCTGCTGGGGCCGCCGCCCGCGAACAGCTGGGAGCGGCGGAACGCGCCGGTCGCGTGGCCGGCGGTCTGCGAGGACCCCGGCGGCCAGACGGGCGACCTTCTCTTGTTCTACGGGACGACGCAGGACGCTACCGGTCTATCGGCGTGTGGCCTGGCGCGCTCGTCGAACGGCGTGACCTGGCGACGGGCGACGCCGGCGTCGCCGTGCATCGCGCCGGGCGACGACTGGGACGCGGGCGGCATCCTGCGGCGGAGCGTCCTGCGGCGCGGCCGGGAACTGCTCATGATCTACGAGGCCAAGTCCGCAGAGGGGGTCCACGCGTTCGGCCGCGCGACGTCCGATGATGCGGGCGTCACGTGGACCAAGACCGGGCGATGTTTTGAGAGGGGCGACACGTGGGACGCGCACGCCATCTCGGCGCCGCATCTTCTGGAAGAAGATGGTATTCTACGGCTGTACTACGCGGGGAGCGCCGAGGCCGGGGGAAGCGCCTCGCTGGGCGTCGCGGAGTCGTCGGACGACGGCGTGACGTGGACTAGGCTCTAAGAACAAATCACAATTTAGGAGAAGAGTGACGCCACGAGGGGCCAGCCGCCGTCGTCGACCCGCCGCGCCTCGACGCCGACGGACCGGTCGCCGACGAACCCCACGAAGTCCGAGACCGCCCTCAAGCACGCGTCGTCGGGCATGTCGTGGTGGCCGCAGCCCTCGAGCCAGACCGGCGCGTGCGGGTCGACCAGAAGGGGGTACAGGACGTCGTGGCTGTGCGCGAAGGGGACCATCTGGTCGTCCCGCCCGTGCATCAGCAACGACCGGCATGTCACGGAACTTATCTTCTCGTAGTTTCTAAACAGGTCAAAAGTGGACAATGCGCGCGCCGCGAAGGACGGCATGACCACCAGTCCCGCGGACGCGATCGGCGACTGCAGGATCATGCCGCCCACGTGATGCCGGGCGCACAGGTCGACCGTCGGCCCGCTGCCGATCGACCGCCCATACGCAATGATCTGCTTTGGGTCGATGCCGCAGTCTCTTGTCAAGTACGCGTACGCCGCGTCTATACATTCCATGCATCCCTGCTCCGACGGATCGCCCGACGCCAGGGAATAGCCCAAGTACTCATAAGCTAACACGTCGGCGCCCGCGTACCTCGCGAGCGCCTCGACGAAGGGCAGGGCCAATCCCAGATCCTCCGCGTTCGCGTGACTGTAGAGTAGCGTCATGCGCCGCCTCCTCTTCGCCTTGGAGTGCACGTGGACACACGCCGTTGTCTCGCCGCTCGCCGTTCTCAATAAAACGAGGTCGCTCCGCCGCCGCAGCAGCGCGACGGACCAGGCCTTGTCCGGCACGGGGAAGGCCAAGGCATTGACGGCGCTTTGCATGGCTTCCGGTCGACGGTGTTCCGGCGACGGCGTCCGATGGGGTGCACGCGTGCGGCTCCCGCGGGACGAATGGCTGCCCGATGTGAGCTGGCTCCCAGGCAAACTTTTGGGTTCGGGGTCGGGTTTATTGCGACAAGGCAGCCCTCGCGGGGCGCCGGCACGGCTCGGGGGCCCTCGCGAGCTTTCATGATGCGCGCCGCGCGAAACGCGCGCGGCCCGAAGGCCGCGCTGCACTGTGGCAGCCCAGTTGGTTGGCGCCGCGCCATGACCACCGACGCGTGCACCCCATCGGAGGCCGACCTGCGCGCCGAGATCGCCAAGCTCGAGCTTGAATTAAAGGGCGTCACCGAGAAGGCCCGGCTCAGCCAGGAGGCCCTGGACAGCGCGCGGTCCCAGGAGCCCACCGAGCCGAAGAAGAAGCCGCGGCGGCGCGGCGGGAAGAAGAAGAATAAAATGTCCGACGCCATCCAGGAGGCGCGCCAAGAAGTGCAGCGCTGCCCGCGCAACGCGCAGTGCCGCCTCGACCTGGCACGAGCGTACGAGGGCGAGGATAAATTCAGAGAGGCCTACGCCGAAGCGTCGGCGGCGAAAATCTTGATCCCGACCTACGGCCGGGCCTGGCGGCTGAAGCAGAAGCTCGAGAAGGTCATGGCCGAGAAAAATATTAGTTATGAGGACGATGATAACTTATATTTGGATACGCCTCTGGATGCGAAAGTCGACGATGATAATGAATTGCCGCCCGTCACGGCAGCCACGCCGGAAGAGGCACGAGAAAAGGCCGCGGAGGAGAAGAAACAGGGCGACGCGCACTTCCTGGGAAAAAGACACGAACAAGCTTGTGAACGGTGGGGCCGCGCCATCGAATTGCTGAAGGCGCACGGCATCACCGACGTGTCCGTGGCCAAGCTCTACTCGAATCGCGCCGCGGCTCACCTCGCGTTGAAGAAACATGTCCTGGCGGCGCGCGACGGAGCCTTAGCGGTCGAATGCGATGCAGGATGGTGGAAGGGCCACTGGTACTTCGGCCAGGCCACGCTGGAGCTCGTGAAGGCGTCGGCCGCGCAGCGCGGCGCGTGCACCTCGAATGGGGAAAGGGCCCAGGAGGCCTACCGAGCGTTCGTCCGGTGCGCGAACGTGTGCCCCGCTTCCAAGAAGGACGAGGTTGAATTACTGGCGGCGACGACGCAGCAAAAGATCTACGAGATGACGGAGCAGGAGGGCTGCGTCGTCTGCTAAGGTGGGCTTTTACTACTATTGGTACGGTGCGAGGACTCGTGGGCGGGGCCCCTCCCTGGGGGGGAGATACCGCGTTTCTTCTCGCTCAGGCTCAGGCTAGTTACGTCGCAGGGTTCCCCGTACCCCTCCCGCTCAGGCTCAGGCTAGTTACGTCGCGGGGTCCCCCGTACCCCTCCCGCTCCCCCCGGGCCCACCCGTCCGGCTGGACTAGGACGCAAGGGCTGACTTGCTAGTGTCTTACCGTTCGCTAGCTAACTGTAGCTAACTGGCAAAGCCGTAGCGCTTTGGCCCAGATCGGCTCGAGATCGTCGCGGCTGGTCGCATCCAGGGGCTGCCCGCCGCAGGAAAACGCCTGCCAGCGACCGGGGGCAGCCCTTCCTCCGTCTGCGAGCCTGGGGCACCAGTCATCAGAGCCATGCTGGCCCAGCTGCCCTCGGCCCTCGAGGCATTTGATGATGCGGGCAGCGTCTTCCTGCCGCCGGACCCGAACGCGGATCATGAGGACGACGACGACTCCTTCGCGTCCCAGGATACATTGCTCGAGGACGCGCGCACGAAGCACAAGAGGTTGGCAAGGCAGCGCCTCGAGGCCGCGTCGAGGGACGCGAAGCCCGTGAAGGCGCTGCCGATGACGCAGCCTATTGTTGTGAAACAAACTCCAAAAAAGGTGCAGCCGCCGACGCCGTCTCCCTTAACACTCGACGCCGTCACAAAACTCGCGACGGCGGACGTAAGACGAGAGCTCGAGGCGCGAGGCCTCCGGAGCGCCGGGCCGCGGAGTATCGCCGTGGCTCGACTGAGGCACGCGCTCGAGCCCCAGCAACCGACCCAAAAGAAGAGCAGCGGCACCGGGACGGGCGTCTTCGACATCGCCGACTTTGCTATTTCACCAGACGGGGATCGCGTCGCGTTCGGCTCGACGATACGACTCAAAGTCAGTCCCGAGGAGCACGGCGCCGTGGAGTACTCGATCCAGTGCGCGAAGGTCGTGGGCGGGAGCAAACAACTCTATCAAGCGTGGGCGGCGCCGTCATTGACCAAGGGCCAGACCTACGAGCACGTTTTTGAGGATGTGGGTGTCTATGTGTTATCGGAACCGACGCACCGCTTCGAGTGCCAGGTCGAGGTCTACGCCGTGACGGGGATGAAGGAGCTCCGCGAGGAGGCGAAGCGCCGCAAGGTCGAGGCGAAGCGGCGCCAGGTGTCCGAGGAAAAGGCGTCGCAGGAGAAGATGCGACGAGACGCCGAGGCGAAGCGACGGCAGGAGGAGGCGCAGAGGGAGGAGGCCGACCGGCGGGCCCATCTACAAGCCGAGGCCGAGAAGAACGACCCGAAGCTGCGAAGGGAGGCCGAGGCGCGCCGCGAGGAGGCCGTCTTCGCGTCGTCGCACCAGTGGAAGATGCGGCCGCGCACGTCGCACACGGGGACCGGGAGAAGGCGAAGATTGCACCAGCTCCTCGACGAGTCTCGCAACGAGCAGAAGCCGTCGCGGCCGTCCACATCTCATTTAGCGATGCCCGCGCCCGGCCAGCACAAGCCCATGTACGCCGATCAAAGACGACCGTCGACGTCGGCCATGCGGCCGGCGTCCTACGGCGCTTCTCTGAGAAGAGCCCCACAGGTCCGCCACACGGCAGCCTCCATATTAGCGCTGCCGGACCGCTGGGTGAACACCGACTTGTTAGATGATGAGAGTGATGAGGACATCGTGGCGCCGCGACGGCAGGCGAAGAGCCAGATGGTCTTCGTAAAAAGTTCGGGCACGTACGAGCGACGG
>Ga0209404_10003016_pt1 | contig 10084 bp, 8 predicted proteins | sample TroAtlMetagenome_2_FD_187447 | JGI IMG/M metagenome (GOLD analysis project Ga0209404, IMG submission 187447) | Marine eukaryotic phytoplankton communities from Atlantic Ocean - Tropical Atlantic ANT8 Metagenome (SPAdes) (version 2) | ecosystem: Environmental > Aquatic > Marine > Oceanic | place... | reverse complement strand
AAGTACCAGAACACGATCTAACCCATGAGGTCTAGATAGATCCAAAGGATCATAAAGAACATGTAAATCATGGTATGATTGAATACACAGAAGAAGATTTAAAACTTCACAACGATGCTTTCCATGCTCATGAAGAGAATGAAGAGAATCCAGGTGGTGCTAAGATCAATGATTGGCATACACGGCATGAGGATCAGCACTTAGAAGTGTATTGTGACAACCATCCCGATTCACTAGAATGTAGAGTATACGACGATTAAATGAATGAATCTTTAGTAAAAACAAATATCATAGGACGTGACGGATTTGTCTGGTGGATAGGTCGTGTTGCTGCTGCTTCTGCATGGAAGAAACAAAATACTGTTCTTGCAGTTGATGAGAAGAAACAGCAAAGGGTGAAGGTTCGTATTATCGGATATCACCCTTGGGAAGAGACTGAAATGCCAGAGAATGATCTTCCTTGGGCCGAGGTGATGCAGGACGCACAAGTCGGTAGTGGACAGGGTGGTATAGGTGAAACTATGTCACTTCAGGGTGGTGAGACTGCTGTTGGGTTCTTCTTAGATGGTGAAGAGGGACAGCAACCAGTTATTATGGGATTGCTTAATAGGAATCAGGAGGTTGAGAGTAGTATTGGTTCTGACGAGAAGATTACACCAGATAAGAGTGGTGGTTTTGAAACTTGGACTAATGTAACTCAGGAACAATCAATCACTGCTAGGGATGTAAATTTTACTAAGAAGAAACCAAACAGCATTATATCAAAGAAGAATGATGTTACTAAGGCTGAGGGAGCAGCAGAGAGGTTGTATGATACTAAGGAAGTTATTGATAGTACATGTGGTGATGATGCTATCAGTAAGATAGGACAGTTTCTTAAAGATTTTATTTCAGTTACTGATAATCTTGAGAAAGTGGGAGAAAAGTATATTGATCCTATGCTTGAAGAATTTGTTGATATTCAAAAGAAGGTAAAACTTTTTGCTAAAAAAATTCTAGCTGTTATTAAAGACGTTCTTAATAATATAAGAAAGGGTCTTATGGGAAAAATAAATCTTGTATTTGGTAAGTTCTTAGCAGGATTGAAAAAGTTTAATCCTTTTGCATTTCTTACTGACCCCATCGCTAAGATGGCAAAGACAAATATTCTTAAAATTCTCTGGTGTAATTTTGAAAAAATAATTGGAGGTTTCTGGAATTTTCTTTTAGGAATGCTCAATAATATTATTGGTAAGGTTATTGGTGGCCCAATTTGTGCGATTGAGCAATTCATATCTGCATTATTATCAAAATTAATGAACATGTTGGAGGGGTTATTAAAACCACTCTTAGGGGGATTGAATTGGTTGATGGGTGGATTCGCTTCAATTGCAGGTGTTCTTAAGAAGGCAAGTGCTTTTGCCAAAGCAATTTATGCTTTCCTTTCTTGTAATGGTCCTTTATGTTCAAAACCAGGTGAATGGTCATCTAGTATTAATGGATTCCTAGAAGATAAGATGGATGACTGGGATAAGAAAGGAGGGATAATAGGTGGGATAGATGTATTCACAGGCATTAGTTCTTCTCTTACTAATGTAGGTAAAAATATTAATAATGGCATTGACAATGCATTTGGTTCTGCTACTGTTGATGGTGAACAAACAAATGTGACTGATATAAATGGACCAGTCATTCAGAATGAGGATGGTAGTTATACAAGTGCTGATCAATTTAATTACAATGGAAGTTCAGCACAAGAAGTTCTCGATAATGTTGACACATTAACTGGAGGAGATCTTTCTGGTACTGCTGGAGATAAATTGTCAAGTATTGAAGCAGCAATATCAACAATGCCATTGCTTGGTGGAAAGAATTCAATATTTAATGCATGTGATCCTAATAACATTACTAATCAGGATGATCTTATAACATTACCTGGAACTAAAGCACCTATTTGTATTCCACCTGCAGTTAGGTTAAATGGAAATGGTACAGGAGGAGATTTATTCATAACTGTTGCTAATAATAGTTCAATATTCTCAATTGATGTTATAAATGGTGGAAGTGGATATGATAGTGATACTAGTGTTGTTATAGTTGATAATAGTGGATGGGGTTCTGGTGCTCAAGCAAAACCAAATATTGTTAATGGTGTTATTGAAAGTGTTGTTCTACTAAGTCCAGGTTATGGATACTGTGGTGGTAATACTGGTATTGGAACAGTTGGAGTTGGAACTACTGGTGTTGGTATAGGAGCAACAGGAACAGGGCCTGGTGGTGGAGGAACTGGAATTGGAACTGGTACTTATGGGTATGTTGAGGATATCTTTATTAAGAAACCAGGTAGAGATTTCGATGAAGATGATAGAGTTAAGATCTGTTCCGTTGGTGTATGTACAACTGTTAAGATCAAAACTACTTCTTGGGGTGGTATTTGGGAAGTGGATTGGAAACCTTGGGATAGGGAGATGGGTTCACGTCCAGAAATTACGATAGAATCTGAAAACGGATATGGTGCTGAGTTCATTCCAATAATGAGGTACAGTGTACAATCCACTACTGACATTGTAAGACCACTCATTGGAATTACAACTGTTATTGACTGCCCAACAACTGATCACCAATAAGGAGGCATTATTATGACTGAGACACCACAGACAACTGGTCCAACTGCACAAGATATATCAACTGATCCCAATGCTGTTAATACAGATACGGATGCACTTTTTCCCAATGCTGCAGATTCGGCAGAACCTGGTACAGCAGAGTTGAGTGAGGATGATAAAGAATTTGAGAAAAAATTTGAGAAATTTTATAGAAGACGTTTCCCAGGATTCACGATGTCATCTGGTGTTAATATGTTGGGACATGGTACAGGAGAGTTGCTGCTTACGACTGACACCAAACAGTGTATACATTTTTATGAACAGGGTAACTGTAAAATAGGTTCTAGAAACTCAATAGAACTTAAAACTGGTGATCAAGCAACAGAAGATGATCTTTCTATTTTTCTTTCAGCAGAAAATGGAGCTATTAAAATATCAGCACCAAATGGTAATCTTATTTTACAAGGAGACAATGTTCTGATAGAATCTACTAAAGATGATGGTCAGGTAACTATTAAGTCTAAGAAGAATATGTATCTAGATGCAACAAGTTTGACAATCGATAGTGATTATGCTACCATAGCATCATGTTCTGATTTGTTATTGTACGGTGGTAATGATACTCTGCTTTATTGTGAATCAGGTCCACCTGAGACAGGAAGTGGTGGTGATACAATCCTTGCAAGTGGTTTGGTAGGAAAAATTTTAGCAGCAATGAAGAATGCTAAAATGTTATTTACGAGTGGAGCAGTTTAAGATATGAGCATAAAGAATATTCAGGTTGAAACTGGTAAACTTTCGGTTGGTAATCGTGACTGGAGTAAACCAGGTATTCCCGATGTTCTTGGGAATGGTGAGTTAACTTGTCCAGGAATTAGTATTTTTGGTGATTCAATTGCAGGAGGTTTCAAGGCAGCAGTTAATATTGGCCCTCCAATTGGTAATCTAATGGGTACTCTACCTAATTCATTATGGGTAGAGGGTAGTAGTGTATTCATAGGAATGGTTAATAATTTTGGATTAACTTTCCATCATGGAATGACTACAATGAATGGTGTTACCATCAAGAATACATTGAGCCTGAAGAATGGTATTGATATTAAGAATGCTTTAGGTATTGGTAACGTAACTGTTATTGATAATACCACACATACTATTGCAGGAACTCTTACTGTTGGTGGAGTTTTAGCAGTAGGTGGAAATTGTACAGCATCAAACTTTATTGGTAATATTGCTCTGTGTCCTGGTAAAAAGAACTTTGACATTCCTCATCCAACAAAGAAAGATCATAGACTTAGGCATGTATGTGTTGAAGGTCCAACTGCTGATGTTTATATTAGAGGTAAACTTACTGATGGTAATGTAATAAAACTACCTGATTATTGGAAAGAGTTAGTTGATTTAGATGGTATTACTGTTAACTTAACTCCCTTTGGTGTTCATCAAGAATTATTTGTAAAGTCAGTTGAGGATGGTAGAGTTATAGTTTCTAATAATGGTGCTGGCCCAGTTAATTGTTATTATTATATTCATGGAGAAAGAAAGGATTGTGAAAGAAACATAGCAGAGTATAAGGGCTTGACAATTGGTGATTATCCAGGAGATAATAAAGAGAGTATTATTAATGGAGTTTAGTGAATAAAGTCCATGAAATGTTTCCTTTGGTAGTGTACCAAGGGACTATTGATTGCCATGAACAATTTAAGAAAGATAATCTAGATTCATTAAGAGATTATTGGTTCAATGGATATAAAAATGAGAGTCCAGAGTGTTCTGGACGTATATTCCTTCACGAAAAGAAGGAATGTAAGACTCTTTTTGATAGTTTGAAGGACAATATTGATCAATATATGAATCATTTGAATATTGATCATACTTTATTCAAATATCATGTTGCTAAGTCATGGGTTGGAGCCCATAAAGATGATAGTACTCCATCTGTTGTCCCACATTTTCATAATTCCTCTGATCTAAGTTTTGTTTATTATTTGAAAACTGATAGTACATCTGATAAATTTTGTGTCGATCAACTTAGTAACTCCAATGAGTTCATGGAATGTTTATTTGAAACTGCAAAGGAAACTAATACTCTTTTGGGATACAATCGATATAACTGTAACGTATATACTATTACTCCTACTGAAGGTACAGTTTTAATATTTCCTAGTAATGTCAGACATCACACTCAGAAATTTGCAGAAAGAAAAGATGAACGTATAATTATTGCTGGTGATGTTAGAGTAACTTTAACTTCAAAGCATTTTAAGTATCATCAAGGTACAACACACCCTTCTCAATGGTTAGAATTATGAAGACGGCTCTTGTTTTGACTGGGTATATGAGGAATTGGGAAGAACATTTTCCCAATATAAAGACTAATATAATTGACAAGTATTCTACTGATGTTTTTATTAGTTCTTATACTTATTCTGAATTGTATGTGGGTTTTGGTTTAGACAAACCTGATGTTGATAAGGTAATTGAAAAATATAAACCAAAAAAATATTTGTTTAGAGAAACAGAAACAGCACCAAAATTAAAAATTAAATCTGGTATTAGGATGCTACAATATCCAGAAGATTGGGCAAATAGAATTGCACAACAATGGTATGGAGTATATTTGGGATCAAAACTTCTTGACTTAAATGAATATGATGTTATAATAAAATGTAGGAGTGATTTATCTGTTAGAAATTTTGAACTGAAACCAGATCAAGATTTTGTACTTCCTCTTTGGAAGTATCATCCAGGAAATTGCAAAATAGGAGATTCATATTTGGATTTCTTTGCTTATGGTAAACCTTTCTATATGAGAAAGTATTTTGAGATGTATTGTAAATTGCAAGAGATGCATGATAACAACTGGGGTGATGTTTCCTTGAGTGAAACCCTCATAAAATATTATATTGATCGTTACATTGGTTCTGATGCTATTACATTTGATAAAGATATGGATACCAAAATAAGAAATGAAGATTGGGGAACGGATATTGGAAAGCAGTGTCCAGTGAACATGTATGGTGATAAATATCCACAGGAGGAAGTTTTAAATTATGGCTAAAGCACAACAATTTATTGATGAAATAGTTGAGTCATTAAAAGAAAAGAAAGTACAAAGAGAACAAATGTTGGATCAACTTTCTCTTTCTGATATTGAGATAGATAAAATTGATGAACTCATTGTTAATATTGATAAGGAGATACCACCATTAATTGATAAAGTTAATGTAAAAATTCAAGCATATGTCGATGCATACGAAGCAAGAATAGAAGCTGGATGTAAGAGTGATTTGGAGTGGGTTTATATTGGTAAGGTTGATTGGGGTAATGAAGAGGCAGATGAATATGAAGCAAAGTTTGTTGGTATCGTTACAGGATTTTATGGAGTAAAGTATTATCAGTCTCCAAAAGATAGGGATTATGGATCTAATTTGATTTCAAGTTTTCATGGTAATATTGGACAAGGTAGTACTGTTCTTGCTGTTACTGGTGGTACCAATGATCCAGGTTATACTAAGATTAGTATTGGTGATGAGATAACAGATGATCTTGAAGCACCAAAAGTATTTCCTATAGGAAGTTTCCCAACAGTTGTTGGATTTGGTAATACACATACTTTATCAGGTGTTACTACATCAATTAGTGGATATATTGCTATCGGATCTTCTGAGTTATATAATACTGGTATTGGTACTAACCAAGACATTCCAGTTCTTTCTGGTATAGCATATACTAATTACTTACCATACAATACTGTTATTACTGGATTTGGTAACACTAATATAACTATAAAAATTAATAAACCTGATCCTAGTGACAGTAATAAAGTAAAAGAATTTACTTTAACAAAAACAGTTACTTCCTATATTTTATCTAATGCAGCAGTAGGAACTGCTCATAGTGGGTCAATATTTGCGGTTGGTGTGAGTGAAGAAGTTCCATCAATTATTGTTAGTGCAGCATGTACTTCTCAACATGGAGACAATAAAGATTATTATGCAATTCGTACTGAAGCTGATGTAGATGAAGATTTTGATTTTAATAAGTTCCCCAATGATCCTGTTAGAATAGCAAATATATCCTCATCTAAGGTTGGATTAGGGCATAGTGCAGTTTTGGTGGATGATGCTTCAAGATATACTACTTATCCTGCAGGACCATTTACATGGCATTCAAATAAGACGGCAACATTTGCTTCACTTCCATCTGGAGGAATTGAAGCATTAAGTAATGGTACTGAACCTTTTGATGCGGCAACATTAACTGTACATCCAGAACCAAAACAAGGTGGTGGAGGTATAAAAGTTCCCACTGGCGTTGATATTTGGCCTTGTAAGTTAGATGTATCTGGTGATACTACATCTCCAGTAAGTGCTGCAAGGTATGTTACTGAAGGTACAAGAGTATTCGTTGACTCAGGTGGAGTAACATCACTAGGAACTGAAACTATATCTCCAGCATCATTTCCATCTGGATCACTACCTTCAGGTTGTGCTGCTTTAAAGACCGCAATTGATACTGCAGAAGCAGAAATGGCAGCAGCTAAGGCAGAATATGGACCTCAGATAAGAAAATTGGTAGCAATGACTGGTGCTTTGAGGGATTATAGAAATGATAAACAGGTTAGAGCATGGGGTTTTTTACAGGGATCAGCGTATATAAGAAGTGAGATAGACAAATTAAATAAGTATCTTGCTGAGTTAAAGGATGAGGATTTTTCTAAGTATGAAAGTTGACATGTGACTTTGATTATGATAAAATGTGGACTGCACACTAAATAGATATGTTCATCCGCAGAGAAGACCTAACTGAACTTCAGCATCTGCAAGAAGATATTGCAGAGCATTTCTGCGATGAGTATGGAGTGAGTGGTGAAACGTATTGGACTTGCGTTGAGACTATGGGTACTGCAAAACTTGCAGAGTTACGTGGAGAAATTGTCTTCGAGTAGCTGAAACCAAAATCGACTTTTAGTTCCAAAAATCGGGCAAAAAAAACTCAGGTATTTTTTTGGTCAAATACCTTTTTTATAAAATTGAGGGGAGTATCAAAGATTTCTAGGTAGAAAGAACGCCCCTTCCTTTCTTAGCATGATAAATAAGTCAGAAGAAAAATTAGTGTGCTGATACAATGCCTCTTTCTAGGTTAGAAAATTTCCTTATTAATACTGAAGGTAATATTCTCTATGTGAATCCGAATGATTTGGATTCCACAGATAGTTTCGATAATAAAGGTAACTCTCTTACTAGACCTTTTAAAACTATTCAGAGAGCACTTATAGAATCCGCAAGGTTTGCTTATCAGTCTGGACGTAATAATGATAGATTTGATAAAACGACAATCTTGTTGTATCCTGGTACTCATACCATTGATAACAGACCAGGCCTTTCGATTAAGTCTGTAAGTAGTGCTGCAAAGTATTATGCTTTTGGTGGTGCTGATGTTACTGCTAGTACAGACTTAGAATTAAAGAACTCAACAATATTTGATTTAAACAACGCAGATAACGTATTATATAAGTTCAACTCAATTGAGGGTGGTGTAATAATCCCTAAAGGAACCTCTCTTGTTGGTATGGACTTGAGAAAGACGAAGATAAGACCTTTATATGTACCTGATCCTACAAAGAATACTCCTACATCTGATGATTATATACCAAGATCAGCAATATTCCGTGTAACTGGTGGTTGCTATTTCTGGCAATTCTCCATTTTTGATGCAAATCAGTCAGTTTATTTCAATACAACATCTCAAAAAACTAATCCAAGTCTATCTCACCATAAATTAACTTGTTTTGAGTATGCTGATGGTTTAACTGTTGATAGTAATGCAGGTTATACAGACCTTCAAATGTATTACTATAAGTTAATGAATGCTTATGGTCAGAATACGGGAACTAGGAATATTACAACATTCCCAACTGCTACTGATTTTGAACCAAATACACCAGAATTCAAGATTGTTGGTGATTTAGTAGCAAATGATAATAGTATCTTATCATTAACTGCTACTGGAAGTCTTATTCAAGTTGGAACACAGAAGGCTCATGGTTTAAACACTGATGATTCTGTTCGTATTGCTGGTGTTGCTAATTCTACCTTCTATGAGGGAAGTTATAAGGTTGCAGGAGTTGGTAGTGATAGATCATTTAATTACTATCTACCTTCAACACCTAATGACCTAACACCTGTTATTACAACAGGAGCAAAGGTTGTTATTGAAGCAGATAATGTAGATGGTTCTTCACCATACATCTTTAACTGTTCATTGAGATCAGTTTATGGTATGTGTGGTCTTCATGCTGATGGATCAAAAGCAACTGGATTTAAGTCTATGGTTGTTGCCCAGTTTACTGGTATTGGTCTTCAGAAGGATGATAATGCGTTTATTCTTTATTCTTCTGATACTGGTAGATATAATGGAAAAGACTCAGTAACTGAACCTAAAGAATTACCTCTTTATATCAACCAGAAGGCAGTATTTAAACCAGCATACGAGAATTATCACATTAAGGCATCTAATGATGCTGTTATTCAGGCAGTATCGACCTTTGCTATCGGTTTTGCTGCACAGTTCCTATCAGAATCTGGTGGTGAACAGTCAATTACCAACTCTAACTCAAACTTTGGTTCTAAGGCTCTACTTTCTCATGGTTTTAGGAGAGATGCGTTTGATCGTGATGATAGTGGTTATATAACACATATTATTCCACCAACAAATCTTCAAGAAGATTCATTTAATGTTCTTTGGAGAACAATAGATCCAACATTGACATTAACTGCTGCTGATGCAAGAAGACTTTATATTTTAGAAGCAAAGGATGAGGAAAATCCTCCAAGTAATATTAGTAATGGATATAGAGTTGGTTCTAAGACTGATGATAAATTATATCTTGATGTAGTTATTGGTGGAAGTAGTAATTCATATTCTGCTCCAATTTTAATGCAAGCAGGAGTAAATGGTGTAGTTAGCAATACTACTGAAGGACCAACTGCAGAAAAGAGACATAAAGTTGCAAGAGATCTTAATGATGCTAATAATATCATTATATCTACTGATTTAATAAATCTTGAAGGTACTCATGACTTTATAACTGGTGAATCAGTAAGAGTTTATAGTGATAATTGTAATGTTCCTGATGGTTTAGAGAATGGAAAGACATATTATGTTATTAATGTTGGAGCAGGTACTAGTCTTAAATTAGCAAGTACATTCAATAAATCTAAATTAAGTTCACCTGAAGCCATTAGCATTAAGAATAAAGATGGTGGTGTACTTAGTATTGTAAGTACAGTTACTGATAAATCTCCAGGTGAAATTGGGCATCCTGTTCAGTGGGATGATGCAAGAAGTAATTGGTATATCTTAACTGATTCTAGCAACACACTATATGGCAGTGGAATTGTTGGTTTCTCTACTCAGATTGCAGCAAATAACTCTTCTACTTATGTTCAGAGATTGTCTGAAGGTCGTGATTTAGATAGTCGTCTTTATAGATT
>Ga0209404_10003013_pt1 | contig 10089 bp, 9 predicted proteins | sample TroAtlMetagenome_2_FD_187447 | JGI IMG/M metagenome (GOLD analysis project Ga0209404, IMG submission 187447) | Marine eukaryotic phytoplankton communities from Atlantic Ocean - Tropical Atlantic ANT8 Metagenome (SPAdes) (version 2) | ecosystem: Environmental > Aquatic > Marine > Oceanic | place... | reverse complement strand
TTGATGCATGAAGTACCTGAATGTACTGTTGATGGTCGATGCATTTTATCTGGTAATATTGCAGATTTAACTCCCGTGTCTGTAGAAAATGTTAATGAATTACAAAGACTTTGGGAAGGTCAACAAAAGTATGAAGAGGAGAAGAAAAATGCAAAAAGAATCTGATTTGAAAGTTAGAGAAATTTTCTCTATACCATTACTTAAAATGAAAGTATGGGAAGATACTGATGAACTACTTGAATGTAAAGATTACATTCCAAGTAAGGTTCAATGTGATAGGCAGTGGTATATGGATAATCCCGAAAAAGCAAAAATAATGTGTGCTCCTGATAGGTACCGAACTTTGGAAAAATTTCCAAGAACTAAAAAAATCTTACAGGGCTACATTAGATCTGCTTTGGATCGAATGGGTTATGCTAATAGGTTTGCTATATCAACATCATGGTTAACTCTTAATAACAAAGGTGAGTCTGTTCAATTACATAATCATAAAAATTGTTACTGGAGTGCAGTTTATTATTATGGATATTATGGTGGTAAAGATAGTGGTGGACATTTCTGCCTTACAAATCCTTTACCTGATATGTCATCCTATAGACCTAATCTGAAAAATGTTAATAAATTTACTACACCAATAACAAAAGTAAAACCAGAAAGAAAGGATTTAATAATATTTCCTAGTTTCTTACAACATAGTGTAGACCCACATAATAGTGATATCCCTAGACAATCTTTAGCATTTAATATTGCTCCTGTTGATAACTATGGTGATGCAGATTCTCAATATGATACAGCATGGTTTTGATTCATGTCTCACTTAGTCATATCAAAAAAGAATGAGGTATATCTTCATGTAAAAGCGGAGCCGCATGTTTATTATGAGCTTGCGGATCAATTTACTTTTGAAGTACCTGGTGCTAAATTTTCACCAGCGTATAAAAAAAGATTTTGGGATGGAAAGATTCGTTTATTTAATATTCAGAAACAAGAAATATATGTTGGATTATTAGACAAAATAATTCAATTTTGTACAGACCATGGCTATACTTACGACTTCATAGAGAGCAAGTACTATGGTCTTCCTTTTGAAGTCAATGAAATGATTTCAAGGGAAGGTGTTAAAGATTATATAAAAAAGATCTGCAAATATAAACCTAGAGATTATCAAGTTGAGGGAGTATACGACGCTCTAAGACATAATAGAAAGTTGTTGATATCCCCAACTGCTTCGGGAAAGTCTCTGATGATATATTCGATTGTCCGATACTTTGTTGAGAAAGGGAAAAGTACTCTGATAGTTGTTCCGACGACTTCCCTAGTAGAGCAAATGTATAAAGACTTTGCAGATTATGGCTGGGACGTTGGTTCATTTTGCCACAAGATATACGCAGGTAAAGAAAGAGAGACGGACTCTCAAGTCATTATTACTACTTGGCAATCAATCTACAAACTCCCCAGGAAATATTTTGAGAGATTCTCTGTTGTGGTTGGGGATGAGGCTCACCAGTTTAAGTCAAAATCACTTATATCTATAATGACTAAACTTTCAGATGCTAAGTATCGTTATGGATTTACTGGAACATTAGATGGTTCTCAAACACATAAGTGGGTATTGGAAGGATTATTTGGCCCTTCTTATAAGATTATTAAGACTGACGAGTTAATGAAGAAAGGTCATGTTGCTACGTTAGATATTAATGTGCTTCTATTGAAACACCCACCGAATAAATTTGAAACATTTGAAGATGAAATTCAATACATCATTGGCCATGATCGTAGGAATAACTTTATTAAAAATCTTGCCCTAGATCTAAAGGGTAATACTCTCATCTTATATGCAAGAGTAGAAGGACATGGGTTACCTCTTTATGAATTGATAAATAAAAATAAGTCACCTAATCAAAAAGTATTTTTTGTACATGGTGGTGTTGATGCTCAAGAAAGAGAGCAAGTTAGAGAAATTACTGAGAGGGAGGAAAATGCAATTATTATTGCGTCGTATGGGACTTTTAGTACTGGTATTAATATTAAACGATTATATAACGTCATCTTCGCGTCGCCATCAAAGTCTAGAATACGAAATCTTCAGTCAATAGGAAGAGTTTTGAGGAAAGGTAATAAGAAGACCAGTGCAACTTTGTATGACATTGCTGATGATATTAGTTATAAATCACGCAAAAATTACACACTCAATCATCTAATTGAACGTATTAAAGTATATAATGAAGAAAATTTTAATTATGATATAGTAAATATACCACTTAAAAATTAATGGAAGAAGAATTTTACGCAATAATTAAATTGGTATCTGGAGAGGAAATATTTTCTCTAGTAATGGTAGAAGATGCTGATGATGAAGATCCTCTTTTAATATTGCAGAATCCTTTAATAATGTATATGCATAATTCTGGCCGTAGTCAATATATTAAAGTTAAACCCTGGATGGATTTAACTGATGAAGATATCTATATGATAAGAGTGAGTAAAATTATTACAATAACTGAAAGTAAAAATGATAGATTGATTGCTATATATGAAAACTTTGTAAGTGAAGAGATAAGGCAAGAAACACCTATGGCCAAATTTCAACCAACAGGAAGAATTAAACCTGATTCTAGAATGGGGTTTATCTCTAGTGTAAAAGATGCCCGAAAGAAATTAGAGGCTGATTTTAAACTTAAGCCTGATCCTAAAGAAAGCTAATCTTCCCTTCAACCCTCACAAAGGTTATTCTACTTATAATTGACTACCTTGTCAAGGCCTAAGTTTTGTGATATAATAAAAACAATTAATAAAACAGGAACTCCGATGCTATGCCTAGAAAAAAGACGGAACATTACGTAAATAATAAAGAGTTGCTGGAAGCAATGATTGTTTATAGAGGCAAAGTTGCTGTAGCAAGAGAAGCATTTATGAAAAAATATCCTGATATAGATCCTCCAAAGTCAGGGCCATGGGAAGGTAAACCACCTATTTCCAATTATCTTGGATCTTGTTTTTTGAAGATTGCTACTCATTTGTCGTATAAACCAAACTTTGTTAATTATATGTTCCGTGAGGATATGATTTCTGATGGTATAGAAAACTGTGTTCAGTATATTCATAACTTTGATCCAGAGAAATCTAGAAATCCATTTGCATACTTTACCCAAATTATTCATTATGCTTTCTTGAGACGTATTCAAAAAGAGAAAAAGCAATTAGATATTAAAACAAAGATTATTGAAAAGACTGGTTATGATGAAGTCATGGTTATAGATGATACAGCATTGGCGGGTTCTGCTAGTGATTATAATAGCATAAAGGACAGTATTCAATATAGAAATAGATGAAGGTTGCTATCATAACTGATACTCATTACGGTGCTCGTAAGGGTTCAAAGCATCTTCATGACTACTTTGAACTATTCTATAAGAATATCTTCTTTCCTTCCTTGGAGGAGCATAAGATAGATACTATCATCCATATGGGAGATATCTTCGATAGTCGTAAGGCAATTGATTTACAAAGTCTTGAGTGGGCTAAGAGAGTTGTATTAGAACCTCTTAGGAAGTATAAGGTTCATCTTGCTATTGGTAATCATGATTGTTATTATAAGAATACTAATAATGTAAATTCTCCCGAATTGTTATTAAGAAGTTATCCTAATATAAAAGTTTATACGAAATCAAAAGAACTTACAATAGATAAACGTAAGATTCTATTTTTGCCTTGGATTAATTCTGAAAATTTTGATGAGACAAAAAAGTTAATTCAAAAGACCAAAGCAAAGATTGCTATGGGCCATCTTGAACTTAATGGTTTTAGAGCTACTCGTGGGCACATGATGGAAAATGGTATGGACGTTAATATTTTTGATAAGTTTGAAAAGGTATTTTCTGGTCATTTTCATACAAGATCTAATGATGGAAAGATATTTTATTTGGGAAATCCATATGAGATGTTCTGGAATGATGTGAATGATCCTAGAGGATTTACTATTTTTGATACGGAAACCCTTACCCATACTCCAATTAATAATCCTTATAAATTATTCTATAACATATACTATGAAGATACTAATTATAAGTTGTTTAACGCAACAGAATATGAAAATAAGATTGTAAAGGTGATTGTTCGTCAAAAATCTAATGTAAAAGATTTTGAGAAATTTATTGATAAGTTATATCAGGTTGGTGTTCAAGATTTAAAAATTGTTGAAAACTTTGATATTCAAGAAAATGCAGACTTTGATATTGATGAGGATGAGAATACTCTTTCTATTTTAAGTCGTTACATAGATGAATCTGAATTTGAATACGATAAGAATATTGTTAAAGACATCTTCCAGAATCTTTATAGGCAAGCTTGCGAGGTAGAGTGATGTGGCTACTCACACTTAAAGACAAAAAAGATGAAGGTGCTTATGCTGTTGCCGATGAGTATGGTGATAAGGTGTTATTTTTATTTGAGGAAGAGGATGATGCTGAAAGATATGCTATGATGATAAATGATCAAGAAACTAATAAGAGGATGGATATTGTTGAAGTTGAAGATGAGGTTGCATTAAAGACGTGTAAGATGTATAATTACAAATATGCAGTGATTACATCGGATGATATTGTGATTCCACCTAAGAATGATAACGTTTAAGAACTTAAAGTATCGAAATTTTCTAAGTTCTGGACAACACTGGACGGAGATAAATTTCCAAGAATATAATACTAATTTGGTTATTGGGACAAATGGGTCAGGCAAATCAACTATGTTGGATGCTTTGACTTTTGCTTTATTCAATAAGCCATTTCGTAAGATTAATAAATCTCAATTAATTAATACTACTAATGAAAAGGACACTCTTGTAGAAGTAGAATTTACTGTTAACACTAGAGATTATTTGGTTCGTCGTGGTATCAAACCAAATATATTTGATATTGAAGTTAATGGGGAAGCACTTCATAGACAGGCTGATGATAGAAATAATCAAAAAGTATTAGAAGAGAATATTCTTAAGGTAAATTATAAGTCATTCACACAAATCGTTATATTGGGAAGTAGTACATTTGTTCCCTTTATGCAATTAAAGGGTAGTAATCGTAGAGAGGTTATTGAAGACTTACTTGATATTCGTATATTTTCTACCATGAATAATCTCATGAGAGAGAAAATGCGTACTCAGAGGGATAATTTAAAATCTCTTTCATTACGTAAAGATAATATTCAAGATAAAATGGTCATGCAGAAGAACTTTATGGCTGAACTTGATAATCAACGTAAGACAGGAATTCGATCAAGTAATGAAAAAATTAAAACTTTATCCATAGAAGTTGATACTCATTTAGAACATAATGAACTTAAGACGGCTAATGTATCTGAACTCATAAAAGAACAAGAAACTCTTACTGGTTCAGGTAAAAAGTTAAAGAAACTAAACACTCTTAAGGGCAAAATGTCCAATAAAGTATCTACTATTACTAAAGAGCATAAGTTTTTCACAGATAATACGGTATGTCCTACCTGCACTCAGGATATAGAAGAAGAGTTTAGGTTAAATAGAATTGCTGATGTTCAAGATAAGGCAAAGGAGTTGCAATCTGGTTATAAAGAACTGGAGGAAGCAATTCAAAAAGAAGAGGGAAGAGAACGTCAGTTCACTCAATTATCACAGGAGATTTCTACACTCAATAATGGCATTTCTCAAAACAATACTAAGATATCTGGATGTCAACGACAAATCAGAGATCTTGAATCAGAAATTCAAACAATTACCGATCAGTTACAGAATAGAAATACTGAACATGAGAAGCTAGCAGAGTTTAAAAAAAATCTCAAAGATACTGTAGATGATCTTTCTGAACAGAGAGATCAATTGAATCATTATGATTTTGCATTCTCCTTACTAAAAGATGATGGAGTAAAGACAAAAATAATTAAAAAGTATCTTCCAGTAATCAATCAACAGGTAAATCGTTACCTTCAGTTGATGGATTTTTATATCAATTTTCATCTGGATGAAGAGTTTAATGAAACGGTAAAGTCACCGATTCATGAGGATTTTTCATATTCATCATTCAGTGAAGGTGAAAAAATGAGAATCGATTTAGCACTACTCTTTACATGGAGAGAAGTTGCTAGAATGAAAAATTCAGTAAATACTAATCTATTAATTATGGATGAAGTATTTGATTCATCTCTTGATGGATTTGGAACGGAAGAATTTTTAAAAATTATTCGTTTCGTAATCAAAGATGCAAACATCTTTGTTATATCACATAAATCAGATTTACATGATAAGTTTGAAAATGTGATCAAATTTGATAAAATAAAAGGATTTAGTAGGATAGTATCATGAGGGTAATGATTGTTGGCCATGGTTATGTTGGATCTGCCGTGGCATCTATATTCAGGGATGATGAGAAAGTAATCATTGATCCTAAATTTAATGATAATAAGATTTCTGATTATGCAGGAAATCGATTCATGGCTGTATTTGTTTGTGTAGATACTCCTAAGGGTGATAATACAACAGTTCTTAATCAGGTTTTACATGAATTAGATATTCATATTGGAGATGGTACTCCAGTGTGTTGTAAGTCTACTTCTACACCTGAGTATTATGGATGGGCAGAAGGTCAGTATAGTAATATAAAAGTTCTTCATAGTCCAGAATATTTGAGCTCAAATAATAATATTGAGAAGTTTCAGAAACAAACATTCTGTATTGTTGGTGGAGATAAGATTGCTGGCCGTATTGTTACTTCTCTTTTTCAGAGTAGGTTGAAATATCTTGAAATTGAGAATTGTCATGTTACTGATATTAAAACAGCAGCATTGGTTAAGTATTCAGAGAACTTCTATTTGGGTATGAAGGTTACTCTCTTTAATGAATTGTATGAGATTCATAAAAAGATTGGATGTGAGTCTACCTTTGATGAGTTTCGTGCATTATCGGGTGCCGATCCACGAATTGGCACATCACATACCCAAGTTCCTGGTTGGGATGGTAGCTTTGGTTGGGGTGGACATTGCCTAGATAAAGATAACTACGAGTTAATGAAATTCTCGGAAAGTCCACTGGTTGAATTTATTTGGAACCTCAACAACACTCACAGGAAAAAGAAAAATGAAGGTACCTAATTGGCAGCATCACTCCAAGAAGGAGAAAAAACGAACACTTAAACCACAGGCCTTGCGTAGTGCTAGGGTCAGACGTGGCCAATTGATAAACCGTCTACTGAACCCGTCCAAGAGGCGGGTTTCGTCTTATAATGTGTACATAATCAAAAACACAGATGACAGTCAATCACGAAATAAAATCTCAACTTGCTAAACTACTTGCTACAGAAGACTTAATTGTTGAGAATAAAAAAGTGGAAACTGCACAGTTTAATGTTCAGACTCGTGTACTAACTCTTCCACAGTGGGAAAGAGCAAGTAATAATGTTTATGATTCATTGGTAGCACATGAAGTAGGTCATGCATTATATACTCCTAATGAATGGGACTGGTTGGGTAAGATACCTCAGAATTATGTAAATGTTTGTGAGGATGTAAGAATTGAGAAGTTAATGAAGAAAAGGTATGCAGGACTTGCTAAAACTTTTTATACAGGATATAATGAACTCAATGATAATAATTTTTTTAATTTAGAAGATGAAGATATTGATACTCTTAGTCTTGCTGATAGGATTAATTTATACTATAAGGTTGGTGCGTGGAATGATATATCTTTTTCAGTTCCTGAAAAGGAGATTGTCTCTCTAATTGGTAACACAGAGACTTTTGAGGATGTATTAAAAGTAGCAAAAGTTCTTTATGAATACTGTAAAGAAGAGTTAGAAAATCTTCAAAAATTAGAAGAAGATATTAATAAGTTTGATGTTGAACTTGAAGATGAAGGGGGTACTGAGAGTCCTCAACCTTCAAGCTCAGATGATAAAAGATCTATAGAAGATGATCTTGAGGAATCTATTGAGCCAAATCCAGATGAATCATATGGTGGAACTGCTAAACAAGAAAATGTAGGTGGAAAGGAATTTAACCCAGAGCCACAAGTAAAAACTGTTGAATCTTTAGAGAAAGCACTTCAAGATCTTAATAGTCTTGAGTCCAGTGAGACGCAGTATTTTGAATTGCCGAAATTAAATTTAGATGATATTATTGTTCCTAATAACATCATTGATAAAATTATAAAAGATGAGTTTGCTGAACAGGTAGAGGAATGGGAAAAAAATAAGTATGCTGATATAGACGATATATTCCAGAGTGTAGATAAGGATTATGATAAATTCAAGAAGTCTGCACAAAAAGAAGTTAATTATCTTGTAAAAGAGTTTGAGTGTAAAAAATCTGCTTCTGCATATGCTAGAGCATCCGTATCACGTACTGGTGTTCTTAGTACAAATAAATTACATACCTATAAGTTTAATGAGGATTTGTTTAAGAAGGTAACTACTATTCCTGATGGTAAAAATCATGGATTAGTATTTGTTCTTGATTGGTCAGGTTCAATGAGCCCATTTATGATGGATACACTTAAGCAATTATATAATCTAATATGGTTTTGTAATAAAGTTAAGATTCCTTTTGAGGTTTATGCTTTTACAAATAGTTTTCCTAAGACAATGTTGAGGGATCAAGTAGAATATGAAAGAAAGGAAGGTATAGCCACTGTTGAAGAAACATTTTCTATGATGAATATATTAACCAGTAAAGTAAGATCAAAGAAACTTGATGAACAGTTAAGAAATATTTTTCGTATAGCAGCATCTTTTGATAATAATACATGGACATTGTATAGACCTCCTACTGGAATGAGTCTTTCAGGAACTCCATTAAATGAAACTATTATATCACTTCATCAAATTCTTCCAAAATTTAAAAATGATAATAAATTAGAAAAGGTTCAATGTGTAATTTTAACTGATGGTGAAGGTCATCCTTTAAGATTTAATAAAGGATTTTTAAGACATTGGGATACTGAAACCTTTATGGGAACAGCTCCTGTAAGTCATAATACTATTTTACGTAATCGTAAAACTGGTAGAACATATGATTGTAGTAGAGCAGAATCTTGGACTGGAGTAACTGACCTTTTACTTGAGGATTTAAGAGATACTTTTCCTTCTATAAATTTGATTGGTATTCGTGTTATGGATAGTAGAGATGCAGGTTATTTTGTTAGAAAATATCTTGGATATGACTGTGATGTATATGAAAAAGTAATGAAGAGATGGAAGAAGGAAAAATCGTTTGGTTTGAAAACTGATGGTTATCACAAATATTTTGGTATTTCATCATCAGCACTATCAAATGATTCTGAGTTTGAGGTTCAGGAAGATGCTACAAAAGCACAAATTAAAAAAGCATTTGCTAAATCTCTTAAAACTAAAAAGATGAATAAAAAAATCTTAGGTGAGTTTATTGAACTGGTCGCTTAATGGCCAGTTTAATAAGTGACCATTAACCCTTACAATTACCACTTATTATTGATATAATAAGTACATACAAATGAAAACATTATGCCTTTTGAAATTAAGATGACTGAAGATCAAGTAGTAGATGGATTAAAAGGTGCTTACGGCACAGAACTCACTGCTGCAGACATTCGTGCCTTTTGTGCAATGAATGATATTGGTTATCAAACAGTTACTAAAAAAATACAGAAATATAAAGTATCAAAAGGTAAGTGGAATCTAACTATTGCTGAGAAACTTGAAGAAACATTCAAAGCACCTTCAGTTGAACCAGTTATAGAACAGAATTTAATACCAGAAAAAGATGAAACATTTGTTAAATTTGGCCCATTTGCCGACCTTAAAAAAATTATACAAAGCAGGATTTTTTATCCTACTTTTATCACTGGACTCTCTGGAAATGGTAAAACATTTTCAGTAGAACAATCTTGTGCTCAACTTAAAAGAGAACTTATTCGTGTAAACATTACTATTGAAACAGATGAAGATGATCTTATTGGCGGTTTCCGCCTTGTTGATGGTGCCACAGTCTGGCATGACGGCCCCGTTATTCAAGCTCTCAACAGAGGAGCTGTCTTGCTCCTTGATGAAATCGACCTTGCCTCGAACAAAATCTTATGCCTCCAATCCATCC
>Ga0209404_10003012_pt1 | contig 10090 bp, 4 predicted proteins | sample TroAtlMetagenome_2_FD_187447 | JGI IMG/M metagenome (GOLD analysis project Ga0209404, IMG submission 187447) | Marine eukaryotic phytoplankton communities from Atlantic Ocean - Tropical Atlantic ANT8 Metagenome (SPAdes) (version 2) | ecosystem: Environmental > Aquatic > Marine > Oceanic | place... | reverse complement strand
ATACCCTTGCGGTTGCTGCTGCGGCACCTGCTGTTGAGGGGCTGCTTGCTGCTGAGCCATATCCATAGGATAGCCGGGCTGCTCTGGCATTTGCGGATATTGCTGATTTTGTGGTTGCACTCCCTACCCCTCCTCAAAAAATGTCTGTTTAATGTAGCGAAATCTCGACTTCATCTTCCGGTAATCCATGCTGTTTTTCTAGCCTGTGGGCTTGTTCGGCGACAGATGCTACAGAGATATCTCCACTTTCGTTTGCAAGTCTGATTATATCAGGTGAAGGGGTATTTACGCTAGTGGTTTCTGGTGGTCTAATTTGCTGTGGCTGAGGGGTGAACTCGACTTGAGGCTGTTGCGCTGGCACCGACGCAGCTTGATTCGAGACTGGCTGAACGACAGATTGATGGATAGCCGGATATGGGTTGAACTCTAGGTGGGGCACTTCTTGGGGTGGTGGTGCAGCCATTTGCTGTTGGAAACTTGAGCGTAGTTGCGACATATCGTGCTCATCGCGAGTATCGAGCATTTGGTTGAGTCGTTGCGCTTGGGCATTATCGTTGCCGAGAAGATCTGAGTCGTCATCTTGAGCCAACGACGACACTCCCTGCGTTGACACGCCGTTGCCTCGCACCGACCAACCCTGTGACTGGACGATGTCAGAAAGATAACTGAGACGCTCCTTCGCTTCTTCCTCGGAAATATTTTTAGTGAGCTCTCGCTCTGCTGTTTTTGGAGCAGTGATTTCTACGAGTGCGTCGAGGCCGTCGGGCTGCCAAAAACGTTTGCGCGGTTTGAGGAAATAGAACGATATAAGCGCGCCAAGGTACGCTTCCATAGGCTGGTCCTTCTTGAGTGGTAGGGCAAGCGCACCGAAGAATATCACGATAGGGATAACAATCACGGCAAGGCCAACAAAAATTTGGGCAAGCACATAGCCAACACCGATCGACATCGCGACGATTATCAGGTAGATGAACTGACGAAAGCTAAACGGGCCAAGTAGCTTGTCGTCGGCTTCGACATCTTGAGGGACTTTATAGACGGCCATATAGCTACAGTATACTGTAAATGCTTACTATTGACGAGTGAATCAAAGCCCTGCAACCCGTTCGAGACTTGCGCGCGCCTGACTACTGAGTGTTTGCGAGGCGTAGGAGTTGCCGAGTGCCTCTCTGGCTGTCTTGATTGCACTGTCACGAGCAACTGGATCGGTGACATATTCTATTCTGGCGCCAGTCGCAGGATCAACCGAGCCCGCAAGCGCAGTATACACTTGATTGATTGAGTGACTATCCATGTTGCCGAAGTCTTTTGCTGTTAAGTTCTCGACACTTGGCGCGACAGCTTCTTGCATAAAGTTATTGGCATTGATACTTCCGCTTTCAATTTTCTCGAGTACTCCAGGAGTTTTATAGTATGCCTGTCGCTGCACTGCGCCACTGGACTTGAGCATTTTTACATACTTTGCGCGCTGTTTCGGCGTCACCTCGGGTCCGCCCGGTGTGTTGCCGATAGATTGCATCACCTGGTCTATCAACTTAGCATCGTCGTGTTCTAGCACTAAACTCATAGCCGCTTCGCGAAGTGCAGAATCATTTGCTCCGGCGCCCCCTCCCTTGGCAATGTCAGAAACCGTATCCATACCTCTGTTTGCAAGCACTAACTTGTTTGCCTTCACCTCTTCGGTATGCATCTTTTCTTGTTCATTTTGCTGGTTGGCCATAGCACGTTCCAGTGCAGCAGGAGAGTTGCCACCTGCCATAGACTGAAGGTACTTCTCGCCTTTTGTTTTAGACTGTAGTGCTTCAAATCCCGGGTCTTTCCCGATGAGACCTGCTGCTTTATTCCCTCCCTTTGCTAGCATCCCTGTAGTGCGTTGCTTGGAACTCTCTGCAAGACTTGTAGTATCGCCACCAGACCCTTCTTTTCCTGTCGCGTAATCCGATACATAGCCTCTGTTAGCCTTATTGAGCTCATTTTGACGAAGACCCGAGATAGCACTACGACGGTAACGACGTTGAATCGCCTTGTCTCGCTGCCCTCTTAATCCGGTACGCGCGCCATCTCCTACATTGCGTAGCGCATTGATGTCGCGCTTATTCTTGTCTCGCTTGGCAAAGTCGTCTGCTCGTTTTTGCGTATTTTTGAAGAGGCCTTTGCTTGACACAACACCGCCAAATCGGTTGAGTATCCCGCCACCGAGCTTCATGATAAGCGGGGTGATAGCTAAAGGCAATGCCTGGATAGCCAGGCCGAACATGAGTAGCGACATACCCTGTGTCTCTACGGCCGAATTAATAACAATAAGTCCGGCCAGGGTGGAGCCGCCGTATATGACTGCGATGATAGGATACAGCGCCAAGAGCGTAGTGAACGTGCTGAGCCATTTGCTGAACCATTTTTGCGTGTTGGGCAGTAAATATGCAACAAATGCTATCGGTGCAATGATGACAAGGATAAGTATGAGCGCGTATCGTGCGGTTAGTAGAAATACAGTCAGTAGTAGGGATAGCGCGACCGCTGTCAGCATAGGTACGAGTGCGGCAAACGATCCGTAGAGCGCTACTGCAGTAATAGCGCCACCTACCGCTCCCACGGCTAATATTCCTTCAACTATACCTTCCCATGCGCTGTCGCCAAAGCCCGCCTCGGAGCCAGGCGGTTTCATGGAAAGTAATACTTTTTGCAACGAATCTCCCAGAATGTTTGCGAGGTCTACCGCCAGAATACATATCAGGTACGAGGCGTTTACTAGAATAGCCGCAACGATAATGCGCGGCAGCATACGCTTAATATTGTAGTTATCTATACCAATATTTGATACGTAGGACAGTACAACCATAAGAATCGCTATAATAAATGCAACGTTCGCGACGTTGCGCATCGCTGCCCATGCAGAGTAGAGCGCAGCGCCGGCATCACTTTCCGGAGCTAGGGGTCGTATAACAAATAATATCTGCAGTGCTTCAAATGCTTTGTCGGTAATAGTAGCAAGAAAACGCGAAGCCGGACACACGATGTATCCGAGCCACTCCAGAGAACAAGAAGATGGCTGGCTTTCGTAGTCTGCGACCGAATATATTGCACCGTTGAGTGCGTCGGGGTCTATGGTGCCAATACCCTTTGCTTTCAAGCATTGCTGCACGTTCTCTACTATAACTGCCCTGTTGGAGCTGGTAGATGCTTCGCGTTTACAAGATTCGAAACGGGCGTCGAACGACTTGCCGGAGTTGCTCTCGCAGCTTGTTCTGTCTGCACCGCTAAAGCTTGCGCACTGTTTATCGATGTATTCTTGCCGCAGTCTGCCACGCTCGCTTTCAAGGTAGGCTGCAGCTTGGTCGTTGGCAGCGTTTGAGCCGTAGCTGTTTTTCATGGCACCGCCGTCGATAGTGATAGGGTTGTTCGGAGTACACGAGCCACCGCCTACTCTTTCGTATCGCACGGAATCTACCGAGACTGTTGCGGGATCGTTACCTCTATCGATAGTTATGGAGATAGGATTCTTGATGACGCACTCAGCGTCGATTTTTTCGGGTGTGGAGCAAGTCCCATCTTTCTGGCTGCAGTATTCAGATTCCAGATACGTACCAGGGAATCTTTTTGAAGAATTAACATCGCCCTCATACTTTGAGTCGTCTGCGCTCGTGAGTCGGAATATCACGCCACCACTGCTGAGCTCTCCGTCCATACCGAATACCCTGCCGTCATTATCCCACCACCATGTCTCTCCGGATGCGTAGGCGGGGCTTACGAAAAATACCAAAACACCAACAATAGAGAGCATTACTAAAACTATACTGCGAGGAGTGGAGAGCTGACGCATCATAGCATGTTCATCCTCTCTTTGGTCGCGTTCGATAGGTTTTGGTTGAATTTGTCATTGCGTGTGGCAAATGCGTAATTTCTCTTGACTTGTTGCATCTGGTCGCCGTTGATGTAGCCATTGCGATGCGCTGCGGCGAGCCCATCGATACCACTTTCGTGCATACCCGATATCGCGTCTGGAGAGTACAGCCCCTGTTGTGCGGCGCTGCCGTACAGCTCGCCTACATTTTGCAAGCTACCATCTCGCACTGCTCCGAGGTTACTGCTTTGCAGATGTGGCGCGAGCGAGCCAGCGCCAGAAGATTCGATAGTGTCGATGATAGCGTGTCGCTGACTATCACTAAATTGTCCACTTGTACGATTAAGCTGTTCGAGCATCTTATTGATGTTTTCAACGTTTCGACTCCCTGCAACTTTTTGCGCTGCAGCAGTTCGCATCTCACTTGAAATATCCTTGCCATGCGCGTCTTTGCCCGAAGTTACCATCTGCAATGCTTCTTCTTCGGTCTTGTCGCCGATGAGGACAGAAGCCGCCGACGCACCTGCTCGTTCGAGCTGGTCGGCTTGCTGCGAAATTTGCTGCTTGACGGCTTCACGAAGATCGCTGCCTCCAAGCCCTGTTGCTGCTCTTGCTACTGCATCTGGATCGGAATCCGTCAGTCGCGTAGTGGCGCGATTGAGGTTGTCTTGGTGCTGGGTAACGCGGGCGTCATTGCGCGCCTTAGCTCGCTGCGCTGCGGCGTATGGGTTGAAGCGATTTGCTTTTTTAAGTGCACTTCGCGCCTTGCCATCCCCGTCAATCTTGTTCATCAGCTTACTGTTTTCGAGACCGCCTATACCTCGATTGGCCGCCCTCGTCTGCTGCATCACCTTCCTATCCTGTCGCCAGCCTTGGGCTGCCTTCATCGTACGGTCGTACGGTCCCTTGTTCTTGTTATTCACAATACCACCGAACCTGTTGAGTACGCCACCACCAAGTTTCATCAGAAGCGGTGTCACAAACAATGGAATCACTTGTACACCAAGTGAGAATATAGCCAGTAACGTTTGTCCATTCTGCTCCGCCGTCTCTCGTATAATCTGTGATGCCAAATACGATCCACCAAACACCACTGCTATCGCCGGATACAACATAAGCAACGTCACGAATGTTGACTTCCACTTATTGAACCACTGCTGCGTATTTGGTAACAAATACAACGCAAACGCCACCGGTGCAATCACCACCAACACGATAATAAGTGCCTGCCGCAACAACAACACCAACAAAGTCACCACCATCGCAAACAACGCCATGAGCATGATGGGGACGAGGGCGGCAAGGTTGCCGAGAATGACCAGTGATCCTGCGAGCGCACCTCCTGCGAGTACGACGCTGGATGTTACCCCTTCCCAGTTTCCGAGTCCGGATGAAGCAGCTTGCGGTGTATCAAAGTCTTTGAGTACACGGAATATCGAATCCCCTGCAATATTTGAGATATCTATAGCAACGGCGCATACGATAAATGATATATTTACGAGCATAGCTGTCACCACAAGCCGCGGTACGAGCTTACGAAGATTGAAGACAGATGTACCAAACGAGGTGAGTTGTGACATAACGGCCACCAGCATGAGTACGATAAACACCACATTGGCAAGATTGCGCATAGAGATCCACGCTTCGTAGGCAGCGGAGTTTTGACTCCCTGCTTTTTCTTGGAAGGGCTGGAGTTCAAGCCAGTTTTTCATGATATTGAATAGCTGGTCGTTTATCATAGAAATAAACTGTAGTGTCGGACACAGTATCCAGCCTATCTTTGCAATCGAACAGCGCGTATCGTCGTTGGCATTAAGCTTATCATCTTCGGGGCTTGGTGCTTTTGGTTTAACGCTTGGAGGAATATCTGCTTCGTCGAGTATTTCCTGCGCAAAGTCACCGATAGCGCTCTTACTTGGGAAAAACTGGTCGAGCGTGTCTTGAGCTTTCATACAGTCGACGAACTTTGTCGTATTGAGATCTTTTGTCCACGCGGGGCTTTTAAGTACGCTGGAATCTAGGTTCGTTTGCGCAAGTCCAAGCCCTTCTGCGTAGCAGGTGTTAAACGCCTCTAGTATAGCGACTGTACAAGCGTCTTTTTGTTGCGGCTCGACAGTGTCGCAGTGTTCAAATGTATTTTTTTCTGCAGATTTGAGGTACGCATCGTAGATATTGCGCCGGTCGCTACGCTCTACCCATTCGTCAAATGGCATACCTTGTTGGCCGAGTAGCTTGCCGCTCACGGAGTTGCCGGTGAGTCGATTGGCACCATAGGCAACAATTTGATAATTAAAGTGTTCATAAAAACGATAAGAGCAGTCGATATAATCAACATCAGGTCGACCACTTGGGGAATTTGTTGAGCCGTTGGTTACTGTGTAGGTGGTTTTCATCTCACCGCTGCCCTGCGTGGCGCCACCGCTACCGTCTCCAGTAACATCAACTATTGCGCTACCGTCGCCTTGTATGCGTATCTCCAGATTGGCTTCGTTATTTGGAAGTGTCTGGCAGCTATCTTCCACATCTTTTGGATCAAACGGATCGGATGATAGTGACAGTACGTTACCGCTGCCGTTATATTCGGTATCAGTTTGATGCTGGCCTGCAGTGCCGATTATTTTATCGCCGTCCCAGTAATAATACTCTTCTTTATTTTCGCCACCCGCTTCGATCACACCCTGACCGTTACTAAATAGCTGTGCATACGAAGGAGATGTGAACATCAAGGCTATAGCTACACTGAAGAAAGCTGCAGCTAGGTAGGTTCTATAAAACCTAAAGTTCATCATCACCCCTGTTTTGCATATCGAAAAGTCTATTTTGGACGATAGCCTCTTCTTGCTGATGGTCTCGGGCAAGAATACTGAGTTCTTCGCGCTGTTTGCTGACTCGTGAATCGGTGTGATCATGCGAAAGCGCGTCGTACGCAGCTAACTTGAGGTCTGCCAATGCCTCCGCATCGAACAAATCGCTATTCTCTTCGTTACCTACAGCCTTGACGATTTCTGCCACTGCGTCCTTGTCGATGTCCACCATCGTCTGTGCGCTAAAGTCATCGCCGCTACCAGAATCTCCTACACTACCGACACTCGGTGCGATGACAAGTTCGGCAAACTCCTTGTCTACTATGAGCTGGTTCTGCCTTTGAATATGGGTGTTGAGTTCCTCGGGACTCATACTTGCCTGTTCGGCTTCGGTTGGTACATACCCCTCTCCTGGCCCGATACCAACACCGTGTTGTACAAGATTGTCGACGACTCGCTGGTTACCTAGGAACGGCGCGCTACCCGCGTGCTTCTGCACGCTATTAACAAGCATTTGTCGTTGCTCTTTGTTCATAGATTTTGAGGATTTGAGGATTTGGATGATTGCACCCATGTCGCCGGCTACACAAAGTCGCATGATAGCCGCTTCGCGTTCTAAGTCTGAAGCTGCGTTTTGCCCTGTGGCAGTGCCGAGAAGGTCATTTCGCGAGGTGCCGGCGAGTTCAAACTGCGCCGACATGGCCTTCACGGAACTTATATGACCTCTAGCTGTTATCTTTATTATGCGAGCCTCAGCACGTTTTTTGGCGTCTGGGTCGGACGATTGAGCGAGGCTCTCGAGATACTTGTCGTTTTTTGATTTTGCTGCATAGTCTTTGCCTGCAAGTCCCATTGCTCGCTCTTTGCCTCGCTCGTATATACTCGCGTCGTCAGCGTTCTCGACGTAGCCCGCCACATGTAGTGTTTGGGCTGTGCTGAGATTTTCTTTGGTCATTTCTGACTTTTTCTCGCGCTCTACGCGTCGTTGTATTGTACGGTCGCGAGCATTGCGTAGCTTGTTCCACTTGCTTGGTTTTCTCGTGAGCGCTCGTGCATCTCGTTGCTCACCCTTGAGTCGCGCAAAATCGTCTGCTTTTTTGCGCGCCCCTCTGGCCACCCCAACATTTTCAGCTGTACCGGCAAATCGATTGATGATACCTCCACCGAGCTTCATGATAAAGGGTGTGATAAGCAGAGGAACAACCTGAATACCAAGAGAGAATATAGAAAGCAGTACTTCGCCTTGGGCGGCACCAACGCGTTGTACGGTGACAGCCGCTATCTGGCTACCTCCATACACTAGTGCAACCACAGGGTATAGCATGAGGAGTGGTATAAATGCACCGCGCCATTTTTCAAACCAACTCTTTGTGCCTGGTAGTAAGATTGCCGCAAATGCAAGCGGAGCAATAATGACAAATACAACGATGAGTGCCTGGCGAAGTATCAGTATCAATAGCGTCACAACTGCTGCGATGAGCGCACTTGTGAGGATTGGGACAAGTACGGAAAAGTTGAGGAATAATGCTGCTGCACCTGCCGCTATTACACTTCCTCCGACGAGCAATGTACTGCCAGTAACTTGCTCCCAGGTACTAAATCCAGTCTCCCCTACAGGAGCTGGAGGCACTAGGGTGCCAAGCGTGTCGATAAGCGTGCCGCCAAGAATATTCGATAGGTCTACGAGTAGCGCACAGATATAAAACGACATATTGACTAGTACTGCTCCGATAATGAATCGAGGCACTATCTTCTTCACATTATAATTCGACACACCCATATTGGTGATGTGGGAGTAAATAACTACAAGAAAAGCGATAACAAACGCAACGTTGGCGAGGTTACGAAAATTACTGGCAGCTTGAAATACTGCCGTCGGCTCACCCTGCTCGTTTTGCGTGATAAGCGGTGGTGCTTTGAGGAATATTTCAAGAAAATGAAACGCTGCGTCGGTCATCTTCCCCATGGTTGCGGTTGCCCCGCATAGCAGTGTCCCAAAGAATCCTTCTATGCCACACTTGCGGTACTCGGTCGGTCCATCTGGACTCTTGTAGTCGTCTATATCAGCCGAAGTAGGTGCCGGCCCGATAGGAGGTTTGTTGCTTGACTCCCCGCTTTCGGGAGGAGGTGCAATTGCGCCGGGTGCCCCACTCGAACGTAGTTGATCCTTGCAATTATCGGGATCTTGCTGACTGTTGCAGGCATCGCGGTCACTTTGATATTGATTCCAGCCAACCTGACAGGCTGCGACGAGTTCATCTTTTGAGCGCAGCACACCATTTCTTGTGACTGGTTGAGTGAACTCTCTGCCACAAATAGGACTTGTGTCGTTGCCTCTCTCGTACCCTGCTACACATGCGGAATAAGCAGGATCACCACTCTGGCTATAGCCTTGCGCGCAGAAACTAGCCGAGTCTGCAGATGCGGGCAGAGTTGAAAATAGTGCTACGCTAAAGGCCGTAGCCACTACGCTCAGTAGTAAACCTACATATTTCATCGCCGTATCCTCTCGAGTTGTTCACGGGTGCGGTCGTTCATGATGCCTCGGTTGCTTGCACTGCGCAGTGCGTTTTCGGCGTCGCTACGGATTCTAGCGGCATTACCATCTGACACGTTGCCACTGTCTAGTACGCCGGCGAGTAGCTTGAGAGTGTGAGAATCTTGTACAGCCAAAGTTGCTTGGCTGAATTTGCCGCTATTTGCCGCACCTGTCACGAGCTGGTTGATTTGCTCGTGGGTTGTTACCTGACCTTCGGCCACGGCGTTCATAGCGCCACCACCAAAGTGTGTCGCCTTTTTGCTGAAGCCAGACTCTCGCAGCGCTTGTACGAGCGCTTGACGTTGACCGGTGTCCATAGTGCCTGAATGTGCGATAAGCTCGTGTGCATCGGCAACACTTGCGGCTCGAGTGGCCATCTGTATGGCGGCTTCGCGCTCCACGGCAGAGAGTCGCTCGCCTTTTGAATTCAGGCCACTTTTCGCCATATCTGAGAGTTCATCTTGTGGCTGCCCGGTATGTCTAAAGTGTGCTACTGCAGCCTCCACTTCTTTGAGGTGAAGATCGCGCATCTTGTTCGCCTCGGACGTGACAAGGTCTTCAGCTAAATCCTGTGCCACGGTTCTGCCGGTCGCCTCGTCTTCCGTGCTGCCGGTGCCACGAGATGCTTTTCGCGCAAGCTCTGCTGCACGCGACTGATAATCCTCGCCCTCCCCTGCCTGGTTCTCTCCAAAGTAGCGTGTTTTTGCGTGGTCGAGTACTTCTTTGCTTTTACTCTGACCATGACGTTTTTTGATGCCACGACGTGCCACAACTCCATAGACACCAAGCGTGCCTTGTTTTCCTTCGGCCGCCCTCGTCTGCTGCATCACCTTCCTATCCTGTCGCCAGCCTTGGGCTGCCTTCATCGTACGGTCGTACGGTCCCTTGTTCTTGTTATTCACAATA
>Ga0209404_10003006_pt1 | contig 10096 bp, 7 predicted proteins | sample TroAtlMetagenome_2_FD_187447 | JGI IMG/M metagenome (GOLD analysis project Ga0209404, IMG submission 187447) | Marine eukaryotic phytoplankton communities from Atlantic Ocean - Tropical Atlantic ANT8 Metagenome (SPAdes) (version 2) | ecosystem: Environmental > Aquatic > Marine > Oceanic | place... | reverse complement strand
ACTGCGAATCGGGGCTGCCTCGATCTCGGAACGAGCCATGCGGCAAGTCTAGGCAGTGATGACTCTACGGAAGCGCGCGTGGCTGCTGGCAGTGACAGTGATGGTGCTGGCAGTGCTGTGGACCCCGGCTGCGAGCCGCGGGAGCGGGTCCGGCCTCCCGTACGATTGGCCGCCGGCGGCCGACGTCGACGACGGCGGCTGCCGGTGTCTCCGGCTCGAGTCGGCGTCCGGCGTCATGACGGAGGCGGCGCGCGAGCGCATGTGGGCGGCCTACCGGCTCTCCGACGCGCACGCCGCGCCCGACGCGACCCAGCTCTCGACGCGAGGACCGCTGCGGGACCGCGACGCGCTCATGAAGCCGGTCCTCGCGGAGCTCCGGCGGTCGATCCGCGCGTTTCGGAGGGACCGCGTGACGGCGGCCGCGGACGCGGCCGAGCTGCTGCGCCGCGCCGTCGGCGATGTCTGGGTGCTCGTCTTCGACAACCGCGTGTACGTGGCGGAGGGCTTCGTGAACCACGTGAAGCGCGAGGGCCACGCGACCATGGTCAAGGCCGCCGCGGACCTCGTCGGCCTGCCGAACGCGCTCTACGCGGTCTCGACGGCGACCAGCGGCGCCAACGGCTGCGGAGAAGGCGAGCCGTTGCGCCTCGCCGTCAACAAGCAGGTCGGGTACGACCAGTGCGGTGTCCTCATTCCCAACACGTATTTCGGGAAGGGGAACCTGACCGAGTGGGCGCGCGAGTGCACCGCGACCGCGCCACCGTTCGGCGCGCGGCGGCCCGTGGCGCTCTACCGCGGGTCGCTGCACCTGCGGAACCAGACCGAGGACCAAAATACTTGCGCGCGCGCCGAGTACGGCAATTACGCGCGACTCGCATCCTTCGCCGCCTCCCGCGAGGCACCGGACCGCGTCGACTCGAAGCGCACGGGCCAGCATCCCGACCCGGCGAAGGCCCTGGCGCCGCCGCCCGTGTGCGCCGCGTTCGCCCCGGCCACGGGGCTCAAGCCGGGCACGCCCATCCACGGCGCGTACCTCGGCGACGAGGAATACCGGCGGCACAAGTACCTGTTGAATTTGCCCGGCGCGCTGAAGGGTTCCTACTCGCGAAACCTGAACAAGCTCTGGCGGGACGGCTCCGTGGTCCTCCAGTGGGTCGCGCCCTACGTCGAGTGGTACTATCCGGCGCTCCGCGACCGCGTGACGCACGTGGCCGTCGGACGGCGCTCGGTCGCCGACACAGTCCGGGCACTCGAGGCGAACCCGGCGGCGGCGGCGGCCATCGGCGCCGCCGGGAAGGAGATACACGACACGTTCCTCTGCCCCCTGTGCCTCGCCGGCTTCCTCAAGACGACGCTGGAGGCGCTGCGCGACCATTTGGGCCTCGGTCTCGTCCTCGACGATCGAGCCGCCGCCTCGGCCTTCTTCCGCGCACAGCTCCCCTGCGACCGCGTCGTCGAGGTCGTCGACTATGCCGTCGAAGGAGACAAGAAGTCTTATCCTATGCGGTCCCTCGCCCCCGACGACCCGGCGCACCCGTGCCGCGGCGGCGGGCCCGCGCCGAACGCCGGTTGGGGCCGCGACCACGAGTGGGCCCTGCGGCGGCTGAGGCGGGTAGCTGCGTAATGTGTATATGTTAACACTAGCCTGCGTGTACCCGATGCTCGACGGCCGGCGCCGCGGGCGGCCGCTTCGGGATGAGCCCGAGGAACTTGGCCACGGTGTTCCCCCGCTTCCGCGTGATCTCGCACTTCTCGCAGCTCGCGTAGGCCGCCATGCCGGCGTCGCAGCTGCAGGCCGCGCTTTGACTTACCAAAGGCGGCGTGTCGCTTTGCCCCGCGGCGAGCCCGTCGAAGAGCCGCCGCCACCGGTCCACGAGCCGGTCGCCCCGGAGGTGCGCCTCGAAGAACGCCGCGCCGCCCTCGACGAGCCGCCGTCTTCGCTCCGGGTCGCGTCTCAACTCCACAAGCTTCCGCTCCAGGTCCGTCTCGTCGACGCTCACGTAGTGAATACCATCCCTCAAAAACGGGTAGTACCACTCGAGGGCGTCGTGCCTCCAGATCAGGACCACGGCCCCGTGGGACCACAGGTACTGCAGGTTCCGCGAGTAGCTGCCCGTGGCGCTGCCGGGCATGTGCAGCAAGTAGCGGTAGTGGCTGTAGTTGACCATCGGCACGCGCGCCGACAGCTCGCTGTCTCGCTTGCGCCGCTTCGCCCCCAGCTGGTTCGAGAGGTCCGCGACGCAGGTCTCTAGGTCCGTGTAGCCGTCGACGCTCGTCCAGCCCGCGTCCACGGCGCCGTTCAAAGTCCCCAGGCGCATCAGCTTGAGCCGCTCGTGGCCGCCGGGCCCGCACGCGCCCCGGAACAGCAGCACGTCCCTTCTTTTATCGAATTCGCGCTTCCGGGCGACGGCCTGGGTCCTCCTCGAATACCAGTCCCACCAGTCCGGCGCCACAAAAAACGGGTTCGGCATCAATAAACCAGGCTGCTGGGGGTCCCGCTTGCCGATGCCGACGACCGGGTAATTGCGTTTCGTGGCGGGCCCCGACGCCGTGTACACGCTCAGGAAACTCACCCAGCGGCCCGGCAGCTGGTGCGACGCCCGCAGCTTCCTGACGACGCCCCGCAAATGCATGTCCATGAGCATCTGCTTCGCGGAGCCCGCCGTGCTTCTCAAATCTTTCGCGTGGACGAGCGAGCCGTCGGGCGCGAGGTGGACGCACGAGACGGCCGCCGGGGGCAGGCCGCGCATGTCGCAGTGCGGTATTTGCGAAGGGAAGGCGTTCACGTAGGCGGCGACGTCGTCTCCTTTGATTAGGGGCAGCCCGAGCAGGAGCCAGCGCAGCATCGTCGCGCTTAAGAAGCGGCCCCGCCTCGACCTATAGTAATTTTTTGGCCCGTGGCCTCAGCTGCCAGAGCATGAGCATCGTTTGCAACCGCTATAGCTGGGCGAGAGAGGTGTAAAGCCGTAGCGCATGGACGGGTTCATGCACGACTTTGTCCTAAGATGGATAGTAAAACAAGGTCGTTTTCACTATCCAGCTTAGGACATCCTAGTGTGTTGCTAGGACCTAGTGTCTTACAGTCGCTAGCTCGACCCAACAAGGGCTTGGACTGCTCCACTGCTCGCATTAGCCCGCAAGGCCGAAGCATTGCAAACGGAGGCTTTCGCACGAGTCGCACACCCACTGCCAGCGCGCTTAGCTTCACGCACGCCTGCGAAATATATCAAGGACTAGCTGGCCACTCTTGAGGAGGCGAGGTTACGGACGCCACAAACATCACTCATGGCTCTGCGCTTTGCCCTGCGCCGCCTCTCTGCCACGACATTGGTGCCGGCCCGCCGCGCCGTGCCGAGACGCGTCCTCCCCAGCGCACGCCGGGCGCTGGCGGCGCCTCCGAGCACGCCCGACGATGACGACGACGACGCCGACGACGAGCCCCCCGTGGAGCACGAGCTGCCGCAGTACTGGCGCGACCTCGAGTCGCGGACGGTGAACCGCAAGCCGCGCGTCGACGGCCCCCGCGGCCGCGGCCCCCGGCGGAAGCGCGAGGAGGACTACTGGCAGGAGGCCGGGCTGTACGACAAGCCGCGCAATGAATAGTGCCGGGCTGCCAGTGCACGACGCCAACAAGCCGCGAGCGCAATGAATGAATAGTGTGTAATGATTCTTGAGTGATTAGCTCCGCGTCGTCTGCGGCAGGGGCCGCCCGCGACGCCGTGCCCGCGCGGGCGCCGAGCCGGCGCCGGCGGGCGGCCGCGAGGCGTACATGGCCCCGAAGGCGTCCTCGAGGGACTCGTCGCGCGCCGCGGCGTCGTCGTCGCCCGCGGATTCGCTCGGCGGCGGCGGCGTCGCCGCCGCGCGCGGCACGCTCGTCGCGGCGCGGTCGCGGCGCATCTGGAGGTAGGCGGCGGTCGCGTCGATGGTGGCCTGGGGGTCGGGCCGCGGCGCGCCCGGCGTCCGCTCGCCGTGGGCCGTGGTGTGGTCGCTGGGCTCGGGGATCTCCAGCGGCAGCGGCGCCGGCGGCGGGAGGCCGCGCGCCGCCCGGTCGCGTTGCCGCGCGTGGTTCCAGGGCGCCGCCGACTGCGCCAATGATTCCGCCCTGGGCCAGGGCGCCGCCTCCTCGTCCTGGACCGCGGCGCCGTCGAAGGCCCGCTCTTCCAGCTCCCTTAATTTTCTCTCGGCCTCGGTCTCGGGCTCCTCCGGCCTTTCTTCCTCCATCCATTCATCGGGAGGCGCATCGACCAAACCCATGGCGATGGCCTTGTCGCGCCGCGCCAAATGGTCCGCGAGCTCGGGGTCGTCCGACGCGCGTCTCGTGCCCATCGCGTCCCAGCCCGGCGCGGCTGTCACCTCATCCTGATCGGTCTCACCGAGCGACGGGCGCTGTTGCTTCTGGAACCGCGCCGCCGCGCGCGCCGCGTCCAGGGCCCTGCCCAGAACTTTTCGAGGTTGTTTCGGCTGTTCCTCGAGGGCCTCGTACTGCACGGACGCCAAATGATCCGCTGCTTCTTTCTGGGGCGTGTCCTCGCCGCGCAGCTTCCTCCGTATGGACTCGAACTCGGCCTGGTCGTCGCATGAAAGTCGTGTCGTGAAGCGCGTCGCCTGCTTGAGCTCGTGCGCCTCCGTCTCAAAGCTCTTGCGAGCCTCGCTCGCCTCCTTGGCCTGCGCCCTTAGGTCCTCGACCTCCCGCCTCAACTCGTCCATCTGGAGCTTGTGCTCGTCGAGCGTCCGCTGCAGAGCCGCGACCTCGTCCCTTGCATCGCAGCCCACCCCTCGCGCTTGCGCGAGGTCGCTCCGCAAATCATCCGCCTCCGCGCGCGCGTCCGTGCGTTCGCGCTGCGCCCGCGCCATGTCATCCCTCAAAGTGGAGCTCTCCGCGTCGCGCCGCTCCCGGTCGCTCGCGTTCGCGCGCTCCGCCGCCCGTAATTTGGCTTCGAGCGAGGCGACCTCGGCCTGGCGGCGCCGGCCCGCATCGCGTAGCGCGACCTCCGTGCTCTTGTTCTTCGTCGCTTCTTCCCTCAGCTTCGACCGCAGCTCGGACACGTGCTGCTCGAGCTGTTCCGTCTTGGCGCGCGCGGCCTTGAGCTCGCCGAAGCCCTCCGATTCCAACCGAGCCCCGTAGTCCTTCTCGCGGGCCAGGGCGTCGGTCGCGCGCCGCAGGGCGGCGTTCGACGCCTCGTGGGCCTCCTTGTGGCGCGCCGCCGCCGCCGCGATCCTATCTCTATCGCCGCGCGCCTCCATGAGCGCCGCCGCGGCGTCCGCGCGCGCGCGCTGCGCGTCGGCCTCGCGCGCCGCGACGGCGTCGCGCGCGTCCGCCTCGAGCGCCGCGAGGCGCGCCCGGCCCAGCGCCTCCCGCGCGCGGCTCACGGCGCCCTCGGCGCGCCGCGCCGCGTCCGCCGCGTCCGCCGTCCGCCCCTCCGTCGCGCCGATGAAGTTCCGCGCGCGCCGCGCCCGCTCCAGGACCTCGTCGGCCTTGCGCGCCGCGTCGCGGCACCGCGCCGCGTCCTTGCGGATGCCCTCGGACGCCGCGGTGAAGGCGCGCAGCTCGCTTTTCAAAGCCGCGAAGGCCGTCTCGGACGCGGCGCGCGCCTCGAGCGCCTTGTCTTTCGACGCCAGCATCCCGGCGCAGCGCTTCGCGCCGGCCTTCGTCGCCCTGGCTAAATCCTTGCGGGCCTTGTCCGAGGCCTCGCGCAGCTCGTCGATGTGGGACCGCGACCGCGCGCGCTCGGCGTCGCGCGCCGCGCGCGCCGCGTCTCGTTCATTCTGGGCGGCCGTGCACTCGGCCACCAAATCCTGGACCGTCGCCGCGGCCTTGTCCGTCCGGTCCACTTGGTCGACGAGTTCCAGCTGCTTCAGGTCTCTGGACGCTTCCGCGCACGCGACGGCCGCCTCCAGCGCCAGTACCTTGTCGAAGCCGGACTTGCGGTCCTGTTCCAAGTCCAAAGTTCGCTTCAGCGCCCGATCACACTCCGCTCTTAGCATGCGCTTCTCGGACCGGTGGACCTCCTCGCGCTCGGACGCCGCGGCGTCGTCCGAGCGCCGTTGTAACGCCCGCTTCTCGGCCGCGCGTTTCGAGGCGGCCTCGAGCTCCTGGAGGCTCTGCTTCGACGCCACCAGTTCGCCGACGCGCGTCTCGAGCTCCTGCGCGAGGCGCGCCGACAGCGCGTCGAGCTCGCGCAACTTAAGATCGCGCTCGCGCTGCTGCGTCGCGGCCACGGTTAATGCGTCGTCGGCGCCCTTGGTGACTTCCTCCAATTTCATATCGGCCTTGTGCCTCTCAGATTTCTCCTGGAGGCAGCGCGCGCCCAGGGCCGCCTCGCTCGCGCGGAGCCGGTCCTCGACGGCCTCGGCGCTGCGCAAGGCTTCAGCTAACATGTCGCGGTCCCGCAAGGCGTCGGCCTTCGCTTGCGCGGCGCGCATGGAGGCCGCCTTGGCCGCGTCGCGGTCCTCGTCGGCGACCAACTTGGCCTCGGTCAGGTCCGCGGCGTAGCCCACGGCCTCGGCGCGCATCGCCGCGGACGCGGCGCTACTCGCCTCGGCCGCGTCCCGTTGCAGGTCGCTGCGGTTGGCTCTCGCGTCCGCGGCGGCCTGCGCGGCCCGCGCGAGCGCCGCCTCCTGCGCCGCTCTTTTGATGGTCGCCGCGGCGTCGCGCGTCGCGGCCGTCGCGTCGGCCGTGTCCCTCTCTATTCTCGTCTGGGCCTCCGTATGCGCGAGGTCCGCCGCGTGGCGGCACCGCGCCGCGTCGGCCAAAGCGGCGGCGCAGGCCGCGGCCGCGGCCGAGCTCCGATCCAGGGCGTTGTCCGCGTCCTTCTGGTAGGTCAACAGGGCGCCGTCCCGCTCGTCCTGGCGCCGCGAAAAGGCCTCGGCCTGGCGGCTCACGTCGCGCAACGCCGCGTCGCGCTCCGTCACCGCCGCGTCGCGCTGCTGCACGGCCTCCTCGACGGCGGCCCGCGCCGCGTCGTGCTCCGCGGCGAGCCCCCGCCTCAGCGCGTCGACCTCGGCGCCCAGCGTCAGCTCCGCTCTTCTTCTCTCGTTCCGCTCCGCCTCCAAGGCGCCCGTCGCGCTCCCTAAGGCCAGGTTCTGCTCGTCGAGCGTCGCGCGGTGCCGCGCGAGCTCGGCGCGGTGGAGCGACCCCCGCGCGAGGGCGCAGGCCTCGGCGGCCTCGCAGCGGTCGCGCCACGCGTCCACTTTACTTTGCTGGGCCTGGTGCTCCGCGTGCAGCGACCGTAATTGTTCGTCGCGGCGCTGGACGTCGCTCTTCAGGCGCGCCGCGGCCTTCTCGGCGTCGCGCCGCTCGCGCGCGGCCCGGTCGGCCTTCTGCTCGGCGGCCGCTCGCAGCGTCGCGTCGCGCTCGGCGCGCCGCGTCGCGTCCTCGGCCTCCTTCTGGGCCTCCGTCGAGGCGCGCTGCTCGGCCGTGCTCGTGGCCTGGAGCTGGCCGAGGACGCCGGCGACCTGGCTCAGGGCCCGCTGCCGCTGCGCGAGGCGCGCGAGGAGCCGCTGGTCCTCGGCGCCGCCGGCGCGCGCCGCCGCGGTCCACGACGTGCTGTCGGCCGTCGGCGGCGCGGTCATCGGCGTCGCCGTCTCTGCCGTCGTCGTTGTTATGGTGCTAGGGGCTGCCACCGCCGCTGGGGCCCGCCCGGCGCGTTTGTGGCGCTGCGCGCCGGGCTTGCGGGTGGCGCGCATCGCCAGCGTGCCGTTTTACGCCCGTAACCGGCTGCCTCGCCGCCCAGGCCTAGGCGTGCGCCGCGACGGGCACAACGAGCCGGTCGCGTTGGGCAGCACAACTGTGCGGATGCTCCGGAAACATTTGGGCGCATCCGTGCGCGCACTCGGTCCGCGCGGAGGTATCTGTACACGGGTGCGAAATTTTCACGAAAAAAATGCCTGCCAGTGGGCACATTTACTAGACCGCTTCTGGCTGGGGTGTACAAGACCAATCTTACACTAAACACCTCACAGCCGCATAAGCTTGTTCACCTCGCGGGACGAGTGGGAGACGGCCGGGACCCCGATGGGCTGCCAGGCCCCCGCGCCGCCGCGCCGCGCGGCCCACGCCTTCACGTTCTTCAAGACCTTCGACAACGGCAAATACTTTCGGCTCAACACGTCGCTTTCTCTGAGCTGGGTTGCGCTGTAGAAGCACTTCTCGTACTCAGCCAGGTCGTTCCGAATGGCCTCGGTGTAGTCGGAGCCCTTGTCCAAGTTCGCGCGCCAGATCAGATACTGCAGGTTCTCGATGCGGTTGATAAGCCGCAAAGCGTCGTTCGGCGTCTTGTCGCGGTTCCAGCCAGGCTTCTGGCGCAGCTCGCGGAGCCACTGAGCGACCTGTGGAACGTGGACCGTGAGTGTCGCGTCGAGTAGACACGCGGCGTACAGCGTCGCGTCGCGTCGATGGCGTACCCGCAATGATGGACGCCGGGTCTAACCGCCTTGATGTGGTCCTTGTGGATCACGCATACCGGGTGCCGAAATTGGCGCTGCATGCACTTCTTCTCCAGTAGTTCTTCGATGTTCACGTCATCAGGGATGGATGCTTGCAGGATTTGCTGGACCTCACCCGCAGGGAAGCCCGTGAGAAGTCTGCAATTTTCATCAGTGAGGTCGCCGCCCAGAGCGTCGGTTATTGCGAGATTGAGGCTCCGCCGGACAACTTGGGCTAGCTGTTTCTTTCCAGTACCCTTTCCACCGCAAATGCAAGCGGACACCTTGCAAGCCCTGCCACAGAAGCAGCAATACGGTTCGTAGTTCTCTCTCCATTCTCTCATCCGATCTTTATTATCTTCATGCCATTGCTTCATGTATTTGGTGTGTGGATGATCGAGGTAGCCCTCCTCGTCGTCCCTCTTCTTGGGGGGCATGGAGCCCGAGGCGATTTGGGCTTCTCGTCTTTTTTTCGCAAACATAAAATGACGGTATGGGGCGGAGTGGAGGTAGTCCGGGTGCTTGCTGTTTGGCTGCCCCGAACTTTTAGTATAATACTCCGGATGGTCAACCTTGGAGAAGACACGAACGCGCTGTCGCACCTTCTTGAAGTCGACCGACATTTCTTCCGAGTCGTTCGTGGCGCGGACCCTGTTGACGACGTAAACCTGATCATCAGGATTTGACTCGACGATTTCCCAGAAGCCCTGGGAGTCCTTGGAGTTCACGGGATACCCGCTCACGTCGACGGGCGTTCCTTCAGGCAGCTCTACAAAACGGGGCGTAAGTAAGCCGGGGTCGTAGTGCGAGACAGACCCGTCCTCCTCGAAGCGCACCCTAATATAGCCGTCGGGCGTGTTGCACCCTTCCGGCAGCGCGGTGACTTCCCAGTACTCGGCGCTATCTTTGATGTCCACGGCATTGTAGGGGTTAAAGTATATCACGCGCTTGCCCTCGGAGTCCTTGTATTTGCTAGGAACGAACTCATTTGGCGGCGCCCTCTTCTTCTTCTTTGCTTTTTTGGCTTGTGTTTTTTTGGTGGCGGTGGTGGTGGCACTCGCTTTTTTCTTTTTAGAGTCTCTTTTGGCCCTGAGTTTGTGTTTCTTGGCCGTCCGGCCAGCGCGCTGACTCCGAAAAGTGGCGCGCCATCAAAGGCCGCGCGCAGCGTCTAGCGTACCCACAGCGCTTGCGCGGCAGCGAGGACTTTAATCCCGTGCGGGCTAGCGGTCTGTAAGGCACTAGTAGGTTTGCTGCGGCCGCCGCCGAGCCGCCCCCACCTGCCCCCACCTATCCGAGAGTTACATTGGTGGATCTGACTAGATTTTGTTGCGGCCTCTAGCCTTCAGCGCCGCGCGCTCTCCCTCCGCAGTACATCGCATTTGCGGGCGCGCGGGCCGTCCGCGCAGCCGGGGAGGACCGGTCGTAGCGCGAGCGGGGCTGCCCCGGCGCGCGCCAGCCAGGCGGTCATCCGACGCGCCCCCTAATCTAAGAGACCCCTACCACCGGCATTGCCGGCGCGCGGCGAATCGCAGTTAAGAAAAATGGTGGCCCTGGACGACGACGACGCGGCCCTCACCTGCGTGGGCGGCGGCGCCAGGGCCGCGCTGGGCGCCATCGAGGCCATCGCGAAGCAGTTCGAGGCGAACCGCGCCGCCGCGGGCGTTCTGGAAAG
>Ga0209404_10003005_pt1 | contig 10098 bp, 5 predicted proteins | sample TroAtlMetagenome_2_FD_187447 | JGI IMG/M metagenome (GOLD analysis project Ga0209404, IMG submission 187447) | Marine eukaryotic phytoplankton communities from Atlantic Ocean - Tropical Atlantic ANT8 Metagenome (SPAdes) (version 2) | ecosystem: Environmental > Aquatic > Marine > Oceanic | place... | reverse complement strand
AAATTTTGCCCATTCTTTACTTACACCAGTTCCTTTAGAAACTTGATTTTGAGCTATAAAAGCTTGAGCAATAGGTTTCCAATTTTTATCAACAAAATTATCAAAATCTTTTCCTTTACCAATTACATTTTTAATATCTTTAGCAATTCTATCTTTAAAAGGTTTAGTAAAAGCTTTATTAGCTTCTGATAATCTTTTTTTAGGAGTTAAATTATTATCCATTAATTTAGATTCAGCACTAACTAATCCTTTTTCTACAATATTTCTAGCTTCGGTTATTGTCTCTGGATTTAAACCTATTCGATCAGCTAATAAATTAGAACCTACTGTTACATCAAAATCAGTATCAAAAGCTTTTTGTGTTAAACTTTCTGGTGTGCCTAATTGATCGTCTAATGATATATCTTGTTGAGTAACTTTTTTAACTAGTCTTTTAGCTCTTTGAGGTAAACCTGTTCTAGGGTTTGCAAGATAAGCTGACAATGGAACACCAGTAGAAGGATTATATGTTTTAATCATATCCACCATTCCTCCTGGCCCATATTTTAATTGACTTACCATTTCAGCAATATCGCCTTCTTTTCCAAAAGACCCTACAGTTTCAATAGCTGTTTTATTTATAAGGCCTAATTGTTTATCAATGATTTTATTAATTTGTGTAGAATTTAAATCAGCTTTTTCAGAATCTTTATTTGCTTCAACTCCATAAATATTTTGGGTATCATTAGATAATTTTATATTTTCTTCTAAAACCGGCTGAGCTCTTTGTATGTCTAGTCCATCAGGATTTAAAAATATATCTTGTTGCTCTTGTTCTAATTGTTTAATTTTATTTTTAGCAGTTTCAACTTGATTTTCTGTATTAGATATTTCAGAAGTATAAAGATCTAATTCTCCTAATTCATTAGAAATTTCTTGCATTCTTTGAAGTTGAGATGGAGAAAGCTCCGCAAATTGATTATTTATTTGTTGTTTAGATTCATTTAAACTATTATAGTCTTTTATAATTTCTTCTTCTTTTGCTTTATATAAAATAGGGTCATTCTTTAAAGATTTTAATTTTAAAGAATTACTAATAATTTGTTTTTCTTTTTCACCTTGTTTTTTAGATAATTCTCTAGGCTGAAGGCCATTAGTAAGTAGTTCTTTTTGCTCTTTAGTTAGTTCAGTAAATTTTTTTCCTCCTCTAGATTTCCCTTGAGCGCCAACTCCTATAACGCCTAAAATAGCACCAACAGTTCCTTGCCTTTTCATTTCTTTAAAGACATTATCCATTGCATCTTCATCACCTAACATCCATTTATCAATAGCTTTATCAGCCCAAGCAGCTGCAGATTCTTCAACACCCTCTTGAACTGCACCAGTACCGTATTTTAAAGCAGTATGAGCAATCAGAGATTTAGCAGCTGGTACCCCAAATCTATTAGCTACCCATGCTCCAGATCGCGCTAAATATTTAGTAGCAAACGCACTAGCTGATTCTACAAGCCCTGCTGCGCCTGCGGCTGTATAAATATTAGACCAATCGTCTTCTTTTCCTTCAAGCATATCAAGTCCTTGATCAAACTTATCAGCTGCAGCACCTCCACCTAAAATAACAATTCCCCCAGGCAGCATTGCTGTAACTAATGAGGCACCCCCTTGGGCTGCTTCTTGAGCTAGCATTCTAGCTCCTTCTACATAATCTCCTTTTTCAAAATCATCTTGCCAAGTTTCTCCCTCTTCTTCTTTTCTTATAAAAGGTTGCATTTTATCGCCAACCCAAGTAGCGGCATCAGAAATAGCTTTTAAACCTACTCGTCCAGCTATCATATCATACATGTTATCTACCGCATAATTTAAAGCTTCTCTTTCATTCTCATCATCAATTTCTTCGTCTTCTAAAATAACCCCAGCAGCGGCTTTCATAAGACCTTTTGGAATTTTTTCACTAGTTGTACTAAAAAAAGTATCTGCTATTCCCCCAATAAATCCAGATACTGCAGGAGCAATATATTTTAAAGCGCCACCACCAGCCATAGGGGCAGTAGCGCCTATAGTGTCATAATAAACATCTAATCCCTTGTTATAGACGTCTTCAGCGCTTAATTCTTCTTTTTGCGTTTTTTCGTCTACTGGTGTTGAAGTTGGAACACCTTGAGTGCCTTCTGCATTTTCTTCTAAATTTACTGGAGAAGGTTGAAGAACCTGTGGTTGAGACACAACTTCCTCTTGTGTAACGGTTTCAGTAGGAGTAGAGATAGTATCTTCTATAAGCTCTGCATCAGGAAATTTTTCTAAGAACTGAGACACATGGACATCTTGTACATCATAAGGCTTATCCATGCCAGGAACTTTGTATTTTTTATACATATTATATTAGATATTTAATTATCTGGTGTCCAAATATTACCTACCCCTGCTTCGGTTATTCTGTCAGGAGTATTTTGCCATGTGCCTCTCGGTCCTTGAGGCCCAGTATACATTGTATTCTTATATCTTGAACTAGCTCCGCTTCCAACACCTCTACCACTTAATTCCATCCCATTTGCGGCATAAATTTTAGACCAAACATTATTCATATTACCAAAGTCACTAAACATTAATGGTATAGCTACTTGTCTATTAGCAGGTAATTTCTTGTTTACAATGTTGTACCCAAGCATTTTTGGTTTTCTAAAACCATCAGGGTGATTTGGATCTACTACCAGCCCTGTTGCTTTGTCACCTTTTTCCCAAATAGGTGTAGGGGCATTTATTCCAGCATCTAACAATGATGATTCAACTGCTTTTTGGAAATCCTCAGGACTATTTGTATAAGATCCTTTGTCAGCAAAATGACTACTATTAGGATTAAACACACTATTTAAATCTTGATTATTTTGAGTAAGATCTCCTAATAAGTCTTGAGTTGCTTGAACATCTCTTCTATTATCTATTTTTTCTTTATAATTTTCATATTGAGTTTGAGCAGCTCTTTTTTCTACATTTACAGCTTTTTGATTTACTCCATATAAAGATCTAGCCTCTTTATTCCATTCATCTTTTAAGGTATCATAAGCTTTTTCCCAGCCTCCAGCTAATAAATTTTTAGCTTCTTTTTCACTATATCCAAATTTATCAGTTAATAAAGCACCAGCCATTCTATGTCTATTTTCATTACCCATAGAATCTAATGTATCATCTAACGCATCTTGTGCAAAATCTGCAGCTGACATTCCTTCTACCCCATCAAGCCCTCGAGCTGGTTGATCAAACCCTAAAATATTACCACTAGCGGTAGTTTGAACTTTCATAGCATCCCCTAAAATTTTGCCTACATCTTGTTTAGCAACTAATTTATTAGGTAAATTTTTAAATTCTGATGCGGCTATTTTATATGGTTTACCTGTAACCGTTTCTCCAACCCACGTTTGCACTCCATCAATATTTTGAAAACTACCCTGAGGATTACTGCTAGTCATATCCATCATAGCAGCTCTTAAATCAGCAGATACATAATCAGACAAATTACCGGCTTCATTCATAGCATTAAATTGAGTTACACTTTTTACTACATCACCCTTAAGAGCTTTCATATCTCCTACCGCAGCTTTTAATCCAGCCATTTCCCTAGAGTACGTTGCATAATCTCCAGTACGTTGCAATTCTTTAGTTAAATGTGCAGCATAATCAGCCATTTCTCTAGAGCCTTGTTGAAGTATTGCATCAAATCCACCAGCCCCACTATCACCTACAATATTAAGATCATCCATATCTTTTGTTATGGCTTTACCCATATTGTAGTTCATAATGCTTCTTTTCATTTGTCTATCTTGCTCAGCTCTTGTTCTATCTGTAAGAAGACGTCTTTCAGCCATTGTTTGATCAATTGCTCTATTTGTAAGAGCTCGATCTTTCATACCGCCGCCTTTCCACTCGTGCTCTTTAGACCAAAAATCGTAATTATAATTTGCCATTAATTAAATATTTTTAAATTCAACGTCTATTTTACTATAGTTAACCCTGTCAAAACCATCATTACCTTTTATTACAGCATGAGCTGGAATTTCATCTGACATAACGCCTTGAAATATACCTTCACCAAAAGAAACATCTTTATATTTAAAACTATATATTTTAAGACCTGACGGTGATAAACCTATAAGCTTAATATCTTTTTTCAATCTTCGATCACTTCCTTTGTTTTTTCCAAATAACCCAGCAGCACCAGCGCCGCCTGTAGCAGCACTTACAGCAGCATCAGCTATGCCAGCTATACCACCTATAAGATCAGCCTTAGCAGAAGCCCTTGCAGCATCAGCAGCATTTTTTCTAGCCATTGCTCTACCAGTTTTATCTTGAATTTTATTCCATTCAAATTGTTGTTGTTGATCTAGTGCGGCTCTACCCATTTTTTCTGCATCAAAAGCAGCTAAAGCACTATCTCTTGCAGCTTGATTACTCATTTGAGCATTATTCATAGAAGCCGCATTTTCCGCACTCCATTGAGCTTGTTGAAATGCATTTTGTGCCCCCATATTAAATTGATTTAATTGGTTTTCTGCACCAAACTTTGCCATTTCAAATTGATTTGCAGCTTGAGCACCAAATCTTGAAGCTTGGTTTTGAGCATCTGCACCAAACATCGCAGCTTGGTTTTGAGCTTGTGCGGCAAATTGTGCAGCTTGGTTTTGTGCGCCTACATTAAATTGTGATTGTCCTAAATCAAATTGCGATGCTAAATTTTCTTGAGCTAATTGTGATCTTTGCAATTCAGATTCACCCTGGGCTCTCATCATTTCATTTTGTTTAACTTGCTTATCTATATCTGCTGAAATCCCTGCTTTTGATTTTGCAGCTTGTGCGGCTAATGCAGTAGCACCACCCGCGCCAGTTCCAGCTTGTGCCGCTAAATCCTGTGATGCTGCTAATGATTGATCAGCTTCTCTTGCGGCTATTTCAGCGCCCGCAGTAGATACTTGCAAGTTATTCATAGTATTAGTTAAACCAGAAGCAGCCCCTCTTTGTAAAGCACCTACATTAGTTCCTGCCGCTTCATAACCTACTGAATCATAACCTACTGAGTTATAACCTTGAGCATCCCCTAAGGTTGCCCCTTGTGCTTGTCCGGCCGCCCCTAAAGTACCAACTTGCCCTTGGGTTGTGTCATAATTAACACCTTCCATATTTTCCCAATTATTTCCCCATTTAAATTTATCTTGTTGGGCTAATTGGCTTGTTAAAGCCCGACCAGCTTTCTTTTGTTCTCTACGTCTTTTTTTCCCTCCGAAAAGTGATGCGACGCCTTTTACTATACTTCCCATTTAAAATTTCATTATTAGTTCATAAGATGGAGATTCATCTTTATAATATCCTGTTTCTATATATTTTTCTAATAAAACACCTTTTTTTGCCCATGAAAATGCATATTTATAACCCATATCTTCAGCAAAATCTGTGGTAAAATCTATTAATAGTTGCAATGCATCACTTCTGTCTGTATCGCGATAAGATTTATCGCTTATTACTACAGCTGGAAAAGCAACCTTACTATTGGTCATCCAAAGCCATATAGCTGCAATAGGATCTTCACCTTTACAAACCATAAAACCTCCTAAACCTTGTCGTTTTTCTTCTTGCGTTTCTCCGACTTTAAAAGACCCAGGTAAAAAGTCTTTTGGCCAAGCCGGTATTTTATATGCTTTCCACCAATCAGGTAAGAATTCCCAATCGGATTCAAGTAATTTTCGTACCTGTAATTCCATAATATAAGATTTAATTAGACGAATTAACCGCCTCTGCATTCATTGCAAAAAGTTCTGTTTTAGTACTAGCATTAGCGGTGGGAAGAGTTAATTTTATTTTAGCGAAAGCTCCCTTTATTCCGCTAACAATTTTATTGCCATTAGCTTGTATTGCACCATTGACTACAATATAATCTGGTTCTTCCGAAGCAATTGGAGCAAAAAACTTACCTTCTTTCTTTTGAAAAGGAAAATCAACTAAATTTGACATATTATCCTAATTGTGTTATTGTTATTGTTTTATTAGCTAATGGTGAAGAACCGGTTTGGATTCTATTATTAGCGCACGAAACTGTTACTGTTGCTGTTCTTGAAGCCCCAGTTGTATTATCCTCTGCATTAATCGTAAATTGTCCGTTAGGCGGAATACTAAGAGCTTGCACAGCTCCATTAAGTAATATCCAACCTACACCCGCTTGAGGGGTTACATTAATTGTTACATTAGATTTTTCTGCTGCATCATCACCTAATATTAAATCACTTGGATTAGTTGCAGCAAATGCTGGCGGATTAGTTGGTAAAGTACCTAAAGCAGCAGTTTCTTCTGCATTAGTTGTTGGATTTAAAGTAGTAGTTGCAGTAGTATTAGCAGAAATAGCTGGCAATACCATGGTAGCAACTAAGGTTCCATAGTCATTAGAAATTACTTTATTTATAACTGTACTAGCAACACTAGATGTAACTGCATAACTATCTATAAATAATACTTTAGTATCACCGGTTACATTCCATGTAATAGTAGCTGTTCTATTAGCTGAACTATCATAAGGATAAGTGCTATATGCTGTACCAGGTGTTGTACCTGAAGGTGTTGCTAAAACTCCCCCAGTAGTTCCTGTTAAAGCAGCCCATGTTAATGTAGGTTTTACAATAGCAGTCCCCGTAACAGTAACATTACCTGATGTTGCAGTTGTTGGTACCACACAAGTTATAGAATAATTGATGTTTTCATTATTCCTAGTTGGGGTGGTTATAAATCCACCTGTTGGTTCAGTACTAGCAGGCATACCACCAGTACTAATAACTATATTACTATTAGTATCGTGAATATAATATCCATTTGTTGCAGCGGTACCAAAAGCAATACTATTATTTCCTGCAGTAGTAAAAGTATTCACAGCAGGAGTAATAGCCGCGTTTGAAACAGTATCAAAAATATTAACTGTTAATAATGCAACAGTGAATGCAAGTGATGCCCCTGTTCCTCCAATATCTAATGTTTGAATAGTATTAGCTGTTCCTACAGTATGACTCACTAAAAATACTAATTGATTATTATTAGTAATAGCTGTAGGAGAAGCTACCGTTAATGTACTTCCTGTAGCTGGTGTTAATGTAACATCTGTTGCAGCAGTAAATTCATAAGCAGAACTAATAGGTTCTACAAAAATAATCCACTGCGCAGTTTCTGAAGTTTTACCAATAAAAGTATCTGTACCGGTAAATGTAGTATTAGCTGCATTAGGAGAGACTGAAGGTCTATCTAATTGTAAAGTAGTGCTATAATTAGTAGACACTGCTGGCACTGCTCCCACTGAATTTAAATCTGTTTCAATAAATGTTAAATCCCAACCTTCATCACCTTCATAACTTAAACTATTAAATTGTTTAATTAAAGAAGCTGCATCATTAAAAATAGGTGTTATAAAAGATTCAGTTGTTCCTGCCCCATAAAAATTATTATATGTTACATTTTCACTATTATGCTGCCATAATTTTCCATTGCTAAAAGTATAATATGTATTATTTAAAGATAAACCACCTTCTTGTTTAAAACTAGTAAAACTAGTAAAGCCATTAGATCTATCATCAAATGTTACAGTAACATATCCATTAGTGGCAGTAGCTACATTAGTATCTTCATTACCAGTATAACCTTCTCCTATAATAGTTAAAGTGTATAATCTACTAAATTCATCATAAGAACCAACAATTTCTGTAGCTGTTTTTAATATATCCCTAAAGAAATCCCCCATACCATATTGAGAAATTTCAGTAATTCCATCATTAGATAATCTCAGTACTGCACCTCTATTTCTATCAGTAAAGTATCTAGAAAATCCGTATGTAGCAAATGATAATGGATTATCTGCTATTCCAAATTGCCCAGCATAAGGCGCAATTGTTCCTAAATATTGTGTATTACTTGTAACCGGCACTGCACCACCTTCTGCTGAATAAATAAAATCTTTATCTATTGGTGACCTAGAGACCTTATCTTCTTGGAATATAATAACCTGCGTATCGTCTGCAAATAATTTTTGTACACCCCCATTTTGAGGATCTAAAGATACTGTTAATCCTCCTTCAGCTTCATTGAATTGATTTATATAGTTTATACCTACTCTTGAATTAAATAATCCACTAGAATGTATTAAAGTATTAAATCTTCTTTCCTCAGAAAAGTTTTCTTGTACAACATATGCTCTTACTCCTATATCAAAGAACGGTTCATTATAACCAGCTCTAATTCTATTTAATTCAATATGAGCATCACCAGTTCCTCCTGGATCAAATGTTAATAAATAACAATTAAAAAAATCTATATCTATTGCTATAGCTGGTATAGCTGATACTAATCCACCAGTAGATGTTTCATAAAATATATCTAAATCAGATTCAACAGGCTTAGTTTCATAAACACATAATCCAGTAGATATTGAGGTTCCACTGTTATCAATAGTTGTAACATTAGCAGTACCTGCAGGGTTATTAATAGATTGAACTTTAGTTAATGCACCATAAGTGGCATCGTAAACATTACTTCCGTTTACATATTTTGGATATACCGATGTATCACAAGGAGATATAGTTGCAGCTGTACTTGGTGGTATCACTGCATCTTGATCTCTTGGTATTTTATTAATACTATCTCCGAGACGGGCTACTACATTTGCTGATGTAATTGCAGAAATCCAATTATAATACTCCTGCTCTCTTTGTTTAACAACTATTCTATAAGAATAAGCCCAACTAGGAATTTGTGTAGTGTCATTAAATACAATTCGTAAAGCATTGAATGCATCAGTGGAGTCTGCATTATCAAAGCCAGGGTCTACATATATTGTATCTTTACCATTACTTGATAAAATAACCGGTGATTGCCTACCGAATTTATCTGCTAATACAATACCTACTTGATATGTTCTTCGAGATTTAACAGAAAGATAATCCAATTGAGGGTGTCTAGCGTCTGAATCTCCTGTTTTAGTAACAGTAAAACTAATAGTTGGTAAATCATAATTTTGTAAAAAATTACCATATACTAATCTTCCACCCGCAACTTCTTGGGATAAAGCTTTTCTGGGTACTGCATCATAAACTCTAGTTAATTGATCTGGAGGTAAAGTCCTAAATGGATCTTGTGATTCATAAAAAAAGTTTACAAATGATTCTGTGGTAACTTCTTTATCATCTACAACGTATAAAGTGGCTCCGGCAGATTCTTTATAAACTAATTCTACATTAGTAATTCCATATCCTGTTGGAGTAGGAATTGATAATTGCACTGCTTTAATTGCATTTACAAAAGTTTCTATTTCTCCAAAATCACTTAAAGTAGAACTTATAGTATCAGCTTGACCAAGTCTTGAAAAACAAATTGGAGTGAATGGAGCTAAAACACTATATTCACCGTCTTCAAATTTCCATCGGTATGAAAATCTTATAAGTTTGTTTTGTAAAAAATTAGAAGTAATAGCATTTCCATCTTCTCCTGTTGTACCTACACTTAAAATACTTGCTGATTCATAAGGAGTAAATTTACAAACAGAAATTAAATCATCAACACTACTAGCTGATGTATAATAATTAGGCTCACTTCTAGCTTTTTCAACATTAATTTTTCTTGGTGCATTTCTATTATCTGTCCAAAATAATAAATCATCAACAAAATTTATACCGGATATGGGATAATTTTGATGAAAATTTAATTGATTAGTATAAACTAAAGTTGTTAGTTGTTTAGACTTTTGATCATATTCGTATATACCATGTCTTTTATTTGTAGGATTAGTTTCATCATAAATTTTATTATCAGTTACAAAGAAATATATACACTCAGTACCATTATCTTTATGAGAACCAATACACTTTGCGTCGGCTAACCCCGTAAATTGTGAGGGTGAAGCAACAGCCTCATTACCTAATAAATTTTCAACAGCCCCTACATCTGCACCCTCTGATTGACCAATATTAATATTTAATGATTCTCTGTATTGTCCAGCAGGTACTAATCTATCATCTAAATCTCGGTTCATTTTACCAAGATTAAATGCTCTTTTTATTTCTGGCATAAGATTTTATTAATGTTTAATCCACTTAGCTTTATTAC
>Ga0209404_10003003_pt1 | contig 10101 bp, 11 predicted proteins | sample TroAtlMetagenome_2_FD_187447 | JGI IMG/M metagenome (GOLD analysis project Ga0209404, IMG submission 187447) | Marine eukaryotic phytoplankton communities from Atlantic Ocean - Tropical Atlantic ANT8 Metagenome (SPAdes) (version 2) | ecosystem: Environmental > Aquatic > Marine > Oceanic... | reverse complement strand
TACCCACATTAGACAGTTCAGTTGGAACATATGCAAGTGCAATTGGTATTGATAAACTTGGAGACCAAGTACCACTTGTAACTTTTCCTATAACCTCATCACCATCTACAACTGGATAATCGTGCCTTGCAATATTTCTTTTTGTAAGAGTAATTGCGACTAATTTTTTATCCACACCTTTCTCTTTCTGTTGTTCTAAAATTTCTTGACCGATATATGGTTTCTTAGAATTTACAATCCATTCAAGTGATGCTTCATATGGAGTTGTAGTTGTATTCATTTCACTTCCATACAAATGCATACCTGCTTCTAAACGAAGAGTATCACGACAACCTAATCCACAAGGTGCAACACCATTCTCTAACAATACATCCCACAATTTAATTCCTGATTGTTTTGGTATTAATATTTCAACTCCATCTTCACCAGTATATCCTGTGCGAGCAGCAAATGCTTCATCACCAAATATATCAATTACCTGATGACTAAACCTTGTTGATAGATTAAATTTTACATCTAAACTTTTTTCTAAAATATCAATCGCATCTTTACCTTGAACTGCTAAAAACACTCCATCTTTTTTGTAATCAATAACTTCAATCTCTGGTTCTAATTGACTTCTTATCCATTCAGTATCAGATTCAAGACAGCAAGCATTTATAACAACTACTACTTCATTATCTCCACGATCATAGATGATTAAATCATCACGAATACCACCTTCATCATTCATCAATACACTATAGCAAGCCTTACCAACTGTTAATCTATCTAAGTCAGTAGGGACTAAGTATTGTAATTTATCTTTTACATTCTCTCCAATTAATCTCAAAGAACCCATATGAGATATATCAAACATCCCACAAGATTCTCTAACTTTTTTATGTTCTTTAATTAAACCCTCAAACTGAACTGCCATTTCCCAACCAGAGAAAGGAACCATCTTCCCTCCTGATTTTATTGCAGATTCATATAGAGGTGTTCTACTTAAATTCATTTTCTAAACTATCAAGAATATGTTTGTATGCATCTAATATATCTCCCTTATCATTTCTAAACAAATCTTTATCAAAACTTATTTTAGTTCCTGTTTTCCATAACCTACAACTGTCTGGACTTATCTCATCTGCTAGAAGTAAATTACCATCTTTATCTTCTCCAAATTCAATTTTAAAATCAACTAAATCAAGTCCAATATTAAAAAATAATTTTGTCAATATTTTATTAATATCTAAAGCAGGTTTTATAAATTCTGCTTGATCGTATCCCATCAGTTTCATACGATCATATGTTAATAAAGGATCATCTTTACTATCATCTTTTAAATGAAATTCTACTAATGGTATATAAAATAATTTACCTTCTGGTATTGTAGTTTGTCTAACAATTGAACCTGCTGCAAGATTTCTAACAATAACTTCTAATGGTATAATATCAACTTTTTTACATACCATATGATTGTCTTGAATAGTTTTAATGTAATGAGTTTGAATTCCAGATTCTTCTAATTTTTTAAATATAAGTTTAGAAATTTGACAACATAAAGTTCCTTTACCTTCTGGGTAATCTTCCTTCTTACCATTTCCTGCAGTTACTTTATCTTCATACTGAATTAAAACAGTATCAGGATCTTCAAGTTCAAAAACAGTTTTTACTTTTCCCTTTACTAATAGTGACATTATTCAACCACCTCTAAATCATAATTCCAATCTTCAATTACAATATTGGCAAATAATCTATCACTTAATAAATCTAATTGTTCTCTTGCTGTTTTTTCATCTTTAGCTTCAAGAACTAACTCAATAAGTTTATTAATTCTTAATCTACTTACTTCAATATCAGGAGCAATTCTATTAACATTTGCTCTAACTGCATTTCCTGCAGCATCAGATACTGACTCTCTTAATCTAATGAAAACTGTTGCTTTAAATTTCATGATAATGTGTTTATGACTTCGGGTAAAATACGATATTCTTCTCTTTGTATTCTTTGTGTTAATTCTTCTACAGTATCATCTTCAAATATTGGAACCTCTGCTTGCTTTATTATTTCTCCTCCATCTAATTCTTCATTTACATAATGAACTGTACATCCCGTAACTTTATCTCCACTTTCCATTGCTTGTTCTACTGCATGTAATCCTTTATACTTTGGTAATAATGATGGATGCACATTAATAATAGGACAAGGAAATGCAGATGGTTTTTTTAATACTCTCATATAACCTGCAAGGATTATAAGATCAACATTATAAACCTCAAAAAGTTTTATCATATCATCTTCATTTTTATGTGGAACTCTTACGTGTGGTATTCCATACTTAGTTGCTCTTTTAATAGCACCACATTTTTTTGTATTATGTACCATCAATACAACTTCATGATGATTACATAATTGATTTGTAACTATATTTTGAAAATTAGTGCCATTACCAGAGCACATAACTCCAAGTCTTTTCCTCATTTATTTGGTGTAGGTCTAGGATTTATACGTCGATTGATAATTGAAATAAATTTGTCAGCAGCAAATGTACCACCAAGACCAAACTCTAATTCATCACCATCTAACCAATTCATATCACCATTCATTTTAGTATGGTTCATTAACTCTTGCAACCTATCAATATGCTCTTGAGTTACTTTCATCTCTTCTTAAAGACCCCTATTTGTGCTAGTAAGTAAACTGATAATATTGTCCAAAATACTATCTCCAATCCTATGTTATTCATTATCAAATATTCCGTAAGGTGTTAAATCATATTTTATTTTGGGTATACCCTCTTCTTGATGTTCAATGTGTTTTCCTATCTTTTCTAAAATAGCAGCAGGTACTTTTTTCTTTCTGATGTCATAGGGTATGGGTGCATTTGCTACACACACCCTTACACATTCCCATTCTTCCTCTGTGAGGTTATACATTATCCAAATGTTGAATCTGGTTCTAATGCTATGTAGTACTGTAAATCATAACGAGTATTAGAAAACTTAGAGAGTAATTTACTTGATACTATAACATCATATGCACCAGGTATAATCTTAATATTTTCTACTCTAAAGTTGAATACAAACTCTTTATCAGTTTCACCAACTACAACTGCATACTCATTAGATGTATCATTCTTTTTGTCTCTTACAACTAACTTAACAACACCTGCTTCACCAATCGCAGATAAATCTGGTAGTTGATAAACTGCAGCTGCTTTAAGTAACTTATCTAATGCTGTACTGTCTAATTGGAAACATACATCTTCAGAAGGAAGTGTAATTTCTTTCTCAGGAGGTGCAACAATTACTTGTGGATCTGCATAGAAATATTTTACTCTTCTCTTACCCTCTTTAATTGTAATATATGACTCAGGACTAAAATCTAAATCAGGATCTGCATGTAATCCAAGTCCATTAAGAAATTGATTTAAATCATAGATTGCCACATCACGAGGAAACTCTTCTTCAATATTTGCTTCTGCAAGAATATTCTTAGCAACAGATATTGTTCTAAGTTTTTTACCTTCTTTAACAAGAATTGAGTTGTTAATACCTGCAAAGTTTTTAAGAACAGTAAGTGTGCTGTCTGATAGTTTCATAGTTCTTTCTTTTAAATTCATTATGTGTTAAGGCATTTGGTCAAAGTTACCAGAGGGCATTGATGGTTCGCCATAATGTCCATCAAAGTGTAATAATAGCATAGCATAATGTATGACTTTCATCAAGTCTGTTTTGTTTCTACCATTTTTACTACCATAACGACTTCCATATTTTAGTATGTTTGCTTGACAAAATTGTGCTGCAATATCTCTTGCTGCCATTAAGTCAATAGTCTGTACTTTACGGAACTCATGTTTTGTTCCTGTGTAGTGACCATTATAAGTCATTGAAACATAATCTTCAATATCTTTTAGAATTTCTTCTTCATGATACTTGTATTGATTATTTGGTCGTGGTTCGTAATCCATTGATTCTTTTAAGTCTCCGTAAAAATTAAAATGATGTGCACTTCGTTCATCTACATCAGCCATGTAATCCATTTCATAGTCGAGTCCATCATCTTCATAAGCAGTATTACCACCACCTACCACCATTTCTCCCATCAAATGATCAAAAGCATCGGTAAATGGGTTTTCCCTCTCAGGATCATTACGATTAAAATCGTACCAATATTTTGATTTAACCATAAGTAAAAAGAAAATCGTTGACTAGACTATCTGCTTTGTCTTTTCCAAACTTACCAGACAGGTATCCTGCTACTGGATCAAGTTTAGTCATATATGCATCAAAATCTTTATATTCACTGGTGTCAGTACCAGTGGGTTTCTCTAATTCTACCATCTCTTTGTACTTTGTCAAGTATGTCGTAAACATTTCAAGATGTTCATCGACTTCATCCATAGTGCATTTTGCAATGTAGATATTGTCAGAGAAATGATTACCAGGTTCAAAGAAACGATAATCCCCTTCACTCTTTGGTAGACCTTCAACTGAGAAAGGATACTTCTCTTTTGGATGTTGAAAATCAAAAACTATAATAACTTTCTTATGAAAGAAACCCATTAAGTCCATTCCAAAACAAGGGAGATTACTTCCTGTTTTTGGATAGATGATATTGTTGTAAATACAACTCTTATCATCCCATATCTCTACTTCTCTTGACTTAATAAAATATTGAGTTGTATAAGTTTTTGCTGTAAGAGAAGTTCCTTTACTTTCCCAATTTGCCCAGACACTCCCTGATCTATTGTGAAGAGGGAATGTTTCGTGTAGGACATCTTTATAATTTTTCCACAAGTTCATCTGCTTAAAAATAAGATAAGACCACGAGCAAACATAGCTGCAAATATAATAAGATAAACCCATAGTATTGTCATACTAATTCTGTTTTCGAGATTACCTCTGCGGTATCTAACTGGAGCAGGGTTATTCCAGTTAGAACGCATGTATGTATCGGGATTAATTCTGTGCTTCATCTTTTGTTATGTCAAGTTCTCTTGTGATTTCAAAATCTGCATCTACTTTATCATATAACTCTAAGAATGATTGCTTTGTATCCTCATCGAAACGATTTACACAAACCTTGATTGCTTTCTCTTTATCATTAAAGATAGAGAATGCACGAAGCACATGAACTAATCTACGAGTACTGATGATTTCTTCAATACCACCATCATAAAATGTTTTACGAATGATGTCTGCCCAATCAACTAATCTCTTACAGAAGTCAGTATCATCTACACCAAGTGTTGATGCAACATTTTTAAGTATCTTGATTTCGTGTGCAGGTGCAGGATATGCTTGCTCAAATGTTACTGGGAATCTTTCAAGGAAGGCTTCATTGAGCACGTTAGTTCCAATAAATCTTCCGTCGTCTGAACCCTTACCTTTAGTATTTGCGGTGGCAAGTATGTTGAATCCTCTGGAGGGTCTAACGAATCTGCCAATCTTTTTAAGAAAAACTCCATTTCCTTCAAGGACGCTTTGAAGGCAGAGGATTTTGTTTGAGGCAAGGTCGATTTCGTCAAGAAGCAAGATTGCACCTCGTTCAAGGGCTTCAATGACTGGGCCATTGTGCCATACGGTTTCACCGTTAACAAGACGGAAACCGCCAATAAGATCATCTTCATCTGTTTCAATAGTAATGTTTACACGAATAATTTCTCTACCTAATTGAGCACATGCTTGCTCTACACCAAATGTCTTACCATTACCTGAGAGACCTGTAATGAAAGTTGGATAAAATAATTTTGATTGTATTATCTTTTTGATGTCAGGAAAACTTCCAAACTTAACAAAAGTATTATCCTTTTCTGGAACAAGATTTCTTTCAGCATCTGGTTGAACTGCAGGAGAATTAAAAGATTTTTCAATATTCTCAACTGCTGCTGTTGTTACTTCTAGGTTCCACTTACCTTTTGCTGTTTTAAAATTCTTTAATCTTTTAGTTACTGTTGTGTATGCAATATCATTCATTGCACAGAATGCTTTGATTTCAGTAGCAGTAAATTCAGAACCGAAAGATGCTTTTAACTTAGAAATGATTTCTTCGGTTGTCATTTTGATTGTAAATGGTACGTAGGTCATGATGTGGTGATTTATTTATGTACTAATAATAGCATTTAAAAAGGGGTGTGTGACCCCTTAGTGGACACTTTGTTGATTGTCACGCAACCAACTCAATAAACTCTCCAAGAATTTTTTTGTTCATCTTTTTACACTTTAAACTCTTGTTAAATGCTTTCTTAATTTGTGCTTTTGTAGCATCTTCTTGAACTTCAAAATCAGCATCATTACTAATAGCAGTTGATGATAATCCAAAGTATACATGATATCCAGAGGTCTTCAATGAGATTGTTTTGTTCTTTCTCCAATAATTCAAAGATTTTTCATACTCAGGACCCTCAGTATATTTTTGTATGAAGGAACTTGCCCAACCATTTGGCATAAGACGAATACCTATGAAGTTTGTATCAGGAAAACTTTGACGTAAATCTTTAAGTAAAACATCAGTAACATCTCCATAGTATCCCATATTTTCGAGACCATAAACATATCCTGTTTTACGATTACGAATATAGCAATTATCATGAAGATAAGATGAACCCATATATGTGTTCTCTTCCCAATCTCTCTGTAATTCACGATTGAATCTAATTGATTGAGATTCTCCATCAGTTAATACAACACACTGCACTTTCTGTAAACCATTCTCCTTACGGAACTGAGGTAGTATTGAATGTAAACATACAAGTGCTTCATTTAATGGAGTTCCTGATAATGTCATACCAAGAGGACAACGATAGTATGCACCACGATTTTGAAATGCAAATGCTAATCTAAAAACATTCTTCAACTGCTCATTCATATCCTTTGCTCTTGTTTTACTCGTAAGGATATTGAGAAGACAAAAACTACCTTCTATGTGTAATTTAAGATCTTCTTGTACTATCTCTTCACGATTTGGATTTGGGTATGAATTTGTAAATGCATATACTTCAAATGGTATGTTTACTTTTTTACAGAACCATACAAGATTGAATAATTGTTTGATAGTATCCATCATCACATTTGACATTGAACCCGACCAATCAAGAATGAATATCAATCCATGATTTTTGCCATCAGGAACTACTGACACCTTTTTAAATAAATCTTCATTAAATTTGTAAGTGTGTAGTTTAGATGTGTCAAGAACACCTGTACGACTTGTAGTTGCACGAGCATATGCAGCTGCTGACTTCTTACACTCAAATTCTTTAACAAGATAGTTTACTTCTTTTTGTGCATCTTTTTTGAACTTGTTGAACTCTGCATCAGCATGTTCAAATAGATTGAATGGATTATATGGATGTATGTGATTACCAGTATCAAATATGTTTGATTTATTTTTGTAATCAGGATTTCTTTCAATATAATCTGCTGTAGTTCTTTGCTGCTCTTCTGCCCACTCTACATTCATATCATCATGAATTTTTTGATTATCAATAATGAAGTGCTTGAGATTAACCTCTGGCAATTCTACATAATAAGTTTGATCTTTAGTTGCATTAGATAATTCTTTAAGAGAGTCAGTAAATATTTCATCTGTCTGTGCTTCAATCTCACCAGATTCTTCTCCACCTTGGATATTGGCAGTAGTATTAGACCCACCAGAACCTGATTCTGCAACTTGCATATCTTGCTCTTCACCATCTTCACCACCATTTCCATCTTCTTCCATAGAAGGTTCACTAGAATTAGATTGACCTGATGAAGTATTGTTTTCAAGTGAACCCTCTGACTCGGTATCTGCTTTCATTTCCTCTGCTTCTTGTCTTTTCTTTTCTGCTTCTGCTTTGCAATATTCAAAGATTAACTTAGCAACTTCTAATACATCATCAAATGTCTCTACCAATCCAGTGCGATTCATTAGAAATGTCTCTTCATTATTGAAGAAAGGAATATCAACAAAATTACCTACCTTGTAGTATAAATTGATTCTATCAGCAAGATTAAACTTAGTAAGGTCTTTACCCTCTAACTTAAAGAAATCGTCTTCTGATAGCTTAGAGTAACCTCTGAAGAAAGTCTTAGATAAACCTGCATATCTTCTCTTCATTAACTTCTCAATACGAGCATCTTCTACAATGTTTACGATTGAAGCAGATATCTCATTATCTAACCACCAATCTTCATTAGGAGTATAAAGTGCGTGTCCGACTTCGTGACAAACCAATGTATCATAAACTTCTTCTGTTGCATTGTCCCAAGTAGGAAGAGTTAGTACACGAGTTCCTACATTGAATGATGCAGTATCAACAGATCTATGTTCTACAATTAAATCTTCTGTGGCAAGTAATCTAGCAAGTTGTCCCTTAACGTCGTGTTTGATTTGCATGGTGGTTTCTTATCTGATATATCCAGTATACAACGAAACCCCACCGTCGGCAGGGTTAAGTAGACGCTTTATCAACTGTCTACGCCTTTCTCTAGCACTTCGTAATGCTTGAGGTTTAAGTTTTCGTTTCTTCTCCTTCTTGGAGTGGTGTTGCCAATTAGGTGTTGTCATGACACTATCCTACTAAATCCCTTTATCTTATCAAATTTAATTACACTATTAAATTTATCATGTAACTCTGATTTATGAGATATGACAAATACATTCGCATCTTTAATTACAAAACGAATAATTTTTAAAAATTCATCTGTACCAAAACCATCAAGAGAACTATCAAAGATTTCATCCATAATCAATAGATTTGTATTTACAGAGTTCTTAACTCTAGCCACTTCTCTCCAAGTAAACAATAATGCTAAATCAATACGCATTTTTTCACCTTCACTAAATGAACTATATGAAAAGTCCTCATGTATTGGTGATCTTACAGTTTCAATAAACTCTTCATTCAAAGTAAAATTGATATAGAAATCCATCAACTGCAAGTAACGGTTAACTTGTTGGTTGATAAAAGGTAGATACTTCTTAATTATTTTAGTCTTTACACCATCATCTCTTAGAAGAGAATATGCAAAGTCATGGTATATAACTTCTTCTCTTCTCTCTGATGATTCTTCTAATGTTGTTTGGAGACTTGAATTAAACTCTGTTAGTTTTTCATTTTCAGTACTTCTATTTGCAAGTTGTTCGGTAAATCTTTGAACTTCTGATTCCAGATCTCTGATCTGTCGTTGGAATCCAGAAATCTGAGTATTGTTTTTAGAAATGCCATTATTGAGTTTAGTAATCTCCTTTGATAATTTGGTAAATTGACGTTCTCTTTCTTGTTCGGATTTGATACTATCTTCAAGGTCTTGATAACCTTTTTTAAGTTCTTGTGCCTTCAATTCAACGTCACTGATCTTATTTAATCGAAACTCTTCTTCTATATCCTGAGTACAAGTAGGGCAAACCCTATTACCTGTGAAAAACTTATGCTCTTTGGTAAGGGTTGATACTTTATTGGATAATTTACCTTTCAGTGTGTTAAGTTTTAACAACTTTTCACCTGCACCAGTGAGTTTCTTTTGATCCTCAGTAAGTCCATATACATCATCTTCTAATCCCTCAGTTTGCATTATAAGAACACAGATTTCATCACCTAGTGCATCTCTTTTCTTTTTATTTTCAGTAATATTATTCTTTCCCTGCTCCTCTAACTCTTTGATAAAATTCTCTTGCATTGATATTTTATCCTTGATATTATCTCTCTTCAAATCTAATGACCTTATCTTTTCCTTCTCTGTCCTAATCTTTTCCTTAATCAAACTATTCATAGCAGAGAAGATACGAATATCTAATAAGTCCTCTATCACATCTCTACGATTACTTGTAGATAATTGCATAAATGGTACGAAACTACTACTTCCTAATATAACAATCTGTGTGAATGACTTATAATTTACTTTAAGTATACTTTCTTCTAATAACTTTTGATTGAATCTATCATCGGATTCCTTGTGTAATAATGTTCCATTAACTTCAATATCAAACTTATTTGGTTTGATAGATCTTCTAACCAGATAATCTTTATTGTTAACACCAAATTCTACCTCAACCACACAATCTTTTTCATTGGTAGCATTGATAAGTTGAGATTTGTTAATTTTGCGAAATGGTTTATTAAACAAAGCAAAG
>Ga0209404_10002994_pt1 | contig 10113 bp, 5 predicted proteins | sample TroAtlMetagenome_2_FD_187447 | JGI IMG/M metagenome (GOLD analysis project Ga0209404, IMG submission 187447) | Marine eukaryotic phytoplankton communities from Atlantic Ocean - Tropical Atlantic ANT8 Metagenome (SPAdes) (version 2) | ecosystem: Environmental > Aquatic > Marine > Oceanic | place... | reverse complement strand
TCGTAGAACGCGCTGGTGCCTGCGCTAGATCATGTAGATCGTGGGCCTGTAGATCGTGGCCCACACACACGATTCCGACACAATTTCATGTTTTACCCTATGAAAACCGGGAATCCTATCCGAAAAGGACCTTTTACCGTGGTTGAATCGGGGAATCACCACTCTGCTGCTTGCGTGGAGCTGCGCACGCCGTAGGTTACCGCGTGCGTTATTTCCTCCCCATACTCCTCACGATTCTTCTACTTCCCTGCCAAGCGGAGACGGTTACCTTCGATGAGGGCAATTCCATCATCAACATGGGCAACTCCGGAGCTTCCCACTACCGGATCAACGGCTTCAACGACCCGGTTCTCGCCCTCCACTCAGGAGTAAGCTACACCGTGAATCGTACAAGCGGCGGACACCCTCTCGTTTTCGCCTTCAACGATACCGCCTTTCCGAGCGCGGTTACTTACTCAGGGAACCTGGAAGCAGGAACAGCCTTTCGCCAGTCCAGCGTCCTTGGCAGCGGAGACCCCGGCTGGCTCTTCCGGGTCGCTCCCAACTCCTCGGGCGAGTTCACCTTTCCCCCGGACCTTGAGGGCAAGGAAGTGTTCTACTACTGCGAGATCTCCGGCCATCGAGGCATGATCGGCAAGGTCACCATCGATCCGCCGGTCACGGAACCAATGGTAACGCCTGCTATCAGATCCCTTTCGCTGAGCGGCACTACTCTGAGCCTGGGCATCACGGGGGCTCCCAACGCAAGCTTTGCGGTGAAGAGCACGGCCACCCTGAGTGGGGGAGCCTTCCCTACGCAAGAAACGACCACCCCAGCTGTGGTCACTACTGACGGCAGTGGTAACGCGACCGTCACCCTGCAGACCGCCTCCCGTTCCTCTCTCTTCCTGCGAGTCGAGCAACTCCCATGATCCTGCGAGGTAGCCGGGACTGAGCAACACCCCGGCTATTCAGGCACCGGAGCCGCCACACGAAGGAATGCTCTCGCGGCTGAGGGAGTCAGGTCAAAGACCTCCTAACCAATCTGGAGGAATCCGGAGCGCCTCCAGCTCTGAAGGTCGTTGGAGGAGGAAAATGGGGAGGCCATCCCCGGCTCTCCCCGGAGGGAGAATCGCAGGAGCCCCTCGCCCGAGGAGTAAAGATCAAGGGAATGTCCCACAAAGTCAGGAGGAGCTACCCCGCCTTCGTAAGTGTTAGAATCGATCGCACCTGTGGGATCAGTCAACGCAAAGGCAGCAGTGGCCGCTTCTTCATTCGTAGACCAGAGATTACCCCCTCTCACCCTCCGCTTCGTAGCTGATTATTTCGGCGCCCAGCACGAGGGGTGTTCGCCCAGCAACACCCCTCGTGCTGGGTTGGGGTTCAATCTACCCGCACCCGGAAGGCCATAAGGTCAGGACACTAGTTCCCGTTCATCCCAGAAACTAAAAAGATGCTTTTTATGCTTATATTCAGCGTGTTACACGCCAAAATGAATGGCCGCCACTGCCTCTCTCATCGGGTTGCATCGGGCGTCTGTGCATAAGTTTTCTGCTGCTTGATTATAATTAACACGATTTGTGATCGGCTTGGCAGGCAGATTTTTCATAGTCTCCACCCAGCCCCCATTTAAACAAGAAACAGGGATCTTCACCATGGCCTCCACACCGAGCAAAGACTACAGACGCCGCGAGCGCGAACAGAAGAAGTTTGACAAACGAATGGCTCGTGAGGCGGCCGCAGCCGAGAAGCGTAATGCCGAAATTGACGCTCAGGAGGCTGCTGAGGAAGCCGCCGAAAAGGCTGAAAAGGAAGCTGCTGAGAAGGCTGCCGAAGAAGCGCGCAAAGCCAAGGAGGAAGCCGACTTCGAAGCGGAGCTGGAAGCCGAGCGTAAGGCCCAGGAATCGGGTGAGAGCTAGCAGGAGTCTCTTTATCGAGAAATAATCTGGAGAGGCGCTGCCACTCAGGCAAGGAGCCCCTGCAAAGGTCCCGTGCTATCAGCAAATTGCTTCATACCCGTGCCCATGAGCTGAGCTTGCGAGAGCCAAAGGTTGGCCAACGGAGTTTTTCCTGGGCAATTGAGGACCCGACCGGTCTTTATTCTGCCATTGGCTGAACCCGCTACAACTATCGGAAGCTCGTCCATGGTATGGTCTTTCCCATCTCCAAGTCCTGAACCGAGGGTAATCATGGAATGATCAAGAAGCGTTCCCTCACCCTCCTGAATCGCGTCTAACTGTTCCAAGACTTCAGCGAATAGCTCCATATAGAACCTGTCTACCTGCACGAGAGTCTGCTTCACATCTTCTCTGCCTTGAGAGTGAGTGAGACCGTGATGTGATTTTGTGAAGTTCAATTCATGGAATCGCTGCGGCGTGCCCCAGCGTTCCGGCGCAAGCATGAAAGTGGCAACATGAGTGAGGTCTCCCTGAAAGGCCAGCACGAGCAATTTGCCCATCATCCGGATATACTCTCCACGGGTCATCGGCACTTCATCGGGCTCTTTCATCTCCGCCCTCTCATACATCGCGTAGTGCTTAGAGAGTTTCTCAATCTGTTTTTCGACCTCTCTCACAGATGTGAAATACTCATCCATTTTGTCCTTATCGTGACGACTCAGGGTCCTTTCAAAATTGGACGCGTCCTGTAGAATCAGGTCCGTAATATCCTTTTCCGATTTCCCTGTCCTGAACAGGCGCCGGTAAACCTTCCGCGGGTCCTTCATCGAGGTTGCCACATGCTCCGGACCGTACCACGAAATATTATCCAGGTAGATCGATTCCCTGAGATCCTTGAAGGTGTTGCAATTCAACTCCAGAGATCGGATGGGAGTTCGATGGCTGATCTTGTCTGCAATCAGGTGATCGAGGGTCCGGTCCATCGGGTAGGGCGACTTAATCTCGCCGCGGGGATCCGCCGAGGACAGGTAGCATGAGCTGCATTGGTTATGCACATCGATCCCTCTCACGTTCACCCGGTATAAGCCGGTGATCAGCGTCACCTTGTCGGCCACGTTCTTCAGCGGACTCAGGGTCGGCATTGACAGGAAATCCTCATTGTCCTTTCCCGGAAAAAAGTGATCCCTCACAAAACCCATTGGTGAATAAAAGGAGGCAAATCGCAGGGGGGGCTCTTTCAGCTTCCGGGTTGCGGGCTCCTCTGCATGCATCTCCAGCCAAGGCAGCGCCATCATGCTGCCTCCTGTTCCCAACAGGAACTTCCGTCTATCCATCTTTTTCATCGTTTTTTCTTTGGCTGAACACCGGATGTAGCACCGTATGTTTGATCAAGCTTCTCAATTTATAGTCATCCTTCATGCTGGCCCTCGCGATTTCATCTACGGCCATCCGGTCTGAAATTGTCATCTCGCGGCCCAGACCGAAAGACAGCAGGTGCTTGATAAAAGCTCTGGCAAACACGTCCTTCTCAGCGAGCACCGCATCCTTAAAACCGACAATATCTTCGAAATCATGTTTGCCGAATAATGTTCCGCTGGCATCCACTTTCAAGCCAGTTCGGTAATTATCTCGCCAGCGACCCAGTAAATCATAATTCTCGAGGGCAAACCCAAGAGGATCGATCTTCTTATGGCAGCCGGCACATTGGGAGTCTTCACTGTGCTGTTTCAGCTTCTGCCTCACGGTCAGACCCTCTTTCTCAAGGGTTGAGTCATCCGCCTTCAGGTCGGGAATATCATCAGGCGGAGGCTCGGGCGGATCATTGAATATGACCGAGGAAACCCACGACCCCCGGGTGATGGGCAATGATCGGAACGGCCCCGAGGTCATCACCATCACGGCTCCGGTGGTAACCACCCCACCATATCTACGATCGCTCAGCGGCGTACGGGTGAATTCAATATCCCGGAGGTTTACGTTGATATTATAGGTTGCGGCCCGTCCCTGATACCATTCAGCCAGCAGGTGACTCCGATAGGTAAAGTTGGAATCAATCAATTCCATGATGGGTCTGTTCTCAATAAATACCGTTTCAAAATTGAGAAGCGGTTCCAGCATCATGTGCATCCCCCTCTTGTAGGATATCTTGTCATCGCCACCAAAGTAGTATTCCCGGTGGGTCTTGAAATCAGGGGAAGCAGAAACCAGATTATTAATCTTGAGCCATTGAGGGGCAAAACTGTCGCAGAAGTTTTTCACTCGTCGGTCGTTGAGCATGCGGTCGACCTGCTCGGCCAGAACCTCCGGATCCTCAAGCTTACCTTCTCCCGCCAATGCCAGTAACTCATCATCCGGGATTGAGCTCCACAGGAAAAAGGACAGTCGAGTCGCCAGGTTAAAAGCACCAGAATGAGGTAACGCGCGGTTTGCTTCGTCGTGCACCATGATGAATCGCGGAGAAGCCAGAGCCCCTGATACAACCTCCTTCATGCTGGTGGTGAAATCCCCGGTTTCCGTATACTTCCTGTCAAAATACCCAGTATACAACTTCAGGGTTTTTGCATCCGCAGGAGATCTGAAGGCTCTGAGAAGAAAGTTGCGGATCCGTTCATGCGCGACCTCTTCGATCGGTTGCTTTCGCTCAACCCTGACCTCCTCAGCGCGCTTCCAACTCCCAACCATCTCCTTGATGGCGATATCAGGCTGACCCGCTGCGATCTGCTCAATCTCGAGCTTCCCCAAACCGGAGCGAAAGACGCGCACGTCATTGAGATCCCCATGAAAAGGCTCGTCCCCGGAGGAACCAATTCCCATTGGCTTCAGGCTTCTGTTGTAAAGACTACCCTCGACCTCCTTGCCCCCAACCCGCTTGCCGTCCACGTAGATAGTCATCTCCCTGCCATCAAAGGTACCGGCAACATGGTGCCATTTCCCGTCGCGAAGGGCCTTCGGCTCTACCGGCGCACCAAATTCGACATAGCGGCCTCCGATACCCGCTCCCATCCAGATCCCCCAAGTTCCGTCCGTCCCCCCCATGGCCAGCAACTGGCGTTTCCACGAATCCTCACGCCGGACGATAGTCTGCCACTTCTCGGTCGTCTTCGATGGCCGGATCCAAGCACTGAGTGTCAATCCGGTGCTTTTGGTCACCACTGATTTATCTACCATGATGGAGCCAAACTCCTCGGGTAATGGCTCCTTGGAAGGATCTTGAAACAAGTCGTTCCACGTCTGGCAGTTCTTATCAAAATTCTCAGCGTTCACCACCGAACGGCTGAGTTCCAGAAAGGCCTCCATGAGCACTGGGGTCATACTGAGATGATCTCCTCGATTATTGAATCCGTTTTCGGCAGGAGGATCCTTGGGAAAAGCCATTACCCCCAGCAAACGGTTCTCCAGCAACTGCTGCAAACCCATGATCCGGTTACCCACTTTTGCCACCTTCGGCATCTTCCCCGTTTCAGGCCGGAAGTAGTTATTGTGGTCTCGGATAATTCGATCATTGATCGAGTAGACCCATGACTTGAGATCGAATAGATCTCTCACCGCATTGCCATATTCAAATCGGTTCATCCGCCTGAGGCGTAGCGGCATGACCGGCTGACGATCCGCCATGGCATTCTTGAATGATTTTTCCAGGCCCAGCAACATGAGCTCACGCTGAGGGCCACTAGGTTGTTGGGAATCCTCAGGAGGCATTTCGCTTTTCCCCAGCACCTCGATGATATTTTCAATGAGCTCCGGATTCTCCTCCAGGTCTGCCCATGATTCGTAAGTCGTGAGGTCGAGCTTCCCCTTAGTTTTTTCACGCCCATGACAATCGTGACAGTATTCCTGAAGAAGGGCTCCCACGCCCTGAGAAAATTCTTTCGCACTTGCAGGGAGGTTCTGGGCTTTGGCGAGAGGCGAGCACGCCAAAGACACCCAGGCAATAACGCTGGAGACTACCAGGGAATAGCCCCTCTGGACCCGGACTACCCTCTCCCCAGGGGACGAGCCCGGAGCAGGAAGAGTGCAAATACCGTTCATCCGACTATTCGACCGGGGATCACCAATTTCTGCAAGCCACAAGATCGGCAGACCAGAGCAGGGCTTCCTCCTTCAGACGCAGCGGTGAGTCCGACCCTACGGAGAAGATCGCCAGTTATTCCCGGCTTTTCTAAAGGCCTTTTACCAGCAATGCCCCGACAGGCAGGGCGCCCATTTCCACGTTCGGACCTTCCCACCGAAGGCCGAGGGCCGGTTTGCCAGCCGAGGTCCTATAGAAGAGTCGGTAGGGATGAATCCCCTCTGCCAGTCTCACCGTCCCGCTGACAGGCGCACCCTGGTATTGATAGTCCCCATCGATCACCAACTTGTTGTGAACCTTGAAGATGAACCCCCCCGTTGCCTCCCCCTGAAAAGTCCAGTCCCCCGCCTTGGGAATCCGCAGGAAGCCAGAGAACAGTAAGCCGCCATCCTGTCCTGCAGGAAGTGGGTCGAGGTTGATTGTCTCTGTCCGCGAGGATTTCTTGGCGACCATCCCCGTGAAGTCGGGCACCCAGTCCCATTTTCCGAGGTAGGACTGGGCGAGCACTCCTTCTTGCAGGGTCTTCTCATCAACGTCGAGTCCGGGAACAAATTCGCTGTCATAAGCCTTCTTCGCATGCTTGTTCGGCATCCGGATCCGGAGCACCTCATCCTTCATCCGTTGTTGCAGGCGCATGAATTCATCGCTTGTTCCCGCAAGGTTCTGCGCCTCCGGCTCATCCTTGATGGTGTCATAGATCTCGAAGTCGACCGAGTGGTCCGTGGCCTTCAGCCGCAGGCCCTTGTATCCGTCGAGGTAGAGTCCCTGCTGGTTGTTGAACTCCACGTAGACAACTCCATCCCTTTGCCGGTCCTCCCCGCTGAGGGTCGGACGAAGGGAGACCCCATCGATTCGGGCAGGCGCCTGCACTCCAGCGTAGTCGCAGAAAGTAGCCATCCAGTCATGAAACTGGGAGGGTCGATTTGATTTCTGACCCACTTTGATTCTCGAGGGGCCCCACGCAAAGGTGGGCACCCGCAGACCGCCCTCATGAGAAGATCCCTTTGATCCCTTAAAGTTGCCCGCCGATTCAAAGACCGTGGGGCTCCACCGTTTTCCCTTCAGATAGGACTCACGGTGTGGTCCGTTATCCGAGGAGAAAACCACGATGGTCTTCCGGTCGATCTTGAGATCCCTCAGGGTTTGCAGGAGGTCCCCCACGCAGTGATCAATGCGGGTGATCGAGGTGGCAAAGCGTTCCGCCAGATCCGTAAGGCCTTTTCCGGTGTAATGAGGATCCCGGTAGTCATCGATGGTTCCCTCTGCGGTGCTGATCATTTTCCCTGCCTCTCCCAGCCACTGAAGCCCACCCTTGACGCCCTTTCCGGCGGGATAGGCCACCGTGGGCAACTGCAGCGCGGCGTGGGGCGTATCGTAGGACAGGAACATGAAGAACGGACGCCCGGGGTTCTGCCGGGTCTCGCTGATGATCAACTGCTTGGCCTTGGCCGTCCACAAGTCGGTGGTGTAGCATTTATCGAGGCCCGCCGAGACCTCCTTGTTGTTTTCCCAAACCTGCTTTTTGCCCTGGTGGGACTTGTTGTCCCCGAGGGCCCACTCATTGGCGGGATAATGCTGGTGCCCGTCTACGTGCCGGACGTAGCCGTAGAAGTAGTCAAAGCCCCGCTTGGTCGGATAGCCGGCCCATTTCTCCGGGGTATGCCCCCAACCCTGAAGGCCATACTTCCCGAGATGGATGGTGTGATACCCAACCCGCTGCAGGGTATTGGCAAAATTCCAGTTATCCTCAATCGCCTTGTCGAACTGCATGTTGCGCACATTGGTGTGCCCTTGGTGCATGCCCGTGATCAGGGAGGCCCGGGAAGGAGCGCAGATCGGAGCCGGACAGTAATGCCGGTTCAGGATCGTTCCCTCCGCAGCCATTGCGTCTAACTCGGGAGTCTCAACCTGAATCCCTTCCCGCTGCTTTTGGAAGAGAATCCCCACATCCCCGTATCCAAGGTCATCTGTCAGGATGAAAATAATGTTAGGCTTCTCTGCGGAGAAAACCGGGGAGGCCATCATCAGAAGAGTCAGGATTCCTGAAGCAAGTCGCGTTCTCATATGTTGTTTCGTGGCTTCCATGAGAAATGGGCTATAACGCACACCACCTCACAAGGCGATCTTGGGTACGATTCTTGTGATAACTACTTCCTATATCCCAGCAACCCTGCATTTTGCGCCGCTTTCAGAATTCTTGACCTCCCTCAGCACAGCGTGAACGATTGTGGCTGATCGTATTTATGGACGAAGAGGGATCTACAGCACCAAGAGGGTCCGCCACCGAACGGAAGGCCCCAGAATCTGGCCCGCCGCCTCTGCCTGATGAGGCCGCAGTCCTTGCCACAAGTGACGGCGTGGTATCATTCGGTCCAGAAGCAGGCGGGAAACGGACGATTACCGTCACCGACGAGTATACCGGCCAATCCGTGGATCACCCGGTTCCGAAAGGTCGCACCGTGGTTGTCGGTGAGGGCGAATCGATCAGGCAAGGCGATCAAATCACTGAAGGTCCCTTCGTTAAGGAAACCGCGACACCATACAAAAGTGAGGGCGGGTCTATTAAGCGGTTCTTTAAGCACTTTTTCGGTTGGCTCCTCATTCTCGTGGCTCTTGTCGGCGGATGGGTTCTCCAGCACTATGGATTCGCTGCGATTCGGGAGATGCGTCAGCTTGAACGAATCCCCCACGTTGATGCGATCGCTGTCGTAGAGGGCGAGGTAGCTATGAACGGGATCGCCAGTGATAAAGGGGAGATGGTGCCCGGCCATTATACCGATAGAAGAAGTTACTATCTTTACTGGAAAAAGGAAGAATACGTCGAGGATGACGACGATGGGCATTGGGTAACCCGTGCCTCCGGGAGGGAGTATACGAAGTCCTTCATGATGATCGACTCTACCGGAGAGGTTTCCGTATCGTTGGAGTCTCTGATCACCAACGGCCATTATCCGGAATTAGGCCTCGATTACCGGAGAAGATCAGGAGATTTCAGATACTCTGAATACAGACTCGATCCCGGGGACGAGGTTTTCGTCTTTGCCAAAGCGGTAGCCACGGAAGGCACTCCCGAAGACTCGCAAACACCCCCTTATCAGATCGAGTTCGACGATGAGGGAGCTTCATTCACCCCGATCTTCAGTCAGAATAGTAGCGAACAAGCGCAGAGGTCCGAACAGGGAGTCGCGGGAGTAATTGCCACTATTCTGAGTTTGGCGGCCTTTGCCCTCGCCTCCGTATTTCTCTGTGTGTTCCTACGCGTCCACCGCCTGCTGGTATTTCTTACCCTTCTCAGCATCCTCAATGTTGTCACATTGTTCATGATTGGCATGAAGATGCTGTCCAGCGACCTGAATGATGGAGGGGACCGGCTGGCGAGGCACGCCGTGAGTGCAACCGCCGCCGTGGAACAGCAATTAAATCTTGAAGCAGGAGACTTCGACTGGGACGGGTCCCTTGCAGATTTCCAAGGTCAGGAGGACCAGTGGACTCGCGAGCGCCTGATCGGAATTCGCCACGACTACACCGCCGCGATCGAGCGTAACAACGCTATCCTTGACCGGTTCCCTGAGCGCTATCTTGCACCTCTCTGGGGCATTCAACGGGAGGCCTCCATTCTTGAGGAAGGAGAACCTCCACCTCCTGACTCCGAAATCCGCCCCAGTCCCGTTCCAGAAATTCTGACTCTGTTGGGTGGGATCATCGCTCTCGCTGGAGCCATCTGGGGAGGCCTCACGGGATTCCGGAGGGTGAAAATCAAACGCTATATCGAGAACGTCCCAACTTCTCTGTCAACGGGCCTGGTCTACGGCCCAGCGGAAGTAAAGGGCCGGGTCGCTCTCTACCAAGGAGAGGGCCACACGGTTACCGGACCTCTTTCCGGCGCGAAATGCTGTCACGTGCGCTACAAAGTTACCGAAACGCGGGGCAGTGGTGATGACCAGAAAACTGTGACCATCGAGCATTGGACGGACCAGGTCCCTTTTCTCTGCCGTGACGCTGAGGGCTACATTCGGGTGGTTCCGGAAGGCGCAGAGGTCCGGGCTCGGCTTGCGGTGCGTCGAACAAACGGCGATCGAACCTACTACGAGTATCACCTCATGGAGAATGAAGAACTTTACATTCTTGGTTCGGCGGTAGTGGAACCCATTGAAGGAGAGACCCTCG
>Ga0209404_10002986_pt1 | contig 10133 bp, 17 predicted proteins | sample TroAtlMetagenome_2_FD_187447 | JGI IMG/M metagenome (GOLD analysis project Ga0209404, IMG submission 187447) | Marine eukaryotic phytoplankton communities from Atlantic Ocean - Tropical Atlantic ANT8 Metagenome (SPAdes) (version 2) | ecosystem: Environmental > Aquatic > Marine > Oceanic... | reverse complement strand
CGTGGAGGAAAGAGACAAAATAGAGAAATTGAAAAAATTATTGAAAGAAGCTTGTGAAGAAAAGACTGAATATGCCAAAGAAGTTTCATTTCTCAGGGAAAAAGTACTTCGCCTGGAAAATAGGTACACAGAATTACACAATGAATTATGGTTTCCAGGAGAGACTAAAAATATTTAGACAATGGGGATTAAATATACTTAAAATTTAAAATATTTTTATAAATAAAATGGACTTTGAAAAGGACTGGGAAAATATTATAAAAAAAATAATAATAAATGCAACTGAAGAAGAAAAAATATACATAGGTGAATTTGAAGAATTAATAAGAGAAGATTGGAGAAGAAGTATAAAAAAAGAGAAATTGAAAAAATTATTGATAACAGCTTGGCATGCAAATAGTGAAATAGAAGAGTTGGAAATTTTAATAGAAAATTTGGAGAATCCGGACAACTCGGCGGTGGACATCACCTTCGTCGGAGAGAATAAAACCGCTTTAAAAGAGAGACAAAGAATATCTCATCTGGAAATATATATCAAAAGTCTCATGAGAGACTATAAAATATCTAGATGAAGGGGAAGATGTAATAAATAATTTAAAGAATAACGTTGCAATGAATATATAAAAATGACGAATTATATTTTAACTGGAAATCTTAATGTCAATGGAGATATGTGTATTAACGGCACTGTATACGATATTAAAAGTCTTGGTACTTTGGTAAAAAAATTAGAAGAAGGGGGGTATAAAAATATAATGGAATTAACTGGTAATAACAGGACAATTGAATCTAATTTGGTAGTTGATGGAGATCTTATAGTGGTAACGTTTGATTGCTCTATAACATCTAAATTATGTACACGTGGAACATTGACAATGATTAATACAGAAGTATTAGAATAATAACACTATGATATCGTTTTTCCTTAATTTTATATTGATATGATTTTCAGTACATGTTGTGTATATATAGTAAGTATGTCTAAATAACCATAGTTACTATTTATTATAATTTAATTTTGTCATCCTGGAAAGACCACAAAATCACGTATTTTTTAGGGTTGGAAATGATCAGATATTTTTTTACCACGGGTGCATCCACAACCACCCGTCTTTTTATTACCTTTTTGAGTAACATTAGTAAGTATAGCAACTGTCAATACAGCGGCCACCAATAACAAAATTGTATTTGTTTCCATCTTTATTATTGGTTATTATTTTTATTCCAAGGAGGACGCCTAGGTTTTTTTGGTGTATTAAACCATGTGCTATTGTTTATTTTATTTTTATAATAGTTTCTATTACCGTTATATATCCTTTTCATAGTGTTTAATTCGTATTTAAGTTTTTTTCTATAGTTGGGGGAAACGGTAAAGTTAATGTGGTTTTCATATAATGCGATTTGTTTTTGTAATCTATTACTATATTTATTTATAGCATTATACATTCTTTTAAAAGTTTGTAAATCTTCCTTTTTTTGTTTTTTATTTTTCTGCATTTGGGATAATTCTCCTTGTAACCGATTGTATTTTTTAATACCTTTCTTTATAGGAGTTCCAAAAGGATCACCCGAATTAGTAAAAACAGATGTTTTTTCCAAATTCCGTGTTATTTTTTTAATTTTTTCTTTTGTATTTTTTAATTCACGTGGAAGTGCTTTAATCCTTTTATCATATCCCACCAATATTTTTTCATAACTCTTTAAATATTTTTTAATTTCAGGTATATGGTTTAAATTTCCAAGTGTAGGAATTTCATTGTTCTTTTTCTTTTGCTCCGTATTACTCAATTTCTTAGAACTTCTAGAAGACATTATACTATCTATTAACATTTTTTTTATTTATTAAAATTTCTTTTTGTAATCTATTCATATTCTTTTCAAAATTTATTGGACTAATAATTCTAGTTCTACTCGTAGGAGGAGTAGCATTAGATCTATTACGATTGAACATAACTGGTGTCCTAACTGGTGAACCATACGCGTGGTAGCCTTGAATTTTCGAATCGGCAACCATTTTTTCAATTTTTTTATGTATAATACGTATTTCCTTTATATACTTATCCCTTGTTGTATTTTTTATGGCTCTTTTAATCTGTAACTCTTTAGCATAAAACCTTTTAACAAGTTTGTTAAGTTCCGCTTTTTTCTTTTTTAACTCAGAAGTTTGCATCGTATAATATACAACCATTTTTATTTATCAGAACGCTTCTTCGATTTCTTCTTCGATTTCTTCTTCGATTTCTTCTTCGAAGTCGTTGCCTCTCTACTTTCTTGGTTTGCACTTAAATTTTGCACGCGACTCATATCACCAAGTAAGCTTCGTCTCACAGGTCCAGATGGACTAGTTCTAGTAGAACCAACCATACTACCATTGATACTCATCATTGAATATGGACTAGATTTAGATTGATTTATACTCATAGGTGTCAAAGATTTTTGCACGTTCCTACCCTTTTGAAACGACGCCTCTTGACTCGTATAACTTCTTAAAGATGATGATCCCGATTTTGAGTTTGAGCCCGTGTTTGAGTTTGAGCCCGTGTTTGAGTTTGAACCCGTGTTTGAGTTTGCTGATTGTTTATTTTCCTCTAATTTTGCAATCTCTGCTTGCAACCTTTTAATCTCTCTAAGATACACACTCCTTGGCATTGCCTGAGTTTTTTGGTCCTTTTTAAGATTATTTATTTCCTTCTTCAATTTTTCTACCCTTTTTGTTCTTGGCTTCGACTTTGACTGTGTATTTGGCTTTGGCTTTGGCTTTGACGACGCATGTGTTGAAGCACGGGAAACAGTTTTCTTTTTATTTGACTTTGGTGTTGTTGCCTTTGTCGAATTAAATGAAATATTATTAGCTGTCACCTGTGTCTTTTTTGTTGAATTAAATGAAATATTCTTACCCGATTCCAAATTTGAATTTGACTTTGACTTTGACTTTGTTTGTGCAATAGAAATATTCTCTTCCGATGTATTACTTCCCGACTTCAAAAATGATGAACGCACTTTTGGGATACTACCCGAACTTGTAGTTCTGGTAGTTCTCTTTACCGGGCTTGGTGTGCCATTTATTCCCGTACGTTCCAATTTATTTAATAAATTTTCATAATTTTTATTATTTTTTTTACTAGGAGATGGAGTACTTTTTTTACTAGGAGATGGAGATGGAGGTGGAGTAATATTTTCACTCATGCGTGAAGCAGTATCTATTGATTCCTGATAGTACCTTTTCTTCGATTTATTATTACTATTAGACATAGTCCTATAGTAATAATAAACTTTTTATTTTTGGGACTTTTTAGATTTTTTTGTATAAGGTACAAAGCCTTTAGGTATAGATCCAACGAATGACATTACACCTTTATTATTTTTAATATTTTTTGAATAAGGTTCAGGTGTTTTCTTTCGCATATTACTACCATTATCAAGTTTCGAATTATAGTATAATCTAAAATAATTAATTACATTAGAACCTTTACTGTTCTTAATATCAGATTCCATACCTCTAATTACACTAAGTGGAAATACTTTTCTATTTCTTTTAGAACTTACAAATACCTCTTTATAGTTTCGTCTTTTCTTATCACTTAAAAATTTTAATATTGTCTTATAAGCATCTTCTAAGGAAGTTTCCTTTATTTGCTTTACCATTTATAATAGACTGAGGAAAAAATATTAGTATATATAAATATGGCTCCACAACAATATATGCAATGCCCACACGGGTTTCATGTAAATGAGTGTGATATTTGCACCAATAGAAGAATGCATTATTTACGAAGGATTGGAGGAAATAATAGAGGGTCAAATACCTGGCAAACAATACATCAAAATACATTACAGGAACTCGCAAACACAATATACCCAGAAGGATTTATGATTCATGAGCAAAATATTGGCCGTTTTTTAAATGGTAGAATGCGTGTTTTAATAACACAAAACATGAGAAATGCAGCTAGGAATTTTATACAGAGTTATGGTAGAGTAAACGCGAGTGAGAGAGGTCGTATGGCAGAAAGATTTTTTAACCATTCTATAAATGCTATTCACAACCAAATGAATAACTACAATAACAACTTTCACAGTGGTAATAATTTACCAAGTCCAAGATCAGTACGTTCAAATAAATCTGGATCGACTCGTTTCTCTGGACCAAAAAAATCCCCTATGTCACCAGGTGTTACATCTAGAAGAAAAAGAAGATGAAACCCCAAACATTTATATCGAACACTTTTTATTATCGTGAGTTTCAGTCACCACAATAAAAATTGATTTTACCATTTTTTTGTTTTACCATCTGTATCATCATCTTCATTTATACGGATTGCATATTTAGATTCCTTATTAAACTTTTTGTAATCGATCTCCTCACCGAAGAACGTAGTTAAAAACTTTTTTAACGGATTAACTTTATTCATTTCAAGTTTAAGATCCTTCTGTGTAGTATATTTAGGGACTTTCTTTTTAATCGTTTTCGAATCCTGTGTTTTACACACGACATTAAATTTTGGTTTACACAACGTATTCATATTTATAATACTATAACTTCTTTTCTTTAATATTCAATAAAACGTCCCGCTTTTTCTCAAGATCCATTATAATCTTTATATACGCCTTTTCCTGTCGGCCTTCAGAATGTACCAAATGACCCTTCATTCGTTCAATATCTATTTGTATTTTTAGAAGGTTCTCCGTATCGTCATTTATTGCTAAAACGTGTGTTTTTATGTTTCTAGATACTTTTAAGGAACGTGGGCTGGTAAAGGTGGTAGATGAGAGAAGGGGGGTTCTCAACATACTATCTACGACGATTTATTTTTAACCCTTAAGATCGTGGACGACTCTCTTTATCGAGTACATAACCTAACCACATACCCGTACCAGCTCCTACACCTGCACCTGACAAACACGTTAATGCAAGTACGCCCAACGCAACACTTTTAGATTTATTCATATACAAGTACATTATGTTATTTTTTTTCGTGTTTATCGAACCATTTTTGTGTTCCAATATAAGATCCGGCGAAAGATGCAATAGACATTGCAGTAATTTTTAAGAATAGTTCTTTCATTCTTTTATTCTTAAAGATTCCTTGTTTTTAACCTGATTTCATAATCCTTACTCATTGAATTTATATAAAATCTCGACGACAATGCCGTTACAGTTGAAATAAAAGCTAAATATACCCGTGGAAATATGAACGTTTTCATACTACTATTTATTACGTATATTAAATTAATTGGACATATTCAAATTATTAAATAGAATAGCAAACCCTTTAATTGTTTTTTTAGGTTTTGATGTTTTTTTAGGTACAGGAGGGGGTTTAGTTGTTTTTTTTCCAAGTTTAGATTTTGAAGGTGTAAATTCTCTCTTTTTTCTTAACCCTTTTTGTGATTCAATCATTTTCTTATTCAAATATCTTTTCCTAACTTGAGCTTGAATATTTTTTACCATTTTCTCGGTTTTTACTAAATTACGTTTCATCTGTAAAATATTATGTTTTTTATGATATTCTACTGATGATACTAAACCTAATTTTCTTGCCTTATTAGAATGTTCTTTTATTTGACGTTTTTTATTTTCTATATTTTTTAGGAGTTTTGTATAATGAATTTCATCTTTTTTTGTTTGAGACATTATCCAATTATAATAAACTAACAATTTATTTTTTAGGTGGAGGCTTTGGTTTTTTAGGTGGTGGTTTTGGTTTTTTAAGTGTAGATTTTGGTTTTGGTCTTGGTCCCATCCTTAATTTTTCAAGTGTGCGATTCACTCTATTACGGGTTTTTTCAAGTTCAATACGAGCTTTTTTATTATTAGATGTATATTTATTTGGGTTTTCTATTTGTTTCCTGTTATTATTATTCAAATTAAAATTTAATACAGAAAGTTTTAATTCTAATTGTTCAATAATACGTTTTGTGGTTTTATTATTCATTATTTATTACTTTTATATTTACATTACATTTTTTTAGAAACTACATTATGAAAATACTCACAAAACCCTTTAAGTTTTGGCCTGACTTCACTCATCCAACTTAACCGGTCGCGTTTAATCTCATAACCAAGTCGCGAATCATTATACTGTTCGATAAGTTCGCACCTATCAATATCCAACATCTCCATATACGTTTGACATTGAACCTCCTCATAATCTCGAACCCTTCTAAACAAGCCTCGTGATCGGTTCTTGATTTCAACAATCGTTTTATCACCGTTGGGACTCGTACGTATCCTGTCAATACGCCCAACAATCTCATACGTTGTACCTTCAATTGAACATACGGGGTACGAATAAAACTTCTCATCAACCTCAAGGTCATCGTAATTAGACGCCGTACTATCCTCGTGACGCGTACCGTGATTCGTATACAGAACTTTACGCAAATAACCCTCTGCGAGCTTCTTATCTTCACCTCTCAATTTGGAATACAAATCAATTTGGTTTGCAACTGCCTTACACTTTTGTTCAACATCCGACGAGTTAATAGACTTATACGACTCACTGTCTTTTAACATATCCCTGGCAAGCTGACACTTCGATATAGCTTCCAAACCCATTTGATCCTTCGTCTTACCCTCGAACGTTTCCGGTTTATATTTACTCCAAAGATTATCAATGATCTCAGCAGGTTTCTTATACTGATTCTTACCAATAATAGCCGCAATTTCAGACGCTTTCAGTATAATCTTTTCAACGCCTATATCCTTAAATTCTCGTTGAGGATCGCGTAAGACCGGATACACTTCTCCACATGCACGTGCATCATTCAGTGCGTCGTGAGCACCTTCAAACCCTCGACCAAAAATGTGTTCATACACGGTTATGAGTTTGTGGTTACGAAGTGTAGGATACAAAGCTCTCGCCATACCAAGCGTATCAACAAACGTCACATCTTTAAAAGGTTCAACACTAAAACCTCGACGGTAACACTCCGAAAAGAAAACGTTTTCGTCAAACTGCGAATTATGCGCAATAAGAAGTTTCGTATCGCGCGTCGCTTCCTTAAACGATGCATAAATATGACCAAATGGTTGGCCATTTTCTCGGGCCATTTCCTGTGTAATACCATGGACGTGAGTTGCCGCAACATCAAATGTATCGGGATACACAATACCGTGGTATGAACCAAGTTCGCGACCTTTGGAACTATATTTAACAAATGCCAATGTTAGCATTCGACACTTATCAAACTTATCAACGTTTTCCATACTAGCCTTTTCACCCTTAACCAAGGTCCTCTTTGGAAGACCCGTAGTTTCAGTATCCCATGCAATATAATTCATTATTATGAATGTAGTACGTCTTCTTTAAATATAATCAACTTTCGTATATTATCTATCGAAACTTGAAAGAGTTTTTTTTAAATTTTATATGAATCTCATTTTACTTAGGTATTATTTTTTATCTTTATATCACTGTTTACAATACATATTAATAGAAATAGCCAATAATATACCTAAACAAAGACATGTAATAATAAGTAAAGACATATTTACTATATAAACTTATTATTTTTAAAATTTAATATTAAAATTTTTAGCTATTTTTTTCAAAGTATTCTTATTTATTTTTGCACCTCTCGTAGCTATTTGACCCTTACGATTTATTTCATTTCTCACTTTTTTCACGTTATTAATTTCTTTTTTGTGTTTATTAATCATTTTTTCATAATCCTTTACAAATTTATTCCACGCTTTTAATTCGTTTGGTGTCTTATTTGTAATATTTGTTCTTTGAATATGTTTGTTCAAGTCATTTTCCATTTTTTTTGCTAGTTCAATATAGTCTTTTAACAAATTAGACACTTTTTTAAATTCGTTTGACAAATTTATTACATTTTCTTGAGTTGGTTTAGATGTTCGCGCAGGAGTTCTATTTGTAACGCCGACCCTAGACATTTATATTACACTGAGAAAAAAGTATAATTATTTAAAATTTTTTAAAAACCGCCTACCTATCATAAACCACGCCACACTTAAAAAAAATATTTCACCTTCAGTATCCATATATACTATATTACGGTAAAATAATATCATCTCCATCTCTATACTGGTCAAAACTATCATACGCATCTATATACTTTTGTATTGTATCATCCTTTGATTTAATACGACTTTTCAAATCACACGATGCTACCATTTCATATACAAGACGTCCATCGACTATTTCTTCTTCGACAAGTATATCTTTCAAGTGTTCAAGTTTCACGCGATACGTATTAAGAAGTTCTTTCACTTCCGTATAACACACTTCAACTATATCGTGTACTTCTATATCAATATGACTCGCCGTCCGTGGTGAAATATGATTTGGATCAATATTCATCTTACCTATAGTTTCACTCATACCATACGTCGTTACCATATCACGAGCAATTCTAAACGTCTGTTCAAAATCGTTAGATGCACCCGTTGTAACATGTTCCCGTCCATACACGATTTCTTCGGCTGCATGACCACCAAGTGCAACTTTAATCTGAGAAAGTAAATAATCTTTCGTATACATACCGATATCGTCCGTCGCTGGTTGAAAATACGTTACACCACCCGTATCACCACGTGGTAAAATACTCACTTTACGAACCTCGTCATACTCTTGCATAAGAACACCGATAATGGCGTGTCCCGCCTCGTGATACGCAACACGTGCTTTACGTGCATCCGATACAGTACGACTTCCTTTTGCACCTACAACAACTCTTTGATATACATCCTCTACAATATCAGGTGTTATGATACCTTCACTACCATCACGAACCGAACGAATAGCACACTCATTCATGAGATTTGCCAAGTCTGCACCCGTAAATCCCATGGTTTGTTTTGCGATATTTTTCAATTCTACATCTTTACGTAAAGTCTTATCTTTGCAATGAACCTTAAGAATTTCCTCTCGACCGTGTACGTCTGGTAAAGAAACTTGTATCTTACGATCAAAACGACCCGGTCTAAGTAAAGCCTCGTCAAGAATATCTATTCGGTTTGTCGCCGCTATAACAACAATCCCCGTTTCGTTTTCGAAACCGTCCATCTCGACTAATAACTGATTAATAGTTTGTTCGCGCTCGTCATTAGCCGCAAACCCGTTATTAGACCGTTTTTTACCAATTGCATCTATTTCATCTATAAAAACTATACACGGTTGATTTTCTCTAGCCATTTCAAATACGTCTCTAACGCGTTTCGCACCTACACCAACGAACATCTCAACAAAGGACGATCCCGAACATTGAATAAACGGTACAGATGATTCACCCGCAATTGCCCTCGCCAAAAGCGTTTTACCCGTTCCCGGAGAACCTGTCAAAAGCGCACCTTTAGGAATTTTAGCTCCCGTACCAAAATACTTTTCAGGTTCGCGAAGGAAATCAACAATCTCCCCAAGTTCATCCTTAGCATTGTCTATACCCTGAACATCTGCAAACCTAGTTAATATTTGACTTTCAACCTCAATATCAGTTTTACTCATACTAAAAGGATTAGCACTACCTGATGCTCCAAATACTAAACGAAAAAGAGCAAAAAATCCTATAGTAACAAAAATAAATGAAACAAACTCATTAAGATTAGTTTGTGGTAATCTTAATATATCATATTCGACTTGACTATCCGTCATAGTTCTCCAGAAATCGTCTGAAGGAACATAATACGAACTACCAATAGTTCCATTTCTTTCTTCAAAATAAACAACGTCTGCATTGGGATTTATTTCTGCTTTTATGATATCATTCTTCTTAACACCTCTTAAAAAACTACTATATGGTACATGTTTAGGTTCTTCTTTTTTTTCTATCTTGATAGGTGGGGAACTAAATAATTTAGATGTTGTTATTATATTAGGTACCATTATACTTAAATACAAGAATAAAAATACGAAAAAAGTCCCATTAACTTTAAAGCGTGTGTATATACGAGTACGAATTCGTTTAAATTTTTCATTTATTCTTTTAAAACGTTTTCTAGTTTTTTTACGGAACCGTTTCCAGTTCATCCTATTTTTTTTAATATCATTATCCTTATCTTACTTTAATCATCACCCCCATCTGATACGTATTCATCTTCAACCACGTCTTCTTCATCTTGCTCTACATCCAATCCTTCATCTTCTTCGGGATCGTCATCCTTTCGTACT
>Ga0209404_10002985_pt1 | contig 10138 bp, 6 predicted proteins | sample TroAtlMetagenome_2_FD_187447 | JGI IMG/M metagenome (GOLD analysis project Ga0209404, IMG submission 187447) | Marine eukaryotic phytoplankton communities from Atlantic Ocean - Tropical Atlantic ANT8 Metagenome (SPAdes) (version 2) | ecosystem: Environmental > Aquatic > Marine > Oceanic | place... | reverse complement strand
AAGATCACCACCTACATAGAGATCTCCTCCAGTAGTGGTGATTCCTCCAGCACTTGCAAGAGTAGTAATTCCTACAATGCTTACATTTTCTTGAGCATGAACAGATCCAACAAAAGTAGAAACACCAGTGACTCTTGCCTCTGTTGCTCCTATTCCACCCTGAACATGAAGGGTATAACTAGCTACCGAAGTACCAATACCTACCTTTTGGGTAGTTTGATCAGCGACTAGAAGGTTATCATTAACCTCTAGACCATTTTTGACTACAAAATTCTTATTGACAGCCATTCGGGTTCACTATCCCCTCGAAAGTTTAATCTTTATCTATTTATCAAACTTGAAGTCTCAGAACAACTTTAGCATCTCCAGTACTTCCGCCAAGTCTATTATCTACTACTGTAACAGATCCATCAGTGTATCCAGATCCACCACCACCACCAGAAGGTCCATCTTGACCACCGAATCCACCACCAGCACCATTACCACCTCTACCAGCATTAATTCCAACAGCACCTTCCCCTGCAGTTTGAATAATATTATATCCTGCTTTATATCCTCTAGTGATCGCAGTAGTAGTATTAGTTACTTCTTCTCCACCAGATAATCTAAATCGATGTCCGATTCCCATGTCATCACATGCAGCAATTCCTTGCTGAGCCCAATATACTCCTTTTGTACAAGAAAGTGCTTTTCCTGAGTCCACACCCCATTGATCTCCAGCATATACTAAAGGTGGTTCACCTACAGCACTTCCAAATTCTCCTTGCAAATCTATTTGACGAACACTAAGAAAAGCCTCACCACCAGTACCACCATTATCTCCACCATTACCTCCACTAATATCAATACCTCCACCATCTCCACCTTTTGCACTTAATCCTGCTTGTCCTCCTTGACCAACACAAGCAATTAAAGTTCCTTTTCTATAAAGGAAAGGTGTATTAATAGAAGTAGTAAGTCCTGCAATAATATATTCTTCATTTTGTTTCATTGTAAATCTAATTCTTGAGTATCCTCCTTCTCCACCTTCGTAAGAAGAAGTAACACCATCATTATCAGTAGCAGAATCACCCTTCCCTCCATAAAGATCCATCTCTACATCCATATCTTTATTAGGAGAATATAAAACCCATTCCTGATTAATTTGACCAGTAGATACATCTCCTTGAGTAGTTTGAACAGTAAAATCTCCGTTATTAAGATTAAGAGAAGCAAGACCAGCTGTTATTCCAATTCCTATTCCTTCTACATTAACTGTATTATCTGCTGCTGTGGAATTAAATACAACATTTACTGTGTCGGTATAAATTGGAGAATTGCTTGCAGTAGCAGAACTAATCTTACATTGAGCTGTCTGAATACCTACAGTATCAGAAGAAAGTGTTAAAGTGGAAGTAGTAGATCCACTAATTGTTGTCTTTCTAGTTGTTGTTTGGGTGGCATCAGTATATCCTGTGTATTTAAGATTAATATATCCATTTCCTGCATTAGGGAAATTAATTTGAGATCCAGAGTGGTAGATATGGCTAATTCTGGATTGGTCATACGCAGATCCTCCTGCTGCACCACCATATCCACCATATGACAGGTCTTGACCTGATCCTCCACCTTCTGCACCTGAGTTACCAGATTGAGCGTAACCGCCGCCGCCACCGCCGCCTCCGCCGCCATCTCCATTTTTGGTTTGTCCTGATTGACCATTTTTTGCCTCTATTGCTCCCGTTATCCCAGTCCAAGATGCACCAGCATCACTTCCAGATTGACCTTGTACCATATGAGATCCACCACCACCGCCACCGCCACCACCAGCGATAATAAAGGTTCCAGTAGAATCTCTTACAAAACTATTAGCCCCACCACCGCCGCCGCCACCAGACCAACCTTGAGCACCAGCACCACCACCATCTCCACCATTACCATCTTCACCTGGTACATTAGCATTAGGTACAGATCCTCTAGTACCATAAGCATTCGGTCCTCCACTAGTGCCATCATTTCCTGCTAACCCAACAAATAAATCTATCTGTGTTCCTAACCAATCTGAATAATCTTTAAAGAAGAATTTTCCAGAAGCACCATCACCACCAGGTCCACCAGGTCCACCACCATCAAGACCACCATCACCACCAAAAGCACCAGCAACAGTTATTTCTAGATCAGAAATACCTATAGTAGGAAACGTATGAGATCCTGGACCTGTATAATAATTCTCTACCGTCCCTGCTGTTGATCCTGAAGTTGTAGTAGTTGTTTTAACTCCATCAGTTGCATCTTCACCATCTAAAATCCATTGATAAGTTAAGTCATCAGAAAATGTACTATCAGTTAATTCTGCGTTAACACTAATAGTAGTATTTGTATCTAATAATATTTGTTTGTTTGCTGGTTGAATAATAACATCAATTAAAGGAGTAACCGTAACAGTTGCTATCCCAGAAGTTAAAGGTTCATTCCATGCATTACCTGTTTTATATCCAGACTCTGTAACAGATTGTACTCCTACAGTATAAGAAGGAACATAATCTACCTCTAGATAAAACTTTCTATCATTATCTGTTGGTGTAACTAAATTAGAAAGTGTTAGTGTAGAAGTGGATCCAAATGCTCCAGTAGATGCTGTTCCTGTAATATAAGTTCCATTACTTAATGCACCTACTCCTTCCTCATACCATTGATATGAGAGATATCCTGATCCTCCTGTACCAGAACTACCAACAACAGCAGTAGCAACACCAGTTATAGCGACTGAAGCACCACCCGTTGCTCCTACAGTCGTACCTATACCAGTAGCACCTGTAGGTTCGGTAGTGATTGACAGAATGGGACCATTAAGGTCCAAATCTGTAGGTATTCTATTAAAAAGTCCCATATTCTATCAGGAGAAGTTTTGACCGCCAATTATGCCATATAATCCAGAAGAAGTGATATTCTCTCCATCAAAAATCTTGAAGGTGTAAATATCAGTTTTACTTGCAGTTGTAGTAACTACAGGAACAACACCACCTGGCCAGTATACTGGTATCACAGTTCCAGATGCATCTTTAAATGTATCTATACCAACAGCACGACTACCCGTACTATCCTGAGAAACTTTAATCGTAAATGCTGATGCTCCTGAAGGAATATTAACAAGATTAAACTGACTAATATCAGATGTGGCATCACAAATAAATGTATTTGCCTCACTTAAGTAAACAGTAGTAGCACTACCTACAATACTAAGTTCTCCCACATGCTCAGAATGACTTGTCAGTCTAGTATGACCAACTATATCTAATGCAGATCTTGCTGTTGCTGTACCAATTGCTACTGCAGATGTGGTTACATGGAATTCCGTACCCGAAGAACCAACATTAATATTAGTAGCAGTTACAACACCGACAGTAATATTACCATCAGAATCTTGTAAATCTATTCCTGCTGCAGTTACAATTCCACTAACATTAGCATTCTTAACAACTAATTCATTATTAAAGTAAGCAGATCCATTTACATATAAGTTAGTAGTTCCAATACCAACTGATGCATTATCAGAAGCAGATCCTACTGTTAAACCATGATAACTTGGTGTCGATGTTCCAACACCTACCTTAGCATTATCGTAAGTATTGTAAGTAATGGAAGAACCACCAGAAACATAGTTTGTCCAACCAGATTGAGGAACACTAATTCCAGTTAATCCTGAACCATCTCCAGTAAATGCTGCTGCTACGACTGATCCACCAAACTCAGAATGTCCAACAACACGGAAACTGAATTGATTAGCAGTAGATCCAATACCAACTCCATCACCATCTACAGCAAGCATTGATGCTCCAGCTCCAACTTTTAGAGTAAGATCTCCTGGTGTTGTAGTACCAATTCCTATTTGATCAGCAACATAAATGTCACTATCACTAGCAAGACTTATGGCACCAGTGCGTTTCCAAGCATTCTCTTTAGTATAAATCCAACCTACATAAGCACCTTCAGAAGGATCAGAGTAATAGGTAAGGTCACCTGGGTTTCCAGCGAGAGCAGGAGTAGCAATACCCACAGTATGCTTTCTAGAAACTGTAGCATCACCTTGGATATAGTAAGATGTTGCCTCAATACCTTTAGGAGAAGTAGATGTTATCTTATTATTAACAATAAGAGGTCCACCAAACTCAGATGCAACTTTCTTATCAGGACCACCTTCTACCTTAAGTGAACGACTAATAGTAGATTCTGTGGCATTAGTTACATTAAGAGCAGGGAGATTACCAATATCTTCTCCTTGTACTGTCTGTACTGGAGTATCATAAATTTCATCTTGTCCAGTCAGAGTATTTAATTTCTTATTACCATTGTAAGAAATACCCTTATCATTCATACCAGTGTAGTAGTTCATACCACCATCTTGTTTGGTGGATTGAGCTAAGTTTTCTTCAGTTGGAGTAATCTCACGATCCTGCTTATCAGGGAACGCAGTTGAGTAGTTACCTGGACCAAATCCAACATACTCAAACGTATGACCAGAAGCACGAATCAATGAGTGTCTTCTAAGTTCTATTGGATTTACATGAATCTTTCTAACAGTAGCATTATTACTATGAGTAGTTGCTTTAGATCCAAGAATTCCACGGAATACAGATACTGAAGTGTCATCATCAGCAACTGTAGTCTTCACCCTTACAATCTCATCATCAACCATCAAGTAATCACCAATATTAATATCTAACTTAGTAAGACTATTAATGTTTAATGTAGTTGTAGTTGCATTAATAATATCTCCAGATAACACAGTAGTAATACCAGCATATACTGGAGTCATTCTACCATTTAGACTTTCATCATTCTTGGTAATAACCCCCATATTTGCTGCATATCCTTCACGGTATGCATACTGACTACTATCCATAGTGGCAGTAGGTTCAGAAGTACCAACTCCCATCTGAACTGAGAAGGAGTATGATGGTGTACCACCTGATAGATCATCTAGATTCTCAGTTACAACCCAATTTCCATTATAACTTAGAGAATCTGTAGTAAATCCAACCAACTCAACACTATGATCAACTTTTAATCCATGACTATTATGTGTAGTTACAGTTGCAATTCCAGATCCCTTATCATATGAAAGAGTATTAAGTCTAATGGACTCACCAGTTTCATAGAAGAATGATCCAGAAGTATTAGTAACACCAATTCCTCCTACATCAGTTGTAGCAAGAGAAACAATTGTAGAAGAAGATTCTACAGTAACACTCTTTGCTCCACCTACAGCAACATCAGTAATTCTATAGAGTTGATTATATGGATCATAAGCTGCAGATCCAACTCCACTAACTCTAATTACATCACCAACATTATTATAAACCTGACTAACTGAGAGAACTGCCTGACTATATCCAGTAGTGGTTCCTACACCAACAACTGCCATAGTATTACCAATACCATAAGCAGAACCACCATCCATTACCTTAACAGCAGTAATTCCACCATTATCATCAACAGTCAATTTAGCAGTAGCATTAGATCCTGTTATAGAAGTTCCAATAGAAACTAATCGAGCATTGTAAATATCTCCACCACTACCAGTTCCATAACCAGCACCACTATTAGCAATACTTACCTTCGTTAATCTATTAAGACCATGCTCTATAACAGTATTAATTGTATGTGCTATTCCAGAACTAGGAACAGAATTAATATTAGTAATAGCAATACCAACACCTTCATCTTTAGTAAACTTACCTAAAGTTTCATTCGTAATACTCTTTCTTACATCATTAACAACAACATTACCAATTAGATCAGGTACAGCAAATGAAACTGATTCTCCTGGGTCAGCAACTGGAGTGTCTCTGTTAACTTGAGGATATAACTCTTTTACTGGTTGAGAGAAACTTTGTCCTGTGAATGGAGATACTGTTGGACTATTAGAAGCATTTAACAAAGTTAGATAGTAAATACCATCCTGCTCTCCAGAAATATACTTCTGTGCTTCTTCACTTCTAAAGACATAGAAAGTATCATTATATCTCTTCTGCTTAAAGTATGGAAGTGCCGTAGTTCTAGCAGAAGTATCATTACTAAATGTTCCTGGATCAGTTGTTAATCCAACACTAAAGTTCTTAGCACTACTATACCTGTAACAGTGTATTCTCTATTAAATCCAGAATTACCTACACCTGTAGTATTTCCACTACTCTTAATATTAACAATTTCAACTTTGGATCCTACAGTTAAATCATGGGGAAGTTCTGTGTCAACACTAACGCTATTATTACTCCATGTAGCATCGGCAACAAACCTAAAGTTTCTTTGTTCTGCTACATTTGTTATAGATCCACTTCCAAAGTAAGTCTGAATCTCAGTAGTAGTAAGACCAACAGTTGCATTAGATGACTGAACAATATATCCATTACTTGGTGGTCTAGCACCAGAAGTAGATGAAGGAATTACATACCTTGCACGATAGATGGTATCAATAGCATCTCTGGTATCAGACTTTCTCTTAATATAAGTCCTAGAAGTTGCTTCTCCAAGTGCAGTAGATCCCAACCCAACCATACGTGGGAAAATTGTATTTTCAGTTGCAGCAGTAGCAACATTTACAAACCACTGACTATTTGTACTATCAAACTGAATTGGGTGTCCACGATCACCTGAATTTTTATCAGATACTCTACTAGAAACCTTTAATAAACCACCTTTCTCGTTAATAGAAATAGCACTATCATTAAGTGCATCATCTAAAGTCTTAGCAAGTTTAATATTAGTATTTGTTGTTAATCCAGAAGTAATGGCATGATAAACTGCATTATGTGTCAGTCCATCAGGAATTCTACCATTATCACTAATAATACGTACAGATTCTCCATTTATAAAGTTATGAGCACCAGTAAAGGTGATAACATTTTCTGCTCCACCAGCACTATAAGAACCAATCCTATTAATACCTGCTGCACTTTGATCAACAGTAAATGTCTTCTCTGAACTTGATTGTTTTACAAAAACAGGAGCTCCAGCACCACTTGGTTCAGTGGAGTCGGTTCCTTGCATAGTGACACGAGCAGAATACTCAGTTACTGTACCAGCATACGATACAAGAACTTTTAAACTTTCTCTTTCCTTAGCACCAAATCTATATCCTTCAATTACATTTTCTGGTTTGACATCCTTATTTGTCTTACCATAAAGGAATAAATGAGCAGTTGATCCAACACCAACATGAGTAATTGTCTTATTAACATCTAAAGACTCAAATTCAATCGCAGTCTCTGGAAGAGGAATCTCTTTTGGTGGAATAATATGAGTTAAAAATCCTTTATCATCAGCAGAAAAAGCATTATTCTTAAATCCTTCAGAGAATAATGCTGTAGCACCAAAGTTAGAGTTAGAGTTAGTTAAACTAATATCACCACCATTCTCACTCAAGAAATGTTGAGCATAACCAATAGCAAATACAGAAACTGCCTGTATTGTAGCATTATTAGTTACTTTAATATGGAAGTTTTTATAAGATGGCTTATATACTGCCTTAGAATTTGTACTTAAAGTCGCATTTCCTGCAGCGGTATTATCATCATATGCTCCACTTCTAGGAGTATCATTATTATAAAGTACAAAGGCATTATCATCTTTTTGAAGTCCAATACCAGTAAACTGAGCAACAACCATGGACTTAAATCCAGTGGACTTGCTCCCATCAGCAACCATACCACACATACCATAAACTGATCTTAAGGAGCAGTTAAAGATATATGGAGAAGATGATGTTACAGTATCAGAAGAAAGTGTTAATGTAGAACCAGTACTTGATGGTGCTGCTGAAGAAGGAGTATCTTGTACAATATATTCTACTGTTGTATTACTTGGTCTAGAAGAAACAACAAATTGACCATCATATCCAGACGCAGTAATTCCTGATACACGGAATGGAGTATCTACATCCAATCCAGTAATGGCAGAATCCATAGTTACTGTAATTGTAGTACTAGCAGTAACTCCATCACCTGATCTGATACTAGTAATTCCAACAGATTTGCCTGTAGAACCTACAATACGATATTCATCAATTTTTGGTTGTATGTCAAGACTCGTACTTGGATAATCTGGAGATATTGCTCTTCCAGATGATTGTCCATAAACAAGACTAATTTTCTCATAATAGATATCCAAGTCTGTACGACCAGTCTTAAATGTTAAGAATGTATCATTAATATCAACACCATTTACACCATCAGCATACTCAAAGCAAGTAAGTTTATGATGAGAAAAATTAGGGACAAATTCATTTGCTGTATAGTCAATATAGCATTTTCCATTAGGATCTGCATCAAACATAGAAAATTGCCAGAAATAGCAATCACCAGTTACTCTGAATAAACAAGATCTCTCAATATCATCGTTTGTTGGGGAGGGAACATATTTTGGTCTTATTTTTGTCTTTCTTAAATCTAAACCAACTAAAGAAGTACCACGAGGAACAATAACACCACCATATACACTATTAAGCTTATAAAGTTCGTTATCAGAAGAGTCTAAATCAAAATTTGAGGTTAAATCAAATGCAGGTAAATTATTAGATGTTGCTCCGTTTCTTAATTTATAATTATTCGTTCCGTCAGGTATAAAACCAGGTCTATTATCTACTACATGTTCACCTGGATACAACAATACTGTGGTTTTACCAAATCGGTCATTATCCAGTCCCTTCTGATAAGAAAATCTTGATGCCTCAATTAAAGCACGTTGTATCGTCTTAAATGGGCGTGTTAATGAATTACCCTGATTCTCTATACTATCAGTGGCATCTAAATCGTTTGGATTTACATAGAGGATCGTTCCCCTAGTCGATTTCAGAAAATTGTCTAATCTGGAAAGACCCATCTTATTAATTCTTATAGCCGTTATGGATTATTTATCATAAGAAAAAAGGCATCTATTTAGTAGATGCCTCTTAATTCCTTAACATACGTTTTATTTATTACTATTGACCCTCATAAACCTTCTCTTCGACCAGATTTTCCACAGTATTTGTTATATGATCCATTGCATCATGTAAGGCATAATGAGACCCTGATGATTGTGTCCCAGAATGACACATAGACCATCGCCACTGTTTCATTGATTTTGAATACCAGAGTTTTATATCCATAATTTATTTATGAATAAATTTACCTTTTAAGAGAGGATATATTATATTTGTTGGGTTGACGAAATATATCTATATTAAACGATATAGAAATCCTATCTTCATCTGATTTATTAGGTTCCACCATATGTTCAAGATATGAAGGAAAAACAAGCATAGAACCTTCTTTAGGATACATCCTATACCCAGGATAATTATAAGTATCTAATTTAAAATTTTCCTCATATGATTTTAAAACAGAAGCTGCAGTAAAATTATGGGGAGATGCAAACTCAAAATTACCAGATCCTTTAGGTATATTAATCCAAAGAACTCCAGATAAATCACACTCTGGGTGATTGTGTAAGGAATTAAAATTATTCTTCTTATTAATATTGATCCATATTGCTTTGATAAGCATCTCTGGAAATTTATAACAAGATCCCAAATAAGATAATCCCCCAGAAACAATTTGTGTTAGTATATTATCATGTGTATAATAACTATCTTCAGATTGCCATCCACCTCTATTAGATTTAACTACTGACTCTGGAAATTTTTCCTTTTCCTTATAAATGTATGATACAACTCTTTCTTTAACTAATGGAAAATTTTCTAACTCAATAGAATGAACCGAACTTGGAAAAAGATTATAAATTTGATGTTTCATACCGAACCTTACGTGAGGAAAAAATTGGGGCGATTTTTTACCCTTTTTATAAAATTAAACTTCGTTTTTCCCTGAGAGAGGATCTGCATACACTAATCTCTCTTCAGGACATGTAGCACGTACTAACTCAAGTACATTCATAAACTCATCTACATTATCACAATCTACTTGTTTGGTATCACCTTCACTAGAATATAGATAGAAAGTTCTCGTGACAGGATCTACCACACACTTCATGAGATACTCTTCGTCTTCCATAATCCTCTAAAATAATTGGGGTGGGAGGTTGGATTTATGTGTACCAACAAGTAAGGGGCATTGCTACATGAGTAGATTTTTACCTCACTGTCTGAGACCCGACTGGT
>Ga0209404_10002982_pt1 | contig 10143 bp, 7 predicted proteins | sample TroAtlMetagenome_2_FD_187447 | JGI IMG/M metagenome (GOLD analysis project Ga0209404, IMG submission 187447) | Marine eukaryotic phytoplankton communities from Atlantic Ocean - Tropical Atlantic ANT8 Metagenome (SPAdes) (version 2) | ecosystem: Environmental > Aquatic > Marine > Oceanic | place... | reverse complement strand
GCCCCGTCGCCACCCCTGCACGGACGGGCACCGTTCCGACCCAATCACAAAAATCTTCCGTTCTAAGCGCGCCACCGACGCGCCCGGTGCTTGCAATTGTCTCTGGACCTCCGGGGGCGGCGCCTCGCCCCTTGCCGCTCGTCGTTCCGCGCGCGTGATGGAGCCCGCTCGGCTCAGCAAGCTTCTCCCTTTGTCCTCGGGGTCGACGTCCTCCCTATCCATGATCGACGCGGAGTTCTCCTGCGTTGTATAAATGTGATCTACGGCGTCCGCTCGATGGCGTCGATGGCGTGCGGCGCCCGCTACGTGGCCGACGATGGCGTGGGTGGTGTGCGGCGTCTGCTAATTGGCCGACGATCGCGCTGATGGCGTCTGCAGGACACGAGCCTCTCAAGTCAAAGGACGCGGGTAAAAAACGGCGAAGGGCCACTGCTGGGGCGGCAGCTCGGAGTCCTCGGGCACCGTCGCCGTCGACGGCCGCGAGCCCCGCGAGCCCTGGCGCGAGCGCGGCGTCCTACTCCGCTTCGACGGCGTCCTTCGACGGCCGGCGCCGCTGTGCGGCGCGGCCACGACGGTCACGCGCCGCCCCGACCCCGGCGTGCCGCGCGACGGCCGCCGCTGGTGCCGCGAGGGAGGATCGTCGTAGACCGAGTAGCGCGGCCGGCCGTGCAGCTGCTTCGTTTTCTGCTCGAAGGCCTCGAAGCGCGCGCCACGCGCCGGGCGCTCGAGGACCTTTGGGGCTTGTTGTTGAGGCTCCGGCGCGTACCGTAGCAACTGCCGCGTCGCTAATAAGGCGTCCTCGTCGTGCTTGAGCTCTGAGTTCCGAGGGGTTGGGTCCGCCTCGGTGAGTCGTCGTAGAGCTTCCAGCCTCCTTAAACCAGCCAAGGCAGCGGCGCTTTGCGACGACGCTAAGACAGGCGAGCCCGAGGCGCCGACCTTCCTTCTATATCTCCGCGCGGCGCGCGCGGCGTCCCTCTCTATTGACTGATACACATTCTGGCGCGCCTGCTTTCTGATGACGGAGGGGCTGCTGCCGTTGTAGGCGCGCCGCGCGCGCGCATCGTGCTCCCCCGCCCGGGCGGGCATGGTTGGCTGCCCTTTCGACAGGCTCTCCTGCGGCGCTGATCTCGCGCGCAGCGCGCTCCCCGTCGCTGTGGGCCTGTGTCTTCTCGCCGCCGCACCTATCGATGGTCAGAGCGGTGGGAGCGAGCGGGTGCTGCTGGAGAGTTTCGAGTTTTCGAAAACCCGAGGCCACGCGATTGGCGCCGCGCCGCGTTTGACAATCGCTCCGCGCGTGGAGCCGCAAGAGATCACTTGGCAGCTCATCGAGGCGTCGATTGCTGTCAGCATCGGCTCTGCTTGCTCCGTACGAACCAGCGTCCGCCACGGACCTTTGTCGCTGCCAAACCACATGGGTCAGCCTATCTTCGCCGCCGCCCGCGACGCGGGCTGGCAGCCGAGACGCGCCGGACGCCACGACCCTCCCGCGGGACCGCTGGCGCTTCTCTCGCCCATAAAACGCGCGCAGGCCCTATCCTGACCGAAGGCGGGATCCGCCAGGAAATTGACCAAGGGTGATAAACCAGCGTCCCGCAGCAATCAGCGCCCCGTTTACAAATGACGACCCAAGCGTTCTCTCGGTGGCTGGGCCGTTGATGCGCGGGGCCAGAGCCACTCGCGTGATAGGACCCCGCGCGAACTACTGAGCGACGGGATTTCGAAGACGCGTACATACGCACAGGTACAATAATGAGGTCGCCGCGCCGCCGCGGCTCCATCTCGAGCCCGGCCGAGCGCGTGCCCATCGTCACGCCCCAGGCCGTCGAGGCCGTGACGACCGCGGCGCAGCCGGCGCTCATGTCCGTGGGCTCGCCGCCGCGGTCCCTGCTCCAGAAGACACCTGAAAGAAGGCGGCCGTCGGTGTCGTTCGACGCGACGATGTCGCCGGAGCCCGCGCGCCGCAGCTCCGTGTCCTTCGACGCGACGTCACCAACTCGGACGCGGAGCGGCTCCTTCGCGATGCGCACGCCCGTGCGGACGCCCGAGCGGCCGAGCCCGACGAGGCCCTGCTACCACCAGGCCGAGTCCTTACTGCTGGGCTCGCTGCGCAAGTCGCTGACCATATCTGAGTCTTCGTACCCGCCCAAACGGCGGCGGAACTCGAGCTGCTGCAGCCCCTGGTCCGACGACGACTCCTTTATTGGTGTGACGAGGCCGTCGCCACGTAGATGTTCGGGGTCCCGGTCGGCGCTGGCGGCCTATCTCGCGTTCGATTCTCCAGAACCGCCGAAGCGCTCGCCCTTCCGCGAGCCGCCGTACCTGGACTTGACGGGCCCGGCGCCGCCGCCGCCGGTCCTGGGCACGCCCGTGCGGCCGCGGCCGACGTTGGATGCGTATCGGACGCCGCCGACGCGCCCCCGACCCGTCGAGGCACCGATAGCGCCGCCGGTTTTCGAGCCTCCGTCCGACGACGGAGAATCGAGCGACGACGCGCCGCCGCCGCCCGCCGTGACGGAGCCGATGATGCGCTCGCCGCCGCGGCCGACGCGGCCGCTCGGGCCCGGCATGGAGCCGTCGCAGGCGCGCGAGGCGCTCGTGGCGTTCACGGCGGCGGCGCCGACGACGCCGCGCGTCGTGCGGCCGACGGCGCGGCGGGCCGTGGCCGTGGACCTCTTCGCGAGCGCGTGACGGTGCCTCTTATCTTATTAAATCACACATGAATCTTATTCGTCATCATGATGTCGGCCTCGCGCGCCACCTGCGTTCGTGCAATCGAGCGCAGGGCTCTGGGGCACGGTATGATCTTTATTTAGTAGGCCGCTCAGGCCCACAGCTACTCGGCTTGGCAAGCTTTCCGCGCCGTTGATTTCCCTAGTGTCTTACAGGCCGCTAGCCAGGTGAAAAGCTCGAACGCGACGCAGCAAGGCGGCATAGCTTCGTGTTTACAACTCACGTATTTATTCCGACAGCGCTGCGCTAGAAGCCGCCGCGTGCTTTTTCGGCCATCAGCCAGGGCCTGCTAAGTACGCTGCTCCTGCTGTCCAGCCCGCGCGCTCGACGCGTGCGCCGACGCGTGCGCCAACCCAGGACAGAGAGCCCACCTTCAACAGCGGCTGGACGCAGCGATGGCCGACGAACCCCCCTTCAACAGCCAGCCGGGCCGCCTCTGGCTCCTCAAGGTCCCGAAAGCGCTCGAGGATCAGTGGGCCAATGCACAACCGGGCGACGACCTCGGCGTCGTCGAGGACGACGGCCAGCTAAGGTTGAGACCAAACGCGGGGCCCACGAAAGCTTTCGAGTTGCAGCGCACCCAGGGCGCCGACGTGCGTGCCTTCCAAGAAGTACAACCTCCGCCGCCGAAGAAGCAGAAAACAGACGAAGAGGACGACGATCCGGTCACGGGACGCCTTTTAGGGAGACCGCAGGGCACGCTCGTGCCGCGGCCCGCGGCCGGCACGTCGTACCGCCGCGTCTGTAGGGCAAGGATGGTGCAATCTTTGAAGCCGGAGCGGGCGACGCAGATGGTCGACGCGTCGGACGTACCTCGAGCGGATCGCGCACCGGTCGTGGCCTTCGGCGGCCGCGGCAAGGGCGAGACGGAACAGCAGGCGAACAAGAAGCGCAAGCAGCTGCCGCGGGCCACGTTGCGGTCGCGGCTCTTCGGCATCTTTGGGGCGTCGGCCGATCCTCTGGCGCTGAAGGAGATCAACGAGCGGTTAGGCGACGACGCGCAGCCGGACCCGTTCCTGAAGGACGTGCTCTCGGAGCTCGCGACGCACGTGCGCGTGAGCGGCCGCGTCTGCTACGACCTCAAGGAGGAGTTCAAGGACGCGACGCGGCCGCCGCCGCCGCCGCCCGAGTAGTTATTGGTGATTTTTAGAGGGGTGTTCGGACGCCGCGCGTGAGTCGTTGCGCGGCGTCGTCATGGGTGCCCCCGAAGTAGGGCGGGACGGGCGCGGAGGGGTCCTCGCGCGTCGGCGCCTAGCGTCAGCCGCCGCCGCCCTTCTTGTTCTGCTGCTGCTCGCGCATCGCCGCCATCGCCTTCTCGCGGCGGTACGTCGCGAGGTCGCCCGGGTCCTCGCCGCGGTGGCGCATGCCCTCGCGCTCGGCCCTCTCGCCGACCGTCTCCGCGGCGATGGCCTCGGGCTTCCGGCCGCGCCACTGGATCGACACGCGCTTATTCTTCATGTAGGCCGGCAGCTTCTCGGCGGCGCCCTCGGTGACCTCGTCGAGGATCTTGACGACGCCGTGGCACACGCCGATCTGCTGGTCGAACGACGCGTCGAAGATGAGCGTGTCGCCGCTCTCGAACTTGAACACGTGGCAGTGCGGGCAGGTCTCCTTGTCGACGGAGCCGTGCCGCTCGCACTTGTCCGAGAAGCACACCGCGAAGTCGCACGTGTTGCCCACGGCGTGCAGGCACACGACCTGCGAGTTCTGGTCGAAGTGGTTCTTGAATTTGCCCTGCTTGCCGTAGGAGTGGACGAGGAGCTGGCCGTGGTCGAACTCCTGCATCCGTCGGTAGCCCTGGCGGTACTTGCCGTCCTGGAAGGCCACGACGCCGCGCGGCTCGATCAGCTCGCGCAGCCTGGCCATCGGCGGATCGAAGCAGGACGCGCGCAGGTTCTCGACGATCCTCGTGTCCGGGGCCCGCCCGAGCTGGTGCGAGTTCTTGATCTCCGTGTACCGGTTCTGCATCTGCTGCGTGTCCGACGACACGCGCGCGACGCCCGAGACGCACGCGGCCATGGCCGCCGAGAGGCCCTGGTTCCGCTCGACCTTCGTCGCGAAGCCGGGGATCTCGGCGGCGACGGCGTCGAGGAGACTCCGGCCCTTGTCTCCGTTCAAATCCTTGACGAGGACCGCGAGGTGGTCGTTGCCGTTGTCGCCGTCGTGGCGACCTGACGGCCCGTTGAAGACGACGACGCGCTTCTCTCGGTCAGCGGCGCCCGAGGCGCCGAAGGACTCGGCCCACTTCGCGTCCGTGATGCCCGTCGCGCGCGCGCCGTTCCTTCCGCGGTAGACCCGGTCCGCGCGGAACTCCTGCACTTCGCGCTCGCGCTGCCGCTTCTTCTCCTCCTTCTCGCGGCGGTGCTCCGCCTCGCGCTTCAGTCGCCGAGCTTTCGCCTCAGTGGCGTCGAACGCCGGGCGCCGCGGCGCCGACGGCGTCGACGACGACGAGACCTTCTCGCCCGAGCACTGGATCGCGCCGATCTGGGGCTTCGTCGGGTCGAAGCCGGGCGCCATGGCCGGCGCTCCATCTAGGGTGAGGACGTCGCCCGCCGCGAGCGGGCGGCCGCCCAGCGAGATTGGGGCCGGCGGCGCGGCCTCGAGCCGGGAGTAGAGCGCGAAAGCCGCCGAGCGGTCCGCTAAGGTGAGGGAGCCGCTGGCGCAGTCGAAGCCGGCGCCGACAAGCGCGGCTACCGTCTCGCCGCGGAGCGACGCCGTTCGCACTGAGAATTCGTCGCTCGCGAGCGCGCGGCCCAGGACGTCCTTCAGTTCGTTGTGCGGCTCGCCCGAGAGCCGCCGCGCCAGGCGCAGGGACGCGTCCTCGGATGGTGGTGCCGCGAGGCTCCGCGCGAGGCGTAGCGAGCGCTCGTCGTCGACCGCCGGCGCGGCCAGGCGCGCCACGAGCCGCCGCGTCGCCTCGTCGTCGCCTCGGGCGCGGCGGGCCTCGGCGTCGAACTGCTCTTGCAATCTCCTCGCCTCAACCGCACCAGCGGACGCGACCGAGACGTCGTCGTCGCTGTCGGGAACTAAAATCGGAGACTGCTGCGACATGGCTCGCGTCGCGTCGCTGTGCAGGGCTGCTGCAGGTTGGCCTGTCTGGAATTTAAACTTGTGGCGCGCGTAGGGCTTGCGCGTTTCAGACCGGCAGCGCTGCGGGTCGTCAACGTCCTCTGAAGCGGTCTTCCGCGGGCTACGCGCTGCACCTGGCGCCTGCGAGCAGCACAAAGACCGATCGCGCTCACTGCAGAGGCAAAACCTGATTTGCCCGCCGCGACGCGGACGCGAAACGATCAATACACGCAACATTTCGAATTTTACCCCTCGCTTGGGCTCGGCAGGCTCGCCGGGTCCAGCGGCTCGAAGCGCGGCCGCTCCTCGGGCCTCAGGCTCGTCGCACCCGTCCCCGCCGCGCCCTTCTCGACGCCGCCGGACTCTTTGCGCTTCCGCCGCTCTCCGGCGCGCGCCGCCGCCGTCTCCGCGAGCACGTCGAAGAAGCTCCGGTCGACTTCCTCTTTTTTCTTCGCGATGCAGGCCGACGACAGCGTGTCCAGCGCGGGCGCGCGCGCGGCGCCCGGTGCCTCGGGGTCGCCCGGCTGGACGCGCTCGTAGAGCTCGTGCGCGTCGGGCGGCGCGGGCGCCGGCGCCGGTGCCGGCGCGGGCAGAGCTGCTGGTCGCGTGGGCGCGGGCGCGGGCGCCGCGGCGAGCACGCGCAGCTGCGCCATCTCGGCCTCGAGCTCGGCGGCCTCCTCGGCCGACTGGGGCCCGGTCAGCTCCTCCCACGGCGGCGGCGGCAGCGGCGGCGGCGCCGTTGGCGTGTCCGGCGCCGGCGGCAGCAGCCGCATCTTGTCGAAGGGCTTCTTCTTCGCCGCCGGCCGCTTTGTATCAAAGAAGCCGCCCTTCCATGCCTTCGACTCGAGGCCCTTCGGCCGCTTCGAGGGCGGCGCGCCGGCCTTGCGCCGCGCCGCCTCCGCTGCCGCCAGCTCGCGCTCCGTGTCGTCGACGGCCACGCCCGCCGCGTAGAGCGCGCTCTCCTCGTCCAAGTAGCGCAGCATCTCGCGGGCCTCCTTGTCGTCCGCGGCGCTCGCCGGCCCGCCCGGCGCCGCCTCCGCGAAGACCCGGTCGTCCTCTGCCGCGAGGCCGAGCTTGGAGGAAAGTACCGTCCGCACCGCGGCCTCGACATATTCTTTTTCCGGTTTTGTCGGGTCGTCGAACGGGCCCTCCTTGGGCCAGTCGGCCGGCGGATCGGCGAGAGTGTCGTGCGGCTCCGCGCCGCCGCCGCCCGCGGTTTTTGTCGGCGCGGCTTGCGTTGGCGCAGCGGTTTCCGTGCGCTCGCTTGCGGGAGCCTCCATGGCTCTGCTGCGAGATGCGTGCTCGAAGCGCTGCCAGCGCTTTAGCGTTCGAACCGACGTGTGTCCAGGATTGTCCAGGATGTCGCGCGCTGCCTTGCAAGCAGTTTGGGGCACGATGCGGGCAATTTGGCGCGCGCCCACCCCGCCTGCAAAACCCGTGCCGGGGGTATCGCGGCTGGCAGGAATCGATTGGGCGTATTAAGTTGTTTTCCCAGACTCGACAGCGCAACGCATCGCCCCGGGCCCCGGTGCGCCGTCGCCGCGATTTAAGGACAGAGGCTTCTTACCCGCGAAAAGCCGAGGGGGGGGAACAGGGCACTCAGAGCAGCTTCCCGATGATCTCGTAGGTCTGCTTCATGTCCTCCGTCTCGATCACCAAGGTCGCGTCGTAGGAGTCGGCGTAGTCCGTCGGCTGGAATTTGATCACGAACTCCTGCGGGTCCCCGGCACGTCTATTGAGCGTGCCGTGCGTCGGCTCGACCGTGACCGCGGAAGAAGAACCAGCCGTAAAGCCCGCCGTGAAGTCGGCGTACGTCGAGAACTCGTTGCGCACGGTGATGGTCGCGCCGCCGCGCGCGTTCAACCGAGCGGACACAGCTACTGTGTCCGTCAGGTCGCCCGCGGTCATGCCCGTGACCTGTTCTGAGGAAACCTCGTCCTTCGGCCCGTTGTCGAACTGCTGCAGGTAGGAGCCGTGGTTGAAGTGGCGGTATTCTTTACCTTGCAAGGAAGCGAGCTCGGCCATCTGATGATCCTTCTTCATCCTGAGCTCCTCCTGGTTGCGCCAGTTCTCGAGCTGCTGTCTTCTGCGAGCTAATTTGTCTTCCCCGTACTCGTCGATCTCGACCATGCCTCGCTTGGCCAACTCATCCGCATATCCGGTGGTCGTGCCCCACGCGTTCTTCGCGTTCAGCTTCGACTCCCGGCCGCCCATCTGGTTGAGCTTCCTCCCGCCCTTCACGCCCTTGGAATCTTCCGCGGACATGTCGAACTCCTCCATGTGGTTCTTGCCGTCGCCCACGACGCCGACCTGGCCGTCGCCGCCGTCAAACCCGTCGGCGTCGATGAAGCCTTCATAATTTGTGGGACCGTAATTGGAATCGGCCTCGCCGATGCCCGTGTGGTCCCGGGGGTTCGACTCCTCGCGGTCGGGGTCGTCCTGGTCCCACCACTTCTTTTTTTTGTCGGCGTCCTCGACCTCGGAGAGGTAGGAGACTTTGCTGATAGTTTTGGTGACGGTCGTCGTGCGCAGCGTGGGCACGAGGGCCGCCGCGCGGCTCGCTAACAGTAACGCGAGCGCGGTACGGGCCATGGTTAAGGCTGGGTGAAGATGCTGCTTGAGAGTTCCTTGTGTTCTAACACAGCGACGTGCGTGCCGCAGGCGTCGCAGGCGTGCTGGCGGATTGCTCGAGACCGTAAGGCGTCCGGACAATACGTGCGGAGCGAAGCGCTCTGGCTGGATGCGCTGCTTGAGTTTGTACACGCTGTCCATTCGTGCGGGCCGCAGTCGACCCGTCCCACGGCTCCCTCGGCGCGCGCCCAGACGGGTACGGTGCTCCGGGAGAAAAAACGCCTCGCTTGCTAGTGTCTTACAGGACGCTAGCCAGCCGGCGCACTCGCATCATAGAGCAGCCAGGGGACGCACCAACAGTGCATTGACTCACAGCAACGCATCGCTGCAAGCCAGCCACGAATTTGCCGTTGCAACGCGCATCGTGCATAGCGCAGCAGAAGCCACAACATAGGCTACACTGCCATAGCAAGACCATGAGCGAGCTCACCCACCACGCCGACAACCAGCACGACGACGAAGAAGCAACGGTAATCCCCGAACAACAGGAGCACGACCAGGTGCACCACGACCACGCGCACGCCGCCGACGAGCTGCGAAGGAACGCGACGGGCGCGCACACGCACGTGCACGAGCATTCCCATGGAGAGGGTGGCGAAGTCCATTCCCATTCGCATGCGCACGTGACCGACGAGCAGCTTCATGTGCACGACCACTTGCACGCGTACGTCGACGAATCTACGATTCCCGTATTGGATGAGAAGGGCCCCGCGGAAAGACTAGTCACGATCTTCGAGGCGACGTCTGTCGAGAAGGACGCTTCTGTGATATCGTACGTGGGTACGTCCGGTCTGAAAGTGACGATCCTCGACGGCCTAGATAATCATAAGGGGCGCCTCACGAAGCTCTCGTTACGTTCTAATTTAGTAGCGGAGTGTAAAGAAGTAGCGGCGCACGGCGCTTCTTTGAAACATCTGGAATTGTATGATAATCGCTTACGATCACTGCGCGGCATCGAGCACTGCCCGTTCCTTGAAGTAGTAGACGTGTCGTACAACGGCGCGCGGGATTTGGCGCCGGTCGCGGTCTGTTTCCAGCTGAGGGAGCTCTACGCGGTACGTGAGCAGCGTCCTTTTTGCGACTCGCGGCGATGGCGTCTTTGGCCTTCGGACTCGCGTCGATGGCGTCCTTCCGCTCTCGGCGCGTCGACGGCGTACCCACGCAGGCCTGCAACAAGCTCCGGGAGATCTATGTAGGTCTGTCGAAGCTCGAGAACTTGGTCATGCTTGATTTGGGAGGCAACCGCTTAAGAAAAATGGAGCACCTCCCGCCGAACCTCGAGAAACTCTTCCTGGGCAAGAACAAGATCGAACGCGTCGAGAACGTGTCTTCCCTAAAGAAGCTGAAAGTGTTAGATGTGCAGTCGAACCGGTTAACTTCATTAGAACCCGGGTCGCTGCCGGCGCAGCTCCAGGAGTTGTATGGAGCGCACAACGCCGTCACAGATCCTCCGCCCGACGCGTTGAAAGGCCTCTCCCTCGAAACCGTGGACCTGTCCCACAACCGGCTGACGTCGCTGGAGGTCTTCGCGGGCCTGCAGTTAGGTGATTTATGGCTCTCGTACAACGGCGTGCCTTCCTTAGACGCCGTCGGATGTCTGCGCGACGTGCCGCTCACGTGCCTGTACCTCGACCACAACCCCTGCGCCGCGGAGCCGCGCTACGCGAACTACCTGCGCGACTTCTTCCCGCTCCTGGAGCAGCTCGACGCGAA
>Ga0209404_10002979_pt1 | contig 10151 bp, 7 predicted proteins | sample TroAtlMetagenome_2_FD_187447 | JGI IMG/M metagenome (GOLD analysis project Ga0209404, IMG submission 187447) | Marine eukaryotic phytoplankton communities from Atlantic Ocean - Tropical Atlantic ANT8 Metagenome (SPAdes) (version 2) | ecosystem: Environmental > Aquatic > Marine > Oceanic | place... | reverse complement strand
ACCCGTAAATTAAGTTCACCAGAAATAGCCAGCATGGTATCCCTCATAGATTCAACACTAAGACGCCTCCGAGGGTAAACAGATAAGAAACAATTCTCTGAATCATTTTCAGGTAATGCCGAGGAAAGAAATCTACTCACTGATGAAGTCCCTATAAGCCGTTGGATATACTTAATTGACCAATCTGAATTAATTAATTCAGATGCCAAAAAATCAAGCAATTCAGGATGTTCAGGCGGTCGACTTCGTAAACCAAAATCGCTTTCTGTTTCAACCAGCCCTTTTCCAAAATGTGATCGCCAAATTCGATTTACGATAACCCTAGCAGTGAGAGGATTTTCATTTGAAACAATTTTTTTGGCTAACTCTAGTCGACCTGAACCCTTAGTAAATTTGGTTCTTTCCTTATTACTGAACATAGATAAATAACCACGCTCAACGTGCTCACCTTGATTCGAATAATCCCCACGATTAAAAACATTAACATTTAATGGAATAGACCGATCAACCAAAGTAAGAGAATGCGGCGCCTGCTCACCCAAATTAATAATTTCACGCTCTATATCTGCTAACATTTTTTTTAAAGGAACCTTGGTACCTTCATCAAACAACCATTCCACATCATGGATATATGATCTCGGGACTCTAATCGGCGACCCTATATCGAATACGACGTCAGCTAATTCCTGCAAATGAAACGAAGCTTCATTAGTTTTTTCTATAGACTGGAAAAGATCGTTATAAACTTTAGCAACATCAAGCATACTATTTAAAGGAGCCTCTTGTAATTTGGAAACCACAAGTTGATTAGCTCCTGATAGACTATCAAGAGCATCACTGGCGTTATCTGAAAAATTCTTTATATCCAGCTTAGACAAGGCAATCCATGGAATAAAAACTGAGTCTGTTTTGCGCTCGTTCTGGATTAAATATTCATACCAACGACGAATCTGTGCTGGGTTAAGGTCACCCTTTTCAATGATCTCTGCAAAATCCGGAGGAGGCACCTTCTCAATTTCAAGAGATGCCAGCATGTATTCCCCAACACGTGAAAGAAACCTTGATTCAAGCTCGGTCGCTTTCTTTTCAAATTCTTGAGCTAAAGATTGCTTCTTTTTATTTAGCTGCTCCAGAGCAGCGGCACTTGGGGCATCAAGCTCAATAAGTTCTTCGCGAGAACTTTTGAAAATGCCATATAGAGCATAATAATCACTGGTAGGAATGGGATCAAATTTGTGATCATGACAGCGAGCGCATGAAACTGTTAGCCCCATTAAACCTCTGGTAACAACATCAATCCTATCATCTATAATATCTGGCTCCACGCTTACAAACCTCCTACCAAGAGTAAGATAACCCATTGCTGCCAAATCAGTTCGATCACAAAGCCCCTGAGAATACATTATGTCAGCTGCCAATTGCATTAGAATAAACTTTTTATATGAAAGATCCTTATTGAATGAGTCAATTACCCAATCTCTATAAATCCATGCATGGGGAAAATTAAATTCTTCTGAAGCATAGGCGTAACCTTTAGTATCTGAATATCTAGCGACATCTAACCAAAGCCTTGCCCAATGCTCTCCATACCTTGGTGAACTGAGTAATTCATCCACTAAATCACTTGCAAGTTCTCTATCAGAACGCTTGTCGCTCTCTAAGGCAATAAGCTTACTATAATTTGGAGGCAACCCAATCAGATTATAATACAATCTACGAATCCAATCACGGCGAATGGCAGATGACGGTAATTGAATTTTTTCTTTTTGAAGTGATTTTAAAATGAACCATTTGATAGGATCACTTTTCGAAGCCTGAGGGACGGAAACATTTCTTATAGGTTTAAAAGCCCAATGCTTATTATCAATAATTTCTTCATCCGCTTTTATCAGCACCAAAGAGCCAAAAAAAAGAATGAAACAATTTAGAAATATAAAATAGTTATTATTATTAATTTCCATTCATAAACATCATGATGGAATGATTCAAAGCTTCCAATATAAAAAATGACTATCATTCAAACCCTTCAGTTAGATTTCTGTGAAAAGGGACATATAATGTTATAGCAATTTAATTAATGAAGTCTGATTCAGAAGAGTTTGTCCGTTTACTCACGGAAGCACAACGCCCGGTTTATGGCTACCTGCTAACTTTAATTACTGATCGCAATAGAGCTCGTGACTTATTACAAGAAACTAACATCACACTTTGGAAAAAGGCTGACACCTTTGAAGAGGGCACAAACTTCAATGCCTGGGCGTGTAAGGTTGCTTATTTTCATGTGCTCTCTTTCAGAAGAAAAATGGCTAGAGAGAAGTTAGTGTTTGATGATGAAATACTTGATTACATTGCGGAGCGCAATGAAGACCGCTTAGCTCAAGACAATTCTGCCGATCGTAATAAAGCACTAAAAAACTGTCTCCAAAAACTCTCAGAAAGCCAAAGAAAACTTGTCGAAGAACGGTACAAACCTGGAGCATCTGTTCAGCAGATCGCTGCTGAACAGGGAAGAACGGTTGGGGCCATCTCGCAAACTTTATATCGCATCAGACACAACCTAATGCTTTGTATTGAAAAAACATTAGCCTCAATGCAAACCAGCTGATTTTAATTAGTGAAAAATAAACTTCATAATAAATTTAACGAGCTTGAAGAACTGCTTTCAAAGTTGTTTGATGGCATCGCTAATGATGAGGACACAAAAAGAATTGAAGAATTACTTTCAGGTGATCCCGAAGCTTGTGAGTTCTATATAGACTACTCAGAACTTTGCGCTCAAATGGAATTTGAGCTTGGTGCAAAAACCCCTCTTGATATTGATGAGCAAAGTATTTCTGCACAAATTTCAAAATCAACAGCTCTCTTCTATGAAGGACAAAACACTAAACAAATATTAACACCTAGTTGGAGACCCATGCCTTTATTGGCTGTAGCTGCAGTAATTCTAGTATTTATAGGAACCTTGTCACTAATTATTAATAAACGGCTAGCGATAAGCCCCCAACCAGTTGAGGCAAAAAATAGCACTCAATTAATTGAGAATATTACCCATGAAGGCGTTGCCGTTCTCATGGAATCAGTGGGCGCAAACTTCGTAGATAATGGAGCTCAGCCATCCACTACTAACAACATTCTATATCCTGGCGAAATTCTCCTTGAGTCAGGCATAGTTGCCATCGAGTTTTATTCTGGTGCTAGAGTCATACTTGAGGGCCCCGCAATTTTTGAACTTACCTCAGAAAACAGCGCAATACTGAGAGAGGGCCGCATAAGGGCTCTAGTTCCTCCTCAAGCTTGTGGCTTCAGTGTTTCAACTAGGCAAATCGAAGTCGTCGACTTGGGAACCGAATTTGGAATGAACATAGAGGAAGATGGACACCTAACAGAAGTTCATTGCTTTGATGGCCTAGTCGACGTTTATGAAAATAATTTAAGTCAAAAAGGCGAAGTTCTCCGCTCATTAGAAACAGGAGAAGCCATTAGAATTCAATCCACTAAAATTCAAAGAATGTCAGCTAATTCAATGGCTTTCATTTCTTACAGTGAGCTCGCTCAAAGCTTTCTAGAAAATTCTACATTGCGACATGAGGATTGGAGATCAGTGATAGAGGAAATTAGAGCAAATGAAGACATTCTTGCTCTTTATACTTTTGAAGATCAAGGCCCTCGTGAAAGAAGCTTAGTCAACCAAGTTTCTTTTCAAAATCACTTTTCTCATGGAGCCATTGTTGGCTGTCGCTGGACTAATGGAAGGTGGCCTTCAAAGGGTGGCCTTGAATTTAAAAGCCCCAGTGACAGAGTACATTTTCAGTCCAATGATCCTTATCAAACAATTACTCTTTCTGCTTGGGTACGCTTAGATTCTACTCCGAAGCGTACAATGTGCCTCCTTTCAAGTAGCGATAACGCGAATAACTCTTTGAGTTGGCACCTCCAAGCATCGGGTAATCTAGTGCTCTCAATAAAGAATGATAATGGGAAGGCAAATAAAAATTTTAGTTCACCACCTATAGTAAATAGAAATATGCTTGGTAAGTGGCAACACTTCACCACCGTATTCGATTCCATTGATAAGACAGTCACACATTACCTAAATGCAAAAGAGGTATCAAAATCTGAAATAACAAAAAAAGGATATAGCCAAGTCGTATTCGGCAATGCAGAAATCGGCAATTCAAGTTTAAAGAATAAAAATGGCAAGACGCCAATCAGATTTTTTTCTGGCAGAATCGATGAATTATCAATATTTGGACGCGCTCTTGATCCAGAAACAATCAGGCATCTCTACCGAGTTGGAATGCCTAATTAGTTCTTAGTAGGTACTTGCCAAAATTGTTGTTTCATTTCAAGATTCTTAAAATGAGACTAAACTTGGCTTTAATCTTCCTGTTTATAATAATGCCTGACATCTCTTTGTCTGAGATAAAGGCTCCTAGCAGTATAATACCCTACAAAAAACTCCAAGGTGGAGACCTTATGCTGCATGTCTTTGGTGAATTAGAACCCGCAAAGATTAAAAAAAGACCGGCAATTGTATTTTTCTTTGGTGGAGGTTGGACCGGAGGCCACCCCAAACAGTTTTACCCTCACTGTGAATTTCTTTCTGAAAAAGGAATGTTGGCAATAAGCGCTGAATATAGAACTAAAGGAAGTCACGGGACAACACCTTTTCAATGTGTAGAAGATGGAAAATCAGCCATTAGGTGGCTCAGAGAGAACGCATCTAAATTTAAAATAGATCCTAATAAAATTGTTGCAGCGGGCGGATCAGCGGGCGGACACGTAGCTGCTTGCACTGGAATAATTAGTGGATTTGAAACTGGTAATTTAGATATATCTTCAACGCCTCAAGCCTTAATTTTATTCAACCCGGTATGCGATACATCCTCCGCAGGGTATGGACAAAAAAAAATTGGTGACCGCTGGAAAAAGATCTCTCCTCTTCACAACATCAGCAATGAAACTCCACCCACTTGTATATTTCACGGAACTGCAGACACCACGGTTCCATTAACTAATGCTGTTAACTTTCAAAAAACAATGAGGGAGAAAAAAATTAAGTGTGAACTTCATACTTACCAAGATGCAAAGCATGGATTTTTTAATTATGGGAGAGGGGATGGATCAGCTTATAATGATACAATTATTAAAATGAAGCTATTCTTGGAAGGACAAGGTTTACTCGGGAAAGAAAAAAACTAATAAACCATGAAATCACAAAAATGGGATCTGCCAGCATCAAATTATAACAGTAACGTCCTAAGTGTATTTGATCATGACTCAGAAAGAAAACTCTTATCACTAATTAATAAGCTTGGAGGTTCAAAAAAAAAAGCCGTAGATCTAGGATGTGGAATTGGGAAATTTTTACCTAGCCTAACGGAAAATTTTGCAGAGACACTAGCTTGTGATTATTCGGAGGCAATGATCAAATCTGCAAAATTTTATAACAAAGGCCTTAAATGTTTAAATTTTGAAACTTGCAATCTTGAAGACAACCCACCCAAAGGGCATCCTTATGACTTTGGCCTATGCGTCAATGTAGTTATCACCCAAAATATTAATAAGAGAGAGCAAATTTGGAAAAACATAATCCAGTCTATTAACGAAAATGGTCATCTTATACTAGTCCTTCCTTCATTAGAATCAGCCCTATATTCAAAAAGTCGGTTAGTTGAATGGAATATCAGAAATGGTCTACATGCAAAAGAATGCTTAAAAAAAGGCTTCGAAACATCAGATAAAAAAGGAAAAAAAATCGCAAGAGGAGGAATTATTAAGTGTGGTGGAATTCCTACAAAACACTACCTAAAAGAGGAAATAATATCGACCACGAATCGCTTTAATTTAAAAACCATAAGCATTCAAAGGATAGAATATTCATGGGATACTGAATTCATCAAACCTCCAAGATGGATGAAGGATCCCTTGCCTTGGGACTGGCTAGTTTTGCTACAAAAATAAAAGTTCAAGTGTCCGTCTTAGAACGAATAACTCGATAAAATAATTTCTCAATAGAAGGCTTCACGTCTTCAAATCTTCCAGTAATATTCTTAGCTCGAGCCCACTGAGTTTCATCTCTCCATTCAATAAGGTCCAAACTTGATTGAACCTTATAGTAAAGCCCGATAGAGCGTTCCCAAGAAACAGATAATGTAGGCGAGGTACTACCCACCGATATTGAAATCGGAACTGGTTCTTTTAATATAGATCCATCCCAGTATTTCTTTGCTAATTCATAAGCACCAATTCCGGCTCTCGAGCCCATGACGCGACCAGGTAAATCATCAATGCTAACATGAATACCACCCCACAATCTTGAAATTCCTGCCTCATCGGAGGCATCATAGTATGTGGCCCATTGCAGAGTAACGTCCTGAGTTGGACCATTTTCAAATTCTAGAGATCCTTTAGATGCTTTATACTCAAAAAGTCCACCTGGAAAATAAGGATTACCAGTCATTCTAGCTAAGACTTCAGCTCCTGCTCTTGAAAAACAAGAATGGCCAGACACATAGGAAGCAAAAGCTGGAGTTACAAAAGTATCTCTCTGGTAAGGTAGCCAATCTATGGCCAATATCCAACCTGCTCCTCCCACTTCATTCTCAGAATCTTCAGGCTCGCCCCGCCAAGCATAGACGGCAACTGATCCTATATCAGAAGATAAGTGTTCATGCCTTTGACCTGGCAAAGAAGATTGAGGCGTAACAATTTCGACAAGCCCGGGTTGAAGTTTTAACCCCTCAGGATCATAACTAATTTCAGCGAATGAACCAGGAGACCCTTTATCTGAAGATTGCCCTTTAGAGCCCATATAACGGCACATTGATACAGGTCGTCCATAATCATATATCCGTTTACAAGTCCATGCGGCTGTTGCTGCATCGTGCTGCGCAGCATTCATAGCAAAATAGCATTTAACATCCCACTCAAGTTGACTTAATTCCGGCCCAGAGCCTTCAACTTTTCTTACCACTCTTGGATCATCAGCAACTTTATTTGCTAATACATTCCAATGCCCTGGAGGAGTCTCAGAATCAGGTCCATCTGCCCAAAATTCAGCGATAACTCTACCATAATCGGCACGCATTACTTGATTATCAGCATACGGTTCGCCACTAAATGGATTAAGACCATGGCCTATGCCATCCATTTTCCCCAAAGAGTTATTACCAAATACCCTAGGCGAAATATTGATCATTGTTTCATCTCCTGGATTAAGCCAACTACTATATAAAAGTACTTGATTGATATTCTCTTTAAACTGCTTATCACCTATTCCACCTAGCATTGGTGGTGCCCCCGGATCATCATAAAGCCCACCCAAACCTTTTCTCTTAAGAGCAAATGGCCTGACAAGGTGCCACTGTGAGCCTTGAAAAGTTTGAATCAAATCAGTCTCAATTCCATTTTGAGTTAAAGCAAAATCTCCAAAGGCAATTGGCTGCCAATGGTTTGGATTAAATGTTGTTAGTAATGTAAAAAGAGGCTCATCAAGTGGCAAAGCGTCATTCTCTGGAGAGTAAGTATTATCCACATAACCATCAGATTCTCTCGACCCATCATCCCAAAAGAACCCAAGAATGCTATTTGCAATTCTATTACCAACAGCTGAAGGAGTATTGCCTTCTAAAGACTCTTCTGATACTTCATAACCCAATAATTCCATGTGCTGCAACAGAGATTGCATAGTTATGTCACTACCTACGGAATTCCTATAACGAGACTTTAAAATTCTATAAGCTGCGAAACTGATTGCTTCTTCTTTGGACTTAACCAAGTCATCGCTATCAATGCCATTACCTCCAAAATCAACTGCAGATGCATTTTCATTATGAATATAACCTACTGCTGTATCATCGTAAGCCGCCCAAGCATCCCACATCGCCACAGAAAGATGAAAAAGATTCCTCGCGTGGACAGGCGGGTGAGGAATATCAAGTCTAATTGCATTAAGGGTCTGTTCATTCCAACTCCTTGCAATTGATTGGCCATAGGTATGTAACGAAAATAGCAGCCAAAGAAAACATGGGATTAAACAGAATAGTTTAATCCTTTTAAGATAAATTTTCATGTCTTTCTTAATTCGAATAATCTGGAGGAGATTAGACATGAAATTTTAACACGATTAGACTCTGTCTTCAAATAAGACCATTAATGACAGGTTAACCAAGTAATTCAGGCAATAATCGATAACTTGCCCAAAACTCTTGAAACGCTAACTTTAGACATATTGTTTAAAATACTTCACAAAGACTCAACATCACAGGCTAGACAAGGCTGCCTTAAGACAGCTCATGGTATCATTGATACACCTATTTTTATGCCAGTGGGAACTCAAGGTACTGTTAAATCAGTTAGCCCTCACGAACTTGAGGATCTGGGTGCTCAAATCATACTTGGAAATACTTATCATCTTTTTGTAAGACCGGGCACAGAAACAGTTAAGGAACTTGGTGGACTTCACTCATTCATGAATTGGAAAAAACCTATACTAACTGACAGTGGCGGGTTCCAAGTATGGTCTCTTGCCAAAATGCGGAAGATCACTGAAGAAGGCGTGCAATTTCAGAACCATCTAGACGGAGCTAATACATTCATAGGCCCGGAAACCTCAATGGAAATTCAAGCTGCATTAGGATCAGACATAGCAATGCTCTTTGACGAATGTCCCCCATACCCCTGTGATATAGACTATGCATCCAAAAGCAATAAGCTAACTTTAAGGTGGGCAGAAAGATGCAAAGAATGGGTAATGAAACACGAACCTGTATCAGGTGGAACTTCTGAAAAACAACTTCATTTTGGAATCGTTCAAGGATCAGTTTATTCAGAATTAAGAGAAGAATCGGCAAAGGGACTTGTTGAGATAGGCTTTGATGGGTATGCAGTCGGCGGTGTCAGTGTTGGAGAACCAGAAATAGAAATGATCCGTGCTGTAGAAAATTCAGTCCCATTTCTACCAGAAGAAAAACCCAGATATGCAATGGGTTTGGGAACGCCATCACAAATGCTCGAAATGATTGCAAGAGGCATCGACATGTTTGACTGTGTACTTCCTACCAGAGTAGCCAGAACAGGAACAGTCTACACTTCGAATGGTACACTCAACCTAAAAAATCACAGATTTTTAAATGACAAATTAACTATTGAAGAAAACTGTGAGTGTTATGCCTGTAAAAATGGATTCAGCCGCAGTTATATTAGGCACCTAGTAAGATCTGATGAAATACTTGGATTGCGCTTAACAACACTTCACAATTTACACTTTTATCTTAATCTTATGAGTCAGGCTAGAGAGGCTATTAAAAAGGGTGAATTCGAAAAACTGAGAAAAAAGTTCAATGATTATGGAAGTAGCAAAAATTAATACTTAAACTTTATGAAAACATCCATTTAAGACTAAATCCTTCTAGATTTTTAGATTTTAGAGAGTATATCAATAAACATCATTATGAATACATTTGAAACAATTTTTTATTTAATTGGACAAGCTCAATCAACTCCTCCTCCTCCTGGAGGTGCTTTTGGAAGCTTTATTCCATTCATCCTGATTTTTGTCATTTTCTATTTCCTCCTGATAAGACCTCAAAAGCAAAAGCAAAAAAAGCTTCAACAACAAGTGGATGCTATGAGAACCGGTGATAAAGTTATTACAGCCGGAGGCATACACGGGCTTGTGACTAATGTAAAAAAAGAAAGCGTCACAGTCAAAGTTGATAACAGCACCAGAATTGAATTTGAAAAAGGAAGTATAGCAACTGTCATTGGCAAAAAAGGTGCCAACAATTCTCAACCTGAAACAACACCTGAACCAGAAGAAACCGTAGAGAGTCAGCCTCAAAAAAATGAAAGTAATGATTCCGAATCGGGTGACAGGGACAACTTTCAAAGAGATAGATAAAAAAGAATTTTTTTACATATAGATTAAAAGCCCGTTCGATTAATTATTGGACGGGCTTTTTTGTTATTTATTTACAAGCCTCACAATGAGAAAGTTATGAGGTAAATTTATATTGTCCTAGACAATTAAACCATGTAATCCTCATGAATACTCAATGAAAAATAAAATTCTATTATTATTCGGAAGCCTCCTACTGATTATTGAATTTGGATTCTGTGAAATCCCCCCTCCTATTGCCTATTATAAT
>Ga0209404_10002976_pt1 | contig 10152 bp, 12 predicted proteins | sample TroAtlMetagenome_2_FD_187447 | JGI IMG/M metagenome (GOLD analysis project Ga0209404, IMG submission 187447) | Marine eukaryotic phytoplankton communities from Atlantic Ocean - Tropical Atlantic ANT8 Metagenome (SPAdes) (version 2) | ecosystem: Environmental > Aquatic > Marine > Oceanic... | reverse complement strand
CCGGGGTCGATCGCAAAAGCAAAATATTGGCACAGACTCATAGACGTGAAGAGACTCAATGATGCTTTATTTTCAAACGCCGACCCAAATAAAAATAGTGTCACCGGTAGATCAAATTTCAGAAAAATGTTGAGGAAGGATGTTCCATTCGTGGTGAATATATTAAAAAAATACTGCTCACAATTCAAAATCGCACCAAAAATCACAAAGGAATACGTACAAAAATGGTTGATGCCGAAAGATGATATCATATATTCATACATCAACGATGAAACAAAACAATTCGTATCGTTTTATTCGATCCCCTACGTGTCGTGTAAGACCGGTATAGAAATCAATCAAGCGTACTGCTTTTACAACACCCCGGATAGTTTTAATGATTCTGTCATATTGGCGAAGAATGCGGGGTTTCATGTATACAATTGTTTAAATATTGGCGTCATGAATGAAAACTTACTTGCGTGTAAATTCATGGAAGGATCGGGAAAGAATCATTATCATTTTTACAATTGGGACGTCGGTTCGATCGATCGTGAAGACTTGATGTTTAGAATAACCTAAGTAAGATGCTTAAACATGAAAATCATATACATGTAATGGAAGCGATTCGTAAGTATCACAATGACGCAAAGCGCGACCTCATTCAATCGACCGCAAGGGAGGGGCAATCAATATTGGATGTTGGTTCTGGTGCTGGCGGCGACTTACAGAAATGGCGCTCGACGGGAGTGAATATAAACATGTGCGAACCGAGTCAGGAAGCGTTACACGAATCAAAGACGCGCGCCAAAAATTTACGAATACGCGTCAATTTTTATCACGGTGATATTTCAGTCGTACCGAAAAGGCGCTACGATATCATATGTTATAATTTTAGCCTACAATATATATTCGCGTCTAAAAAATTATTTTTAGATACGACCAAGCTCATCGCTGAAAAAATGAAGGTGGGTGGATCTTTTATTGGTATCATCCCGGATTCAGAAAAAATTATATTTCGAACACCTATCAATCATGAAACGGGAAGCTTCTTTATCATGAAAAATACATCATCCGGTGATTTCGGTGAGAAATTATTTGTGAATTTAGAGGGGACGCCATACTACGCGGACGGTGCGAAATCGGAACCAATCGCACACAGGGATCTGTTAGTCACGCGCATGGAAAAATTGGGGTTCAGACTACACTTATGGGAACCATTGTGTGGTAATCAAATTTCGAATCTATACGCGAAATTTATTTTTGTCTATAAATTGTAATTTATATATTTAGCTATAATAGATATGATCCTACTTGTATTATTGTTCATCATCAGTGTATTCATACTTCGAACCACGGATGAACCCGCGAAACTCGTGGAAGTCAAGGCGAGGTACGCGAAACTCAGGGAACACCTTAAAAAAACCGACAAATTTCCAAACCTCCACGACATGATTCCAATAACCGCACACACGGTCGCCTCTGGTGGATCAGTCGGGTACAACATGAATAAGGGTGATGAGATCGGTTTATGTATAGATGGCAGTATCAATGAAATCATGCATGTGTTGATTCATGAACTCGCGCACTCGACCGTCAAAAATTACGCACACGATAAGAAATATTGGAACAAATATAATGAATTAAAACATGAGGCTATATCTATCGGTATATATGAAGAGATTCCAGAAAAAAGCGAATTTTGTGGTCGACACGTACAGGATAAATAAATATATATGAGTACATTAAATGGCTATCGAAGGATCTGTGAGGGAATTTATGCGATTTTTTATGCTTTGGGTAGCGACTATGTTCACAATATATGCGCCACATATGTGGAAAGAGTTTGGACCTAATTCCAAATACTGGCTTAATTTGATTCACATCACCGCAATTTTACCAATTTTGGTAAATGCGGTCGCGCGTGGGACTCGTGGATTGGATGCTATTGCCGTCGATTGGGCATTCCTTCTTCTCGCGTTGGCGGTGACTTTAACGTTCGTGATATTTATCACACAGGTGAATCGTAAGGTGAAAGATTCCGTGCGCAATTTTGGCAAGAACAGTGAGAGTACGGGCGCGACGTTGGGTCTCTCTTTTGCCGGTTTTATTATAGGTGTGCTTATATCCAGAAAGGCATTTGATGGTGCGATGTATCGACACACCTACGCGTCAATTTAATTGCTAATAATTCAGAAATAAATACTTTTTATCAATAATTAACATTGATAAAAATTATGATTTATGGGATACACTTACGCGTAGTTGTTGATGATATAGAAGGCACTAGCGGCAACGGCACCAGTAGTAATCAATCCAACCATACTGCGATGACCGTGTTCATTTAGGAATTGAGGGACGAAGTTCGCGAGCTTCTCCTGGACAGGCTTGCTTATCGCACCAGCCGTACACGCCGCGACGATCACGGCGAGGTATTGTTCGTCCGTGAGGTTAAATGGATTCTTCTTTTGCGCCGCTTGCTGCTGCTGCGCGGGTTGCGCACCCTGAGATTGCATAACCATCGGTTGGGTCATCACGATCGGCTGTTGCGCGCGTGGATCGTCCATCATTGGTGGTTCCAATGGTAATTCTGGCATTATGTCACTGATCGGCGTTGAGTCCATTGGTACTTTATTTTGGGCAACATTTTTTTCGTGTGCGTTTTGTGCGATGAACGTCGTAGAAACGGCGTCTTGAAGAGAGACCATACCATCACCAGAATCGGCTAAATTCATCGTTCGAACGTCGTGCGACATTTAAAATCTATAAATATTTTTTGGTGTTTATTATTCCGCATCTACTTCTTTTTAATTATATTCAGAGCGGTCTTCTTCGTCGCTTTCTTGGCGTCCGACTCCTGCTGTTCTAAATATTTTGGATTATATACTTTTTTGTGCATGTGCCAGAGCTGCGGACTGCCAACTTTGAATCCCCTGCGCACTGTAGCTTTATACCAAAAAACACAATCTGTTATCTTGTTAGATTTAACTGTGTTATCTAACACGAGACACTCATAGTTTTCCGTACAAGCGTCCATCACTTTACAAAACATATCAAACGAGGGAAAAATCCCAAAAAACGACTTATAGAGCTTTTCTCTATTTTGTATGATGTTCTCGCGAAGAATGAACACATAGTCTACATTTGCGCGCAATGCGGGTGGTAAATCCATAACATACTGCATCGTTAACATAAAAAAGATCTTCCAATGCCGCCCGTTCATGAAACACTGGCGAATACACGTGTCCTTCAAAAATTTAGAATCGTACATGCAATCATCTAAAAGCATGAACGCACCACAGTTCGTACGCCCAGCGCCGACCAATTTTCGTTGCCTGGACATCACGCGTTCGATGGCTTCCCTGTCGTAATCTGGATATACACAAATGTCTGGAATAAACTCACCGTAGAAGTGATTCCCTTCCTCTGTGCCAGACAATACAATACCAGCAGGTAAATGCTTTTTGTAATACATGATATCCTTGACCAGTGTACTCTTACCTGTGTTCCGTTTACCGATGAATACACAGACTCGATCATCTGTCATCGTCTGGGGCTTGAATTTCTTCAGTTGAAGATTCATACTAAAATAGTAAATGCTTTTAAATAACAAAATTTTACTCGGTACTTATAGAAAGGATGGCTGGGCGTTTAAATTTAGCAGCCACCGGCATTCAGGGTCGGTGGCTCACAGACGATCCAACCTATTCACATTTCCTCATGAATTTTAGACGCCATACAAAATTCTCATTCGAAGGAATCGATTTTCCATTCGAAAGATTCGACGAATTCGGTAATATAGCGACGTGTCGAATTCCTCAAAAGTCAGGTGATTTACTAAAAAATGTGATGCTAAAAATTACACTCCCACCACCTAGACTGGACCCAATTACATTTACACTGAATAATTATCAGATAGATAGTGCTAGTCAAATAGATCTGTATCAAGGAGTCACGTATACATTTTTAGGTGGTGCCAGTAGTGACATTATTTCTAGAACGCCTAATGGAAACACGGAATACGTGTACTCACACACACCGAATATGATTTCGCGCGATGGTAATGACATTACGTTCACCGTGCCGTACATAGAACCACCCACTCCCAACAATCCAGAGGACGCCGTACCTTATAAATTGTATTATACGGACACGGTGTCGAATAATATAACACTCAATATAAAATCACTTCGTTGGGATAAGTCGATCGCGACTAAAATTATCAAGCACATAGATTTAAACATCGGTGGTCAATTGATACAAAGACTCACGGGTGAATTTATATGGATGTATAATCAGCTGCATTCATCGAAAGAGGATATAGATTATTCCGTGGGTCCATTGACGTCACACAGTATGTATCCGATCATCACTCGAAAAGATTTTGAATTCAAAGTAAACATTCCATTTTATTTTTACAGGCATCCGCGATTATCTATTCCGGTGTGTGCGCTCACGAAACAGCAAATTGAAATAAAATTGGAGACTCAACCGGCATCTGGATTAGTCGTAGATTACAATCGATCGACCGGTGTGGCTACGTCTCCACCGTCCGGTGTAAAAACGAGCATCAAAGACATTTCACTTTTGAATGACTTTGGATTCATTCTCGACGATGAAAAAAACTTTTTGATGACGCGTCCACTCGAGTATTTGGCATCTCAGTTACAATTAGCAGAATTCAAACTTGAGCCGGGTGAATCGTCTAAATCTGTCATGATTAATTTTAAAAATCCGGTAAAGGAATTATTTTTTGTTGCGAAGACAGAGGATGACGATTTTCAAAAGATAAAAAACGTGAATCTAAAATTCAATAATCAAACCGTCATAGATTCAGATAATTTGATGTTAGCGTACGAACAACCCTTGAGGCACCACACAGGGAGCATCGATGTAGACAACGAATTTGGTATATATAGCTTCGCGTTGAAGCCGGAATCGAGTGAACCGACCGGGCAGGTTAACATGTCGAGAATCGCACACAAATTATTGAATATTGAATTAGAATCACCAGATGCGACTAAATCACACACAGTTAGAATATACGCCATGAACTACAACATTTTATATATCTACGGGGGAATCGCAGGTTTAAAATTTTAGAACGTACTATTAGATGGCTGGTCGAGAACAGCTAAAAGCATCCGGAATACAGGACGTCTATTTTACAGACAACCCCGAATTTTCGTATTTTACAAAAAAACATAACAAATTTGAAAACTTTGAAAGATTTCAAACTAGTTTGGATTTCGATGGTAATATCGATTTTGGGAATCAAATTAGATGTACTATCCCTCAAGATACGGGTCATTTTTTGAAAACAGCTAGTTTAAAAATTAATTTAAACCCACTCGATAACGATATTCAGAGTTTATTACAAACAAGCCCTGATATATACCAACATTTGATGTATAACGAATCAATCGGGCATGCGATGATCGAATACGTAGAGCTTATTATTGGAGGTGACGTAGTTCAAAGAATTCCATCCGATTATTTTGAAATTTACGCAGAGAATTTTACCACACAAACACACCAAAAATCGTTGCGACAATTGGTTGGACGACCAGACGTATTCAATCCAATAATAGAAGTGTCCCCACCACCGAATGCTCTGGATCGTTCTACGGCAGACCAGTTAAAAACTAAATCGTTGAGCGAATTATCATTATTCGTTGACATACCATTTTATTTCCACAACAATCCAGAATTAGCGATACCTTTACACTCGATAAAATACCATGAAGTTGAGATAGTTGTAAAACTTAGAGACGTGAAGGATTGTATATATGCCGGAAAGAAGACGACAGGTTTGCCGAGCGTAACTCAGGAAATGTTTTATACAGGACTCGAGCCAAAAAATTTGATAAAAAATATGAAACTCTCACTCGAGATGATTCAGACTGACGCACCGACGCAACACACAAGGACTGATTACGTCGTCACACAGATTCAAGAGAATAAGTTTGACATGGGTCGGACCGATGAATATTCGTGCCGCCTTGACTTTATAAACCCTGTAAAGGAATTATTTTTCATTATACAGAAAAAAAATGAGAGAGAAGTCTATTCAAATAATTTTGTATCAGTCTTCGATTACGATTACGGGACACACGTGCTTAATGGAACTTTCATTAATAATGAAAATTTAAAAAATTTGGAGTTAACCCTCGATGACAACAAAATACTAGACGAAACCACAGGAGACTTCATTAATCTACGATCTATTCAACCGGGAATACACCACTCGAGAACTCAAATGATGCGAAAATATTACTCGTATAGTTTTTCACTTGAACCTGAAAAATGGTATTCGACAGGTACTGTCAATTTTTCACACGTGAAAGATCAACTACTCAAATTGCGATTAAATGCTGATGATCCTTTAGGAGATACCCCTGAAAGGCTACTTAAAGTTTACGCACTTAGTTACAATATACTCCGTATTGAAAACGGCACAACAAAACTATTGTTTAATTAATAATGAGAACCGGATTCGATAACGTCGCAGGTGAACCCGGTGAATACGAGAATTCTCAGGCGAACGCTATTTTTGATATAGTTACACCCGTGATCGAAAATTCAATGATACTCGCGTGCCAATACGCGAAAGCGTGTGGTCGTGACGTCGTCGTCGCTCAGGATCTTGAGTACGCGGCGAAATACTGTATAATGCACACGGTTGGTTTACATATAGGACCACAATTTCCCGAGATCGAAGACGAAAATGAGGACGATACCGACCTAGAAGTTGTTCACGGCGGAGAAGAACTATGGACTCGGTACGAAGGAGACGACGCCGAATTTACTAAGGTGAATGAAGCGGTTGATACGTGGGACGCGTGGAATCCAACAAATCCGTCAGAAATCATTTTAAAAAATGCTATTGATAGTAATGGACTGCTCTGATTCTGAAGAATTAGAGAATGACGCGCCTTGTCAAGTGTCCGATGAGTCTCGCTCCAGTTCGCCCGAGGGTTGGGTCGAGGACAAATATAAAAAATTTAACGCGTGTGAGTCTGATTCTTCAGACGACGATTCTGATAGTGAATCGGAATCCCAGCAGGTGAAAGGCACGAATATTTCAGGAGATAAAAAAAAGTATAAAAAATTATTGGAAATAGAGGAGTTGCTACCAGAATAATTTTCTATTTCTATTATATAAAATATGTCTGCCGCCGAAACTGTTACCCTCATCACCCAAGAGCTTGAAGCGCAATCGTTGAACGCGGTTGTCGCTGGTTTCTCCTTCGCGAGCGCCCTCGCGTGGATGGACCTCGTCCGATGGATCGTTAACCAAGTCGTCAAGGTTAACAAGAATGGGGGAATGAACTACACTCTCACCGCTTTGTTCACCACCTTGTTGTCCATATTGGTCTACATCTCTATCAGCCGCGTCTCCAAGCGCGTCCAAAAGCCAGTATCCCCACTCTTCGCGGTCACTAAGTAAATCGCCTAAATACTAAATAAATCACAATTCATCTATTAACGTACGCGTATACGTTGATAAATGAGTATAAAGAAATGAATCGATTGCTATTTAAGATGGAAAATCCGGCAGATCATGGATTTACGTTAAAACTGCGCGGTAAACAAATGTCTTGGAAGTGTCCGTGTGATAGATGGGTCGGTAGGTGTACGAAAGAGGCGTGTAAGACGATCGGCGACCTGTGTGGACTTAAGGTTGGGGGTGATATGTGCGCGTGTGGGAAACAACGCTCGACCTGCCCTCCGTGTAAAAAACTATTCGCCGAGCAGAAACAAGAACTCAAAGAGACGCGCGAGAAACTCGGGTTTCGCCGCGTCGGAAGGCATTGGGGATGTCCACACAAAAACAATATAGGCGCGTGTATCAATTCGACGTGTCTCGAAAATGGAAAAAAGTGTGATCTCGGGGTCGGGAGCGAGTATTGCGATCACTTGACGAAAAACGGTACGCGTACAAAGCGGGAAATGTGTGCGATATGTAGTCCCGCGTCGTATCACATACACTGCCGACGCTCGCGTCGGCGGAACTTCCGTCGCGAGGGTCGTACCACGAGTACGCTCGAAGACCTATGCATGAATCGAGAGGATTGGCTCGTGTATTTAAATAATACGTTCTTCAACAGGTATGGACGATACCCGAATGAAAACGACGAGACACATATAGACGAAATAGTCAACTGCGCGAGTTGGGATTTTCCCGAAGACCATAAGTATTGTTGGCACTATATAAATTCGCAATTGCTTCTAGAAGAAGATAACCTAACTAAACCCCCGAGTACTCAAGAGGAAAAGGAGGCGATGAGACTAAGGATCGACGCGTGGCTCGCTAATCGCGACGCTTCGGTAAAATGAGCAAAAACCCGACCATAATAATCAAAAATATGTAAATCATCGCGTCCCACTTATTAACGTCATCTACATTTTCCGTGGATTCTTCGATTTCATAATTCTCCTTACCCCCGTCTTCTTCGTCTTGTTCTTCAGGTTTTGATTCTTCACGCTCAACGCGCGTGATTATCTCGAGGATCATATACCACTTGGCATCAGCTTGTAACAATTCATAATCCCCATTCCCCCGCATTTCGTAGATATCAAAATTGAGTTTTTGTATATTGATTGGGTTGAACAGGACCGTCTTCCTGTTAAATGGGAACCATTGTTTGTCGTGTTGTCTGAACATAGAACTCCCCTCAAAATTTCTTTCGAGTGGAATTCGAGCGAAAGTTTGTCCGTTCCTCTCATCGAGAATCTGTGCGACCTTTGGAACATCTTTACACACGAGATCAATGTATTTTGCACCCAAGTTTCCTCCCTGTCCCGATGACCCAATTTGAGTCACGTAAAAATCGACAAGTTTTATGCCAATCACTTGATTTATACCTTCACAGTGTAGATTTGATTCTTGGTTTAAATCAAGAGTAAACGAACTCGATGGGTTTGCAGGTGGGTTTAATGGGTCTCGAGGTTCAACCAGGTCAGAATCTACCATGATATATTGGATTCTGGTATTCTCAGTACCGTCCATTAGAATATATGGATAATATTTTAATGAATGGTGTTGTGCGTATTTTTATATTTTTTAGGATAATTGGTGGGAGAGTGGATTTCGAGCGAGTTGTCTCTTCGCGACGTTGAGACTATCTGGTGAAGCGTTTGGATTGACTGTGTCTTTGTACGCGTTGAGATCGTAGTAGCCACTGTTATCGTATTGCTGTGTCCAGCCACCGGCTTGAGGGTTGACGCGTCCGTCGAGACGCGTGGTATCACTGCGAACCGCTGTGAGCTTACCACCCTGATTGAGTGGTCCTGCGCGCACATTCATTCTACCGGGACCGGCAGGGCGACCAGCCTTGCCGCGACGCTCATCGGGTCTGAATCCGTATTTAAACATCTGTTCGGGTGTGTGTGGTGATTTTGAAGCATTCTCACCCATCGCGACCGCGGCACCTTGTAAGTATCCGTGTTGGAAGCTATTGATACCCGGTTGAGGATTGTTCATGTATTGGTATTGTTCTATGTTTCCATCCTTCTTGTTTCTCGTTGGATCTTGCGCGTTCGAACTATTCGACACGAAGCGTTTGGCTGGAGCAACACTTAAAGTATCAGTGCGAAGCCCCGTCGCGGCGCGATTCGTGATTTTCTTCGTTTTTTCGTGTTCACCGCGAGGCGTGCGACCGCCGAATCCTTGTGATTTCCCGGCAACGTTTGGTAAACGATCGGGGAGGAAAGCAGTGGTTTCGGGTCGATTTTGGTACAATCCACCTGACACACCGCGTCTGCCGCCACTCACATCTTGAGCTGGACCACTTCTTCCTGGGAGAGTCGTCAATCGATACGCGCCGACATTTTCAGGATTGACCCTGAGGAGTTGTTGATGTCCCCCATAACTCGGGACGTTTGGATCAACACCGAGACCCGGTCCGACCAATCGCTTTTCGATTGGACCGACGTTGTTCATTCGACCCACATCATACATACGATTCCGCATCTCGAGAACCTCTTGTCCGCTAGATCGTACGTTTCTAGAAAGGTCCGCGAAGCTTTCCATGGCTTGCTTATCAATATTAGGCCTAGTTGAACCAGGATACTCACGTGGCTGCATTTCTGGAAATACTGGCGGTGGTGGGGCAATAGTGGGTTGAGAAACTTCGGGCTGTGGTTCGTACATTTCTTTAGCGTGACTCA
>Ga0209404_10002973_pt1 | contig 10158 bp, 6 predicted proteins | sample TroAtlMetagenome_2_FD_187447 | JGI IMG/M metagenome (GOLD analysis project Ga0209404, IMG submission 187447) | Marine eukaryotic phytoplankton communities from Atlantic Ocean - Tropical Atlantic ANT8 Metagenome (SPAdes) (version 2) | ecosystem: Environmental > Aquatic > Marine > Oceanic | place... | reverse complement strand
GATCTCACAGGCTTGGACAACCTCGAGTTCGTCGAAGATAACCTGATTATTCAGCAGAACGCTCACGGCAGCTTTGAGAGCGATGACTATCTCACCTCGCTCGCTGCCCTGAGTAATCTTCTCTACGTGGGCGGCTTGGTAAAAATCGAAGAAAATTATCACCTTGAGTCCTTTGACGCCTCGGTCGAGCACTTCCAGTACGCCATCGTGGGAACTCCGGCGGGTTCCTCCGTGAATTTCTACGTGGGCGGCAGCAGCTGCGCGGGCGACTGCGCGCCGGCCTGCACGTCCTGCGCCCCGACGGCGGTTGACGTGGTCGGCGGCGCCTGTGCCTCGAGCCACACCGGCTGCACGTCGAACCCGTTCTCGTCGGCGGCCGCGCCGACGCCTGGACCGACCCCGGCGCCGTCGCCGCGCCCAACGTCGTCACCTTCATCGCGGCCGACACCGTCGCCGTCAGTGCGGCCGACGCCGACACCGACTCTGAGCCCTACGACGCCCGCGCCCTCACCGGGGCCAGGAGGTCCTACGTCCCTGCCGACGACACCGCGGCCGTCCCAGCCGCCCTCGCCGCGGCCGACGCCTCAGCCGACGAGAAGTCCCACACCGGGGCCGACGCCCTCGTGCACGTGCGTGTCCATCGACCCCAGAACGACGGACACCTGGTGCGTGAACAACGCGGGCGTCAACTGCGACCACCCAGTGTACTCGGAACTTTGCGCCCCGTCCTGTGTTGGGCCTACGCCCAGGCCGACGCCGGCGCCGCAGCCTCAGCCGACGCCTCGCCCGACGCCCGCGCCCTCGCCGAGACCGACATTACAGCCGATACCGTCGCCCACGAAGAGACCGACTCCGGCGCCGGCGCCAGCTCCGTCACAGAAACCGTCGTCGAGCCCGACGCCGCTCCCATCCACGAACTTTCCGATTCCGGCGCCGTCGCCCCGGCCGACGACTCCATCCCCGACACCGGCGGATGGCAACCCCACGGCGGCGCCCGTTGTTGCACCGATCGTGGTCCTTGGCACCGTCGAATTTACCGGCATCTCCGTGGCGACTCTGCTGGGTTACTACGAGGTCTTTGAAGCTGCGATCGCCATCGTCGCCGGCGTCAACGATGTTCTTAACGTGAACATCGTTTCTGTCGACGCGGTGCCGGCGGGCCGGCGCCGCCTCTCGACGAGCGTCTCAGTCGGCTACGAGATCCTGACGACTCCAACTGGGTCATCGGCTGTCCAGTCCAACCTTAACGCTGCTGCGGCCGACCCGGCACTCATGGACACAGCCGTGGCCGAAGCTTCCAGCTCGGTGACGCCGGGCACCCTGTCGACCGTAAGCACGCTTGGTCTCACCAGCTGGCCCGCGCCTACGCCAGCACCGACGCCGCGGCCGTCGCCGTTTCCCACCGTGTTTCAAGGCAACCCCACGGCGGCGCCCGTCTTCTCCCCCACACCTAGACCAACTCAACTACCGACGCCTCGCCCGACGCCCGTGCCGAGCCCAAGGCCCACACCTATGCCGACGCCGTCGCCGAGTCCCAGGCCGACACACGAGCCTTCGGCCGCTCCGACGACAGCGGTGACGCGATGCGACAAGCTCCAGGCGGATTGTAATCAGGGCGCCACGTGCCTACTCGAAGACGCGCCAGTGCTCTCGTCGGCGAGTTTTAGTACGACGGGCGCGCAGCTCCATGTGTTCTTTGACATCCCCACGGACCAAGGCGGCCGCGACATAGACGAACACTTCGTCTGTTCTGAGGTCCTGACCTTCCCGGACGCCGGCGCCACGACGTGCTACTTTGCCACCGCCTCACAAATCGTCGCCGACGCGTCCGCCGCGCCGGGCCTCGAGGAGGACACGAATGTCGTTCTACCTTACGGAAAGCTCAGGAGGGCATGTGACTGGGAACGATGCGACTGTGACCTCCCCAACCCGGGGGGCCAAAAACCGGCCGCCGTCCCGTCGGACGTTCAAAAACCAGAGGCGAAACTTCAGGGCCCGCAGGAGGCCGCGGCCCAGTCCTGCGATGGGATGGAAGTCACCGCGGCGTTGTCGGAGGGTAGCCTAGGGCGCCCATTTAAGAACTACACGTGGACAGCAGTCGCCGCCGACACGCTGGGTGTCAACGCAATGCAAGCTGCCAAAAACCGGGCGCAGGGCACGCCAGTCTTCGACCTCACGGGAGACGACCTCTCCGTTGTCGGCGCCTACGTTGACGTGACCGTGTTGGTAGAAAACTGGCTAGGCGCCCGGGATGAGTCCGACCCGTTCCGCATTCGCGTGACCGCGGGCCTCCCTCCGAGCGTCGAAATCATAGGGGGCATCGATCAAACCTACCGACGCATGGATGCGGTCAGCGTCATGGCCCAGGGCATCGCGACGGCCTGCGACGGCCGCGGGCTTATCAACCGGGCCGTCAACTACACGTGGGCCCTGACACCGGGCGGCCTCGAATCGACGTCGCACGACGAGCGCTTCTACAAGCTCCCGCCCTACTCGCTTGACGTCGGTCCCTACATCCTGACCGTTGCGGTCACTGACAGCTTCACGGGCGACGTCTCGACGGCGACGACCGCACTCACAATCGAGCCTGGGGACATTACGGCGGAAATTACCGGTGGCGACACTCAGATAGCGATGGCGGGTACGATCACCCTCGACGCGTCGGCGAGCCGCGACCTCGACGTGGCCCCGGGAGAACCGAGCGGCCTCGCATTTAGCTGGGCCGTCGACGGGACGACGTATGCGGGGGAGACCGTCGACGTCACTCTCGGGGCCGGCACTTACCTAGTCATCCTGACAGTGACAAAAGATCAACGCAGCGCTACGGCCACGGCGACCTTCGAGCTTACAGCGAGCAACCCGCCAGTCGTCGACGTCGACGCGTCGGCGTACGCGTCGCGGCGCGTCTCGGCGCAGGGCGGTGTGGTGCTCTACGGCGCGGTGGCACCGGGCGACGGCGGCGGCCTGCTCAACTCGAGCTGGAACGCCCGAACGACGGAGACGGCGTGGCTCGCGGGTTCGAACCTGGCGGAGGGCCTCGACCTGGACGCGTACGCGGAGACGGCGATCGCGCTGGCGCCGCGGCTGGGGGCCTATCAGCACAACTTGGTGCTCGCGCCGGGTGCGCTGGTCGACGGGGCGACCTACGTCTTCGAGCTGTCCGCGACTTTCGACGGCGTCCTGGGCGCGTCGTCGGTGGAGCTCGTGGCCGTGTCGGCGCCGACGGCTGGTAGCTGCAGTGTTGTCCCGACGAATGCGTCCCTTACTAGTACTCAATTTGTTGCCCTCGAGACGAAGTTCGTCGTGTCCACCTCGTCGTGGGCTGCTGTAGACCTACCGCTCTCATATGCCTTTAAAGCGGCACACGGAAACGGTGTCATCGTCTCGACGCTGGCGCCGTTCGCATCGAGAGCGACGGTCGAGGACGTGTACCTGCCGGTGGGCGATGTACGTGTATCGTGCGTGGCTGTGTGGAAATCAACCAGTGCGTCAGGCCGGCCTGGAGGTATTATTTACTATTGTGGCCGCCTCAACGCAGTGCGAGAGTGCTTGACGTCCTCGCACGAGGCGTCTTAGGCTTACTCACCCGAACTTTTGATTTCCGCACAGGTGCGTGGCACGTGACGCGCTCGGCGGCGAGGGCGCCGCGACGGTCGACGTGACTTTAGTTCAGACGTCGATGGCGGGCGCGGCGCTCCGGAACTACACGCGCTGGGCCTTCGACGTGGCCTTCGCTCTTCAGAGGCCGGAGCAGGCGCTCCAGGTCGCCGTCTGTGTGGAAATCAAAATTTTACGGCGCGTCCTCGTGCACCCGACGCACTGATTGATTTCCACACAGGTCGCCGTCGCTGGTGGGCCTCGCGCCGCGGAGACGATCGACGCCAAACACACGACGCAACTTGTGGATGCCATCACAGCCGTCGTCAGAAATCTCGACGCGGAAAAAGCTCTCGTCGAGGCCGCGGCGGTCGCCTCGGGCGTCGCGACGGGGGCCGCGCTCACGACATCTTCGGCGAACGCGTCCCTACACGCCCTGGCGGCCATGGCGCGGCTCTCGGCGCCGCTCGGCGTCACGGCCACCGCCGCGGACGGTCTCGTTGGAGCTTTGAGCAACATTATCGGAGTGACCGCGAACATAACTGACGACGTGTTCGGCGCGGCGCTGGATGACGTCGGCGCTGCGTTGATAACTGACGCCGTCGAGGGAGAGGGGCCGCGCAGCGTCGACAAGGGCCTCGTGTCCATCTCGGCGCGCGCCGTCGCTGCAAACGCCACGGGCCTCGTGGTTGCGGCGGCGAACTCGTCCGTTGAGATAGACCCCCTCGGCGACGCCTACGACGTCGTCGTCGCAGAATTGGCCGAAGATCCACTCGGGGCCGGCGAAGCGCCGACGTCGCGGGTCTTGCGCGTCGGCGCTTTCTCCACGGCAGCGCGTCGGCGCCTCTCCGCGGACAGGATCAAAGCATCGGTGGTGATCGACGCGGACGAGGCCGCGGAAGCCGTCTTCGCGCGCAACGACTCGGCCATCGAATCTACCCTTACGTGTGACTGTGGCTTCGTCGGCAACGCGACGACGACGTGTCCCGACGGCAGTGTTATTGCACTACCTTGCGACGGCCTGCCCACGACGATCGACGTTTCCTGCGCCGCCGACCGCACGACGTGCACGTCCGCGCGCGACGGCGTCTGGACAATAGATGAGTCGTGCGTGACTAGCGCATCCGCGACGGAGACCTTGTGCGAGTGCGAGGCGCCAATCGACGAACCACGGTACTACTCGACGGCGTCGAACACCCGGACGTTGATCGGTTCCTACGTCGCGAACCTGACCGAAGAACCGGACTTCCGGCGGGCGGCGTACGTGCTCTACGCGCTGCTGGCTTTGCTCGTGTGCTGCGTCGGTGGCACGTTTCTCGGGCGGCGCCTCGACGCGCGAGATGCCCAGCTCGCCGAAGATGACGCGTTCGACGGTTTGGAGGCGACTCTTAGCGACAAAGCAACGGGGCGTTTTGAAGATTTGTTGCGGCCGAGCCTGGCGCGGGCGGCGACCGGTCTAAGGGTCCAGCATCCGTTCGTCAACTTCTGGTGCGTTTATGCGCCAGGAGTGCCAAGATCAGCGCGTGCCTGGGTCTGCGGCTTCGAGATCCTGGCGTTCCTGTTCGGTGCCGCGGTAGCGTCCTGTGTGGAAATCAACCACTGTGCCGAGCGACGCGACGATTGACACGCCGGAAACTTCTGATTTGTACCCAGGTGCAGATGAACCTGGAGTACCCCGACCACGATAAATCATGTGACGACCGCTCTTCTACGACCGAGCAACAGTGCCTCTCGCTCCGGAACCCGTTCCGCTTCGACTTTAACATCAATGGGAACCGCGGCGTGATTGTCGAAAGGCACAGCCTGTGCGCGTGGGACGCGTGCTCGCAGTCGTGCTACGCCGCGAAGCCGGACGAGGACGCCGCGACGCAAGTCTCGCATTTCCTGTTGCTCCTCGTCGTGTTCTGGGCGACGATACCTTACTGCCGCTGCGTCATGTGGCTCGTGGAGACGTATTTACTGGCACCGTCGCCCTGGGCCAAAGAAGCCGAGGTCGAGTACGACCCCGAGGCCGCATCACAAGAAATCCTGGCGCGTTGTGACGGCCCGACCGCCGGGAACACCGGCGCGCCGCCGGCGCCCGAGCTGTACTTGAGCGACGGGACGCCGCGGGCGGAGAACGACGAGCTCATCTGGCCCGATTCAGACGACGAGGATCAGGATTGGGTCGACGGTATTGTGCAGCGCCTCGAGGCGAATGTTAAATCTGTCGAGATCGACGAGACCGCGAGGACCGCTGCGCTCACGGACCGCAAAACGAACCGGCGGAGGGACGTGCTCAAGACGTCCAAGGTGACCGAAGCAGACCAGAGGCGCGCGGAACGACTGGCGCCGGCCGTCGCCGCGGCGATCGTCGCGCGAGCTGCGGAGCTGGAGTTACGGGCGCGCGAGGCCGACGTGTTGCGGGCTCGCGACTCGGTGGGCGCGCAGGACGCTGCCGTGGTCATGCGCGCCGTACGACGGAGTTTATTGGCGGACTGGGACTATGTGGAAAACCAGGAAGCGTTCAAGGAACGGGTCGCGCAGCGCGTCGCGAAGCATCTGGCCCGGGCGAGGAAGTGGGAGGAAGAGATGGCAGCCGTCGGTGACGACGACAAAGCTAGAGTGTTCGATGACATGGTGCGGCGAGAACGGTTGCGGAGGGTGCGGTACCGCGTCGCGTCGGAGGCGTCGAAGCGCATGGACGAGACAATGGACGCGCCCGAGGCCGTGAGCGCGTGGAGTTATGTGACAGCGTGGTTTGTGGTGGTCGCGTTGCAGCTCTTCTTCTGCTATTATCTCATCTCGACGGGCTCGAAGTTCGGGCTGCGGAAGTCGCGCGTGTGGCTGAGTCTCACGTTCCTGGAATTAGCCACATTCTTCCTTGTCGTGAAGCCGCTTTTCGTGTGCTTTTACTACATCGTGGTCCCGTCGCTGCTCGGCAAGACCCTGACCGAGGCGCGGGAAGCGAGGAAGCGAGGCAGGCGCGGTCGGGCCCTGCCGTATGCGACCGAATTGCCCATGGGCGCGACGTACTACATCCTGGAAAGGCACCCCGATCTGCGGGAAACGCCGGCTGGGATCATTACCCGGGCCGAGCAGGAAGCTTGTCCTGGTGCCACTGACGCGCGTGCCTTCGTGCACGCGATCCGGGAGATCGCGCCGGAGCCGCCCTCCTCGGCTTTGCGCCACGCTTTACTGGGCATCGCCGCGGCGTTCTTCTTCCTCCACGAGGAGGTCCAAGACATAATTTTGGAGGAAATTGTGGCCGCCCTGCCCGTGTGCGCCGGCTGCGCCGTGCGCTTGATAGAGACGCTGGCAAAGAGCGAGGGCCTGGTCGAGGCGCTCGCCCTCGTCGCTGCGGCTCTCTTCTGCGCCGTGCTGTACCTGCTGGCGTCGTGCGGTGTGTACGTGTCGCACTGGTGCCGCGACTACTGGGACCCCCAGGCGCGAGCCGTTTCGCGCCTACGCCGCGTGCGCGCGGCGCTCGGCCGCCTCGGCAGCCGGCTCCGGTCGTCGTTCCGGATCCGCCGGTCTTCGAGCTCTCCGCGAAACGACGCCGAGGCGGATCTCCAAGGGATCGAAGTCAAGTTCCCTCGGACGGTCACGAGCCCGCGGCTTCCGGCGCAGTGAGTACTGGCTGGCCACGGCGTCGCCGCGTCTACTTTGAGGAATGTTTAAGTTTAATATGATGTACAAAGAAATTTGGGTCTTGCTAGTGTCTTAGAATGCTCTCCAACTGCACGGCTTTCACCAGAAGGTAGTAGCCATCCCTCACCCCCGCGCATTCGCGTACAACCCACTGTCGTCCGCCGAGCCCCACGACAGCCTCGCGTCGAGAAAACCCCCCATATCAGAGGAAACTGAGGTTCAGGAAGCTTTGGAAACGGAGGAGTTGCGCGCTCTTACGCCCCCCGATCGAAGCGAGAGTCGCGACCGCATTACCACACAGGCCTAACAATGCGTGTCGTCGCCATCATCATCGCGCTCGCCGCCGGCGCGTCCGGGGTACCGGGGCCTTGCGACTCGGCCGAATTCGAATGCAAAGAAGACCCCTATTGCATGTGGTTGGAAACGTGTGTGGATCGCCGCCGCAACCTGCGCTTCGGCGCCGCGGCGCCGGGTTGCTGCGTAGGAGTTTGCAGCGGGGCCCGCCGCCTCACCGCGGAGGAGATGGCGGCCCTCTCCGCGGAGCAACGCGAGGCGCGCCGCAGACTCGGCTGCGGTACGGGGCACTAAGGGCCGTTGGGCAGGCGCGTCGAAGGATGAATATGTACATTGCCCACGGAACGCTCCTGGGTCACTCTGTCCCCTCTCTCCGTGTCTCTCGGGACACCCCTGCCTAAAATACCCCTCAACTTACTCCCAGAACGGCTCGTGCAGCAAAACCCCCAAACACGACCCGTTCGTCTCGTGGTACTCGACGCGCTCCACGTTCAGCTTCGCCATCACGGCGGCGACGAGCACGAGCTTCGCGAGAGCGAGATGCGGCTCCGGGTAGGGCTCGTCGAGCGCCGCCCTATCCGATAGAGGCGCGACGACGTGGGCGTGGCCCTGCGCCACGTACTGGAGCCAGTCCGCGCGCGCGCCGTCGTCGCCCAACGAAACTAATTTTGTGGTGGCGCGCTTCACGTCCTCCGGCGCGAAACCCGACGCGCCGATGGCGTCGCAGGCCACGCGGAAGCACGACGAGCGATGCCCGAACGCCACGGCGGGGCCCTCCTGCAGAGCTGCGGCTAACCACGCGGGTGCGGGTGGGAGCTCGTCAGTTAACGCGGCGACGGCGGCCTTGACGTTTTGAGATGTCGCGCCGCCCATATCCCGGAGCCGCGCGAAGGCGTCGGCGTTGCCGAGGGGTCCGGCGTAGACGCGCACGCCGCCGCCGCCGACGCGCGCCGACAACTGGAACGAGCCGCCGCCCGAGTCCCACGCACACGCGACCTCCCGCCCGGCCGCCGCGCAGGCGGTGAGGAAGCCGAGCTCGCCCTCCGTCGACTGCGGCACGATCCTCAGGTTGAGAGAGAGGGCGTCGCTGCATTTTTTGAGGTGTTGCTCGCCGTTCCGGGCGCGCCTAAAGACCGCCGTCGCGACGCCGGCCTTGGCTTGCGCGCCCTGGGCCGCCGCGCGCTCGGCTAAATCATTGAGCGCCTCCTTCGACGCGCGGAGCGCCCCAGCACTCAGCGCGCCGTCGCCGCCGGGTCGCGTCAAGTCCTGGGCAAGCAGCACGGTGGAGACCTCGCTGTGGAGCACTTTCACACTCGTGCCGTTGACCGCCGCCACAACTAATTTGTGCTCGCCGCTGCCGATGTCGAACGCCGCGCGGATTTTCGTCCTCAGTTTTCTCCGGATGACGAGCATGGCTGCTACTCCGGCGGCGGCTGCTAGGGCGAGCTTTTGGTTCTTTTGCAGGGGTGGGAGCTGCATCGCGATGCTGTCTTGTGAGCTTGCCGCGGCGACGGGCGTCAAGTGAGGCTATTGGTGCTTGGCGCGCTTCTTTTTGCTTTCTGCCCTTGGCGCTGTGGTCTGGAAGGCTGGAATTGGAGCACCGTTAAGCTGTGAGCTCTTTTGAGCACGCGTAACCTGGCTTTGTGTCCGGAGAGCCTGCAAACTCTAGTGTGTCAACACACGCTAGCTCCTCTTTGCCTTTTTTTGCAGTGGTGGTCGCACGGATTGATTGGTGCTCTCTGAGGATTCCAGCAAGCGGCTGCCGGGCTGCACTGGCCAAAAATCGCACGCGTGAGGGCATAGAGGACCAAACCAGGAGCATGCTAGCCCGAGGCAGCCGCACGCTACTCCGGCACGGACGAGTGGCCGCGCGCCGCGCGCCGCCATCCGCTGCGGCCGCGCGGTCCACAGCTGCGCGTCGAACTGCCTGGCGGACCGCTTCCGCTGGCGGCCAGCCGCCGCGACCGCCCGCGCCCGCGCCACCGGCGGCGCCACCGCCGCCGCCGGCGAAATACGCCGCGCCGCCGCCGCCGCTGCGGCCGCAGCAGCAGCAGCACCAGATGTACGAGGAGCCGCCGCCAACCTTCGGCTCGACGATGAAGACGTACTTCACGCTGGGTATCGGCGTCTCGCTGGGCGTGACGGCGTTCTCGGTCCTGCTGCGGATGATCGGCTTCTGAACCGCGTCTGCTCGGGCGGCGTCGGCGGCTTGCTGGTGGATTCGCTGGGCATGATCGCGTCGATGGCGTAGAGGATCCGAATGCCGCTAGGACAACCCCACGCCGTCGACGCGCGTAACCCAAAATTGTGCTTGTCGACTAGTCTACTTTTACGCCCAAACTACAACGGCACCGGCGCGACCCGCAGCGCTGCGCAGAAGAGGTTCACCGCGACCAGCAACAACCCGACGGTGAAGACCACGTTCGTGAGGATCGTGACGATGAAGATCGACACGGCCCGGGGCACCTTCAGCCGGTCCGAGATCTTGACGTAGGTCTTCTCGAACGTGGGGGCCAGGCCCAGCGCGATGGCAAATCTAAAAGGTCTCAGGATCGACCCGATCGAGAGGTAGTAGCCCATGTAGTACGCTAAAAACTTCTTTTTGAGGGGCAGCCAGGTCAGCGGGTTCGCGAGGAC
>Ga0209404_10002970_pt1 | contig 10164 bp, 3 predicted proteins | sample TroAtlMetagenome_2_FD_187447 | JGI IMG/M metagenome (GOLD analysis project Ga0209404, IMG submission 187447) | Marine eukaryotic phytoplankton communities from Atlantic Ocean - Tropical Atlantic ANT8 Metagenome (SPAdes) (version 2) | ecosystem: Environmental > Aquatic > Marine > Oceanic | place... | reverse complement strand
CTCTGGCGGAGGCGGAGGTGGTTCGACTGAAATCGCTCGGGTCGGGGAGTCGACGGTCGGAAGCGGGGGCGTATTCGATGCCGTTGGCGCCCGAGGGAGACGCGGCGGAGGGAGACGAGGAAGACGCGTTCGAGGAGGAGGCCGGTGAGTTTTTCGATTACGATCGACACGAGTTGCCGAGACACATGAAAGATTGGTACGCGCCGCCCGGAGAGGAGTACGGGTCGTTCTTCGACGTGAACGCGCCGGCGGCGGGACAATACGATTGGAAATCCGAGGAGCGCAAGTACGCGACGGTGAGGAATTTACGTTCGCACGCGCTGTGGTGATGTGTGGTTTAAATTAAATGAAATCGGCTACAGCGGGTCATTGTGGTTGCGTAAAGTACACTGGGCGCGAGGGTGATCGCGGTCAGGCGCTGCACGACAGGCAGGCGTACGAATAGCGAGGCTTTTTCAAAACCGACTCCGACGTTCCCCAGTCGACGGTCGGCCATCCTCGCTCGGTCGCGTGTTTCTTCAATCTAGAGTCCGGATTCACGCACACCGGATATCCGACATTTTCCAATAGCTTGACGTCCGACATGCTATCGGTGTAAAAGTAACAATCCTTGAGATCGATGCCGTTTTTATCGCACCACCGCTTCGTCGTCTCGTACTTGCCGTCCCCGTACGCCACGACGCGTATCGTGCCGTCCATGCGACCCTCATCGTCGACACCCATGATGCTTGACACGACGTTCGACTCACCGGTCTCTAATCCGTAGATTTCCGCGCCCACCGCCGCGGGATGCTGCCACGTCGACGTGCACATGACGCACCGCTCCCCGTTCTCCTTGTGCGCGTCCAACACTCGTTTAAATCCGGGTCGAATCCGGTGCGCCAACTCCATGCGGAAAAAGTTTGTGATGCGCTCGCGAAACGACTGTTCACTCTCACCCTTATACAGCGACGCGGCGTCTTTCCCGGCGGTCTCCGCCCCGTCCCCGTACCCGAAGGCGTATCTCGAAAACCAATACACCGCCGTCCCGATCAACGACACCCCGACCCGTCCCGAATTAATCTCGCTCTTCACCCACAACCACGACGAATTCACATCGATGATGGTATGATCGAGATCAAAAAACGCCACGCCGCGACGTCGCACCGCCGCTGGCAACGACGCCGTGGGCAACGTCAACGTCTCCGCCTTCGCCGCCGTCGTCGTCGTCCCGCCGCGCCTCTCGCCCGCGAGCCCATCCTCCTCATCGCTCGCCTCTTCGCTCGCCCGCATCACCTTGGGCGCCGCGCTCACCTCTCGCGCCGTCCTCTCGCGCGTGTCGTCCCCTTCGCGCGTCGTCATCGTCGTCGTCCGTTTCCCCGGCGGACGATTCTCGCGCTCGCTCTCGTCGTCCACGTCTCCGTCTCGCGCCCCGAGCGACGTCCGCGCGTCGACGCGTCCGTCGGAGTCGAGCATCCTCGACGATTCGCGCGCTCGCGCGGACGTCGACGACCGTCGAGTCGTCGCGCGCGTCGCGCGATGCGACGCGATGCCGCTGGGTGTTGTTCATCGTCGATCGCACGCGGATGCATGGATTCTTGAGTCATGAACCGTGAAGAGTCCCCCCATACACGTCATCGCTCGACCCCGCGCGCGTCAATCGTCGTCGACGAGCGCGCTCGTCGCGGCGACGACGATGCGCGCGGCGTCGCGGCGCGGTCGAGCGACGTCCTCGACGCTCGACCGCGCGCGCGCGGGCGTCGATGGGGACGCGTGGACCCCCAGACGTGGGTTCGCGGTCGTCTCGGGCGGTGGGCAGTCGGACGCCGCGCGCGAGGACGACGAGGGCGACGGGCGAGGGGGGACGCGGACGACGAGCGGCGCGGCCGCGTCGTCGTCGTCGACGGTGGTGACGCGCGCGAGGGCGTTTTTGCGCGAGGGCGGCGCGGTGGCGAGCGTGTGTCTCACCTCGGCGGCGTTGATGTCGGGACACGCGTGCGCGAGCCCGGTGTTGCCGATGTTGGCGCAAGAGCTCGGGGCGAACGCGACGGAGATAGGGGCGACGATGAGCGCGTTCGCGGCGGGGCGGTTGTTGTTTAATCTCCCGTGTGGGTGGTTCGCGGATAAGTACGGACGGAGGCCGCTCATGGTGGCGGGACCGGCGGTGACGACGGCGGGGATGATTTGGAGTTATTATTCCGGTGGGTTGAGCGAGTTGTTGGGGGCGAGAACGGTGGCGGGGATCGGAAGTTCGATGTACATGAGCGGGGCGACGGCGATGTTGGCGGATCTGTCGACGAGAGAGACGAGGGCGAGGATACTGGGGGCGAATCAGGCGGCGGTGCTCGCCGGCGCGGCGGCGGGACCGGCGTTGGGAGGGGCCATCGCGGGGGCGGAAGGGATGAGCATTCGTTCGCCTTTTCTCGCCGTGGCGACGATGAGCACGTTCGCGTCCGCGTACAGCGTCATGGGCATCGCGGAGACTCGACCGAGCGTGCTTAAGAAGGATTTCGCGCCGAGCAAGCATTGGTACTGCGACGGACACCCCATCGAGGACACGAAGATGTGTTTGGAATTGGGTGAATCCGGCCAAGACGTGGTGTATAGAGATGGACAAAAGTACGAATTACTCGACGCGACGACGTCTGAGGTCGTCGTCGATCCCGACACGGCGCAAGACGCGGCGATGGGTCGTCTCGTGAAATCCGTCGATTTCTGGGCCGTGTGCGGATTAAACTCGGCGCTATTCTTCTCCGGCGCCGGAGGTCGAGGAACGCTGCTCCCCATCTTAGCCTACCAGACGTTTGGATTCACCCCCGAATCTCTCGGGGCGCTGTTTTCCGCCATGGCAGTCACGAGTTTACTCGGTCTCGGTCCGGCGAGCGCCATCACCGACGCGTTCGGACGGAAAGCCGTCATCGCGCCGTGTGTCATCGCCTCCGCCGCCTCCGTCGCTCTCATGGGCACCACCACGGACCCGATCGCGTTCACGGCCGCCTCCATCCTCTGGGCCGCGGCCGGAAGCCTCATGGGCACCGCGCCTGCGGCGTACGCCGCCGACATTTCACCGAAGAACATTCGCGGAAGCGCCCTCGCCATGTACCGCACGTGCGGCGACATCGGTCTACTCCTCGGCCCGCTCGCGCTCGGTGCACTGGCGGACGAAGTCGGTATTCCCGCCGCGCTCGGCGCGAACGCCGCCTTACTGACGCTCTCCGGCGGTATCTTCCACTTCACCGCCAGAGAGTTTCGCCGCAAACCGTCGCCGGCGTCGAAACGCGTTTGACGACGACGACGACAACGACCATTAGAATATTCATTCATCATTAGCTACATCTACATCACATCACAACCACTACACACTACCCACATCCACATTCTCTACTCCTCGATCGCACTCCTCGGCGCGACGTACCGAAACTCCCGCGTCCCGAACGCCGCCTCTCCCAACAACCGCTCTCTCTCCGCGCGCGCCGTCTCTCGCTCCCCGACCTCTCCGTTTACCCTCGCCGCGGCGTCCACGCGCATCCGCAACCCATCTCCACCACCCTCCCTCGTCTCCCTCGTCGTCCACATCGGTCGCGCGTCCTCATCGTCCCTCGCCTCGGCCGCCGCGTCCAGTCGTCCCGCCGCGCGCACCATCTCCTCCACGTCCCTCGCGAAGCCCTCTTCCTCCTCCTCCGGCGGACGAAGATTGGCCAATCGCGCCACCGCGTCCAGTTCACCGCGCGTCATCACCGCTCGTCCATCGCGCGCGTCCGTCGTCATCGACGTCGTCGACCACGACGCGCGCGAGGGCGTGGCCGCGTGGTGCGTCGCGCGTCGTCGCCACGGGTGTTCATCATCATCATCATCATCGTCGCGCGTCGCCTCCCTCGCGGCGTCGTCCGCGTTCGAGTTCGCACCGAGGGCGAGTCTCGCGCACGTGACGAACGCGCGCGAGGGCGCGGTCGAGAGCGCGCGCGTCGTCGGCGTCATCCCGCGGCGTCGCGGCGTCGCGGAGACGTCCCCGCGGGATGGGAGGGTTGAGGGAGGGTTTAGGTAGGGTTTAGGTAGGGTTTAGGATGTCCCGCGACAGCCGAGATTTCGAATGTCGCGACGACACTGCGAGACGACGCGCCGCGGCGTCGAGGGTCGACGGGCGAGACGCGAGTTCGATCGCGCGCGCATCGTTCGTTCGTTCGTTCGTTCGTTCGTTCGTTCGACGTCGCGAGGACGGACGGGACGCGAGAGGCGCGGGACGGAGAACGGAGACGTTCGCGCGCGGTGAAGGAAATTTTGAAAATCGGCACGGCGAGGACGAGGACGAGGACGAGGACGAGGACGAGGACGAGGACGAGGACGAGGACGCGATGGGGGGCGGTGGGAAAGGACCCGCGTTCAGCGGTACGACGGGTGGACACAGGGTGAATCTGTACGGTGAGGCGCGGATGCCTCGAGGCGGGCGCGGCGGGCGCGGCGGGCGCGGGGGCGGGCGCGGAGGCGGGCGAGGACGCGGCGACGTCGGCGACGGGAGGAGCAAGGCGCAGATCGCGGAGGAGGAGAACGCGTTGCAGAAAGAGTTGGGATATGAGGTGTTGGAGGATGGTGTCGATCGAGTGGGGTGGTTGATGAACGCGAGCAGCACGCAGGCGGAGGATAAAGAGAGCGGGAAGACGTTCGCGGCGGTGAATTGTTTCTTCATGTGCGAGGACGGGTCGACGTTCAAGGTGCAGGCGAGGTATGCGCCGTATTTTTACATCGCCACGAAGACGGGGTGTGAACACGAGGTGGAGGCGTTGCTTCGACGAAAGTACGGGGAGTTTGTGCAAGACATCATCATGGTGGATAAAGAGGATTTGGATTTGAAGAATCACCTGAGCGGGTTGCAGCAGACGTACCTCAAGGTTTCGTTTCGCACCGAGCAAGAACGCCTGGACGTGCGTCGGGAAATCTTGCCGATCGTGTTGAAGAATAAGAAGAAGTCGTCCGCGGCGGCCGAGTACCAAGCCTTGTCGCATCAAGAGAGCTTGGACGCCGGGATCAAACCGAAGAAGAGGGCGCTGACGGATTACGAGGACGCCATGGTGGACATTCGCGAGTACGACGTACCGTATCACATGCGTTTCATGATCGACACGGAGGTTCGTTGCGGTCACTGGTACTCGGTGCGTTCGGAGCAAGGAGACGTCAAATTTGTCCGTCGAGCGGATATGTTGGCACGGGCCGAGGTGCGCGTGTGCGCATTTGATATCGAAACGACCAAGCTTCCGCTCAAGTTTCCAGACGCCGAACAGGATCAAGTGTTCATGATTTCGTACATGTTGGATAATCAAGGGTATTTGATCATCAATCGGGAAATCGTGAGCGAAGACGTCGAAGATTTCGAATACAATCCGAAACCCGACTATCCGGGTCCATTCATCGTGTGGAACGTGCCCAACGAACAAGCGCTCATTCGTAAATGGTTTGATCACATGCGCGAGGCGCAACCGAACGTGTACGTGACGTATAACGGTGATTATTTTGATTTCCCATTCATGGAAACGCGCGCGAAAAAGAATGGAATGGACATGTATCGCGAGATTGGATTCAAGTGTGAAAAGTCTGGCGAATGCCGAAGCGACTTTGCGTTGCACTTGGATTGCTTCTGCTGGGTGAAGCGCGATTCATATCTTCCGGCTGGTTCACACGGTTTAAAGGCAGTCACCAAGGCGAAATTGGGTTACAATCCCGTCGAGGTGGATCCAGAAGATATGTTGCCGTTCGCCCAAAGCCGCCCGCAGACGATGGCGGCGTATTCGGTCTCTGATGCCGTGAGCACGTATTACCTGTACCAAAAGTACGTCCATCCGTTTATTTTCGCGTTGTCGACGATCATTCCTCTGTCCCCGGACGAGGTGTTGCGAAAAGGCTCAGGCACACTGTGTGAGGCTCTACTCATGGTGGAGGCGTTCCGCGGAAACATTGTGTGTCCAAACAAGCAAGTGAGCGCTGGAGAACAGTACCACGATGGACATCTCTTGAACAGCGAGACGTACATCGGTGGTCACGTCGAGTGCTTACAAGCTGGTGTGTTCCGTTCAGACATTCCGTGTGACTTCTCGCTCAATCCAGAGGGATATCAGAGACTTTTGGACCAGCTCGATGAAGATCTCAACTACACTCTCAAGTACGAAGCCAAAAAGCCACTGAGCAGAGACAACTGCGAGAACTATGATGAAGTTCGAGCGCAGATTGCCGAAAAGTTGGAACACCTTCGCGACAATCCGAACGTCAAAGTGAACCCGTTGATTTATCACTTGGACGTCGCCGCGATGTATCCGAACATTATTTTGACAAACCGATTGCAGCCGGCCGCCATAGTGACCGAAGATGTGTGTGCGGCGTGCGACCACAATCGCCCTGGTAAAGGATGTCTGAGAGAAATGGAGTGGATTTGGCGTGGTGAACATTTCGCATCCACGTCGAGTGAATATGCAGCCATCAAAGCACAGTTGCAGGTTGAGACGTTCGCGCCGCTGCATCCCGGCGGAGCGACGCGCTCTTGGCACGATCTTTCGTATGAAGAACAGCAAGAGAAGAAAAAGACACGCTTAAAGACGTACACGCAAAAAGTGTATCGAAAGGTGATGGAAAAACCGGTGACCAAGACGAAGATGGCTGGAATTTGCATGCGTGAGAACCCATTCTACATCGATACGGTTAAGGCGTTCCGCGATAGACGATACGAGTACAAGGGGTTGAATAAAGATTGGGGTAAAAAATTATCCAAGGCAAAGGAGAGCGGTAACGCTGCGGAGATTCAAAACGCCGCAAATATGTGCGTCTTGTATGATTCGCTTCAGCTCGCGCACAAGTGTATTTTGAATTCATTCTACGGCTACGTCATGCGAAAGGGAGCTCGGTGGTATTCCATGGAGATGGCGGGCGTCGTGACGAACACCGGTGCCAAAATCATTCAAATGGCGAAACGTTTAGTGGACGACATCGGTAAGCCGCTCGAGTTGGACACGGATGGAATCTGGTGCTGTTTGCCTGGAACTTTCCCGGAGACGTATAGCTTTAAAATCAAGGGGGAAGACAAGCCGTATGAAATTTCGTACCCTTGCGTCGTGCTCAACCACATGACGAAGGTTCAAAACACGAACGATCAGTACCAAACTCTCGTGAGAGATGAAGACGGTAAACCGTTGCGTTACGAAACGAGCTCGGAGATGAGTATTGAGTTTGAAGTCGACGGGCCTTATAAGGCGATGATTTTGCCGGCGTCGAAAGAGGAGGGCGTGCTCATCAAAAAGCGTTACGCGGTGTTCGATGAGGAGGACAAGCTGGTCGAGCTGAAAGGTTTCGAGCTCAAACGTCGCGGTGAACTCAAGTTGATCAAGGTTTTCCAAAGTGAAGTGTTCGATTTCTTCTTGAAAGGAAAATCTCTCGACGAAGTGTACCAAGCTGTCGGAGCCATCGGTAATCGTTGGTTCGACATGCTCAAGACGGAGGGAGCGAACTTTGAAGACGACGAGCTTTTGGAGTACATTTCGGAGTCGAGCGTCATGAGTAAAGCTGCGATCGAGTACGGCGATCGTAAATCTACGTCGATCACGACCGCCAATCGTCTGGCGCAGTTCCTCGGCGCCGATTTGATCAAAGACAAGGGTCTCGTGTGCAAGTACATCATTTCGAAGAAACCTCTCGGCGCCCCGACGTCTCAGCGCGCCATTCCGGTCAGTATTTTCAACGCCGAAGTACCCGTCGCACGCGCTTACTTGAAAGAGTGGACGCAAGACAAGGTTCCGGGCGAAGATGACGAAATGCCAGACATGCGAGAGATGGTCGATTGGGAGTACTACAAGACTCGTCTCGCCGGAGCGATTCAGAAAATCATCAGCATTCCCGCGGCTCTGCAAGGCGTAGAGAACCCTTGTCCGGACGTCACGCACCCTGACTGGCTCAACAAGCGCATCCGCGAAAAGAATGATAAATTTATGCAGCGAGATTTGCGTAAAATGTTCCAGAAGCAGATTTCTGAAGGCGTGCCGCTCGCCGGTAAAGATTTGAACATTTTCGACATGGAAGATGGTGGTGTGAAAGCGTCGACGCCGTCTCGACCACGAGTCAGGAAGTTCAGAAGGGACGGCGACGCGCCTCAGACTCCCGAACAAACGGCCACACCGTCCGGACGAGGACCGAGGACCCCAGGATCGGCGAGCGTGGATGCGGCAGTGCCGGACAAGAAGACGAATTACGACGGTTGGTTGAAGCATTACAAGTCGAAGTGGAAAACGTTGCGAGCCAACATTAAGCGTCAACGCATCGAAGATGAAAAAGAACAAGCTCGCATAGAACGCGAAGGCGGGGTCACGAGGCGTCGACGTCGTTCGGATGCCTTTGGTATGGAGGCATTTGTTGAATCACGCGAGGAAACCATCGCGCTATCGACCATGCACATCATTCAGGTTGAAGCCACTAAAACGCCGGGTTTGTTCAACGTCTGGTTGTTCGTAAACGGATCGATGCAGACCATCAAGGTGAACGTGCCGCGTCGTCTCGTCATCGCAACTCGTGAAACAGATCGCGACGGCGATCTCGGTCTCGACGGCAAGCGTCGCATCAACGCGATTCTTCCTCGCGGTTTCGACGCGCCTCACTTGTATGAAGTGAGCGTTCCAGAGCAGAATTTCTCTCTCGGGCTCGAAATCGCTGGTCTCTTGTCGGATCCAAACGTGGTGGGAGTGTACGAAAAGTCTGTGCCTTTGCTTGATAGATTCATATACAACATCGGTTGCGTCACGGCGGTGAAGAAGTCGGAACAACAGCGAGCCATGTCTATCGCCAGCGAACCGTACGAGATGGATATGCTTCAGATGAAAGCCACGGCTGAAGTGAGCTCGTACTTACCGGGGATGTCTCACATCACGTTCTATTTCGCCGGCGAATCTGGTCAGAAGGGTCGCGGAATTTACGTGCTTCACAATAGTCGCGAAGAGAAGGGAACCGTCGTCGTCCATCAACCGGGTAAGGGTGTGCGCGAGGTCACCGCCGAGCTATGGACGTCGCATCTCCACGACGCAATCAAGGAAAGCGCCGACGGTGAGGGCGCGGCCGTTGAAGCACCCGACGTGTCGAAGTGGACCGTGCTGTACGCTAGAAACATTGAACAGGTGAGTAAACATCTCAGTCACGCCATGAGCGGGTACTTGGCCACGGCGCGAGGAGCCACCGTTCTTCTCGTGCAAGCACCGCCGAGCGCTGGTTTGGAACCGCCGCATGACGCTTCATCCGCGCGACGGGGGTTAGCCGGTAGATTAAGCGCACTGATGCCCGCCTCGGGGCGCCTTCCGATTGTCTCCAGACCGGCGTTCATCTCTGATAGCGACTTGAGCAACGATCCCACAAAGGGTTGGCAGCTCGACGCGGCGAAGACGGCGACGTGCCGCATCGTGGAGAGCGCTAAGTGGCTCGAGGAACATATTCAGATTGCGAGTTACGCGCACATCCCGATCGGCAACTTGAAGTCGGATTGGTGGGTGCACACGGCGGATACGTTTTTCGCACGCACGCTGCAAGACCACGAACAAGTTCTATGGACTGGATCCAGTGGCGAGCCAGATCTCGGTGGTGGCGCCAGTGCGGTCTCGCTCGGTGGCTTGGATGACGCGTACACGTCGTCCAAGATGGAAGTCATCGCGCCCGGCGCGTACCGCAGCGTGTGCGTAGAGTTGCAAGTGCATCACTTGGCGGTGTGCGCCATCGTGAAATCAGGCATCCTGAATGATCTCGAACAAGGTGCGTTGCTCGGTTTCGACACTGGGTCAACGGTGACGTCGCGCACGGGCGGTCACGAAGCCGCCATTGCGTTCAAAACGCTGCGAACGCTCGTGGACAATTGGCTCAGAGACGCGACAGATCATCACAACGAATATGCCGACGAATTGCTCTCTCAGATTCATCGCTGGTTGTTCAGTCCCAATTCATCGTTGCGCGACCCGTCGTTGAAGAATCTGGTCGAGCTCTGCATGAAGAAGGTGTTCACGCTGTTGCTTGCCGAGCTCCGCAAGCTGCAAGTCGAAGTCGTGTACGCCGACATGCGACGGATCATCATCGCCACCGGCAAGCACGACCTCGCCAGCGCGTCCTCATGCGTAGAAGGTTTGAAGACGGCTTTGCACCAGCGCGAATTATTCTCCTGGTTGCAACTCGATCGCA
>Ga0209404_10002969_pt1 | contig 10164 bp, 17 predicted proteins | sample TroAtlMetagenome_2_FD_187447 | JGI IMG/M metagenome (GOLD analysis project Ga0209404, IMG submission 187447) | Marine eukaryotic phytoplankton communities from Atlantic Ocean - Tropical Atlantic ANT8 Metagenome (SPAdes) (version 2) | ecosystem: Environmental > Aquatic > Marine > Oceanic... | reverse complement strand
ATGAAGACCTTGTAGAAGATCTAGGTTTACCAGTTATTAGAACTACAGCTACTATCACTGATGGTAAAGAAACAATTAACGCTACAGCTGTAGTGGGAGTTGATATGAATCAAAAAGGTATGCAAATGCCTCAACGATTTGGTAGTGCATCGAGTTATGGGAAGAAATACGCATTAGGAAATTTATTCCTAATTGATGATACTCAAGATAGTGACGCGACAAATACACATGATAAAACCAGTATAACTGGAAGGCAATTAGCGCAAGCTAAAGACTATATTAAATCAGGTGGAAAAATCGACGCTATTAAAAAGAAGTATCAATTAACTCCTTCCCAAGAGAAGGAACTTAAAACTCTCTAATGAAAAAAGAAGATGTAATTAATAAGTTACGAGAAGATGAACATTACTATGGAGATTTCGGTAAGAAATATCTTAGTAATTCAGACATCAAAACTTTACTTACAAATCCTTTAGCTTTAGGTAAGGCATCAGAAATGAGACCTGCATTCCTAGTTGGTGGATACTTTCATACCGCTATACTAGAACCAGATAAACTGAAGAAGTACCGCGTGATACCTTCAACAACTAGGAATACTAAAGTTTATAAAGAGATGTCTGGTGGGGAGTTGTGTTTACTACAACACGAAGTAGATCAAATAGAATTAATGACAGATAAACTGTTATCTAATAATGTTTGTAAAGGTTTAATTCGTGATAGTAATACAGAATATGAATCACCAGAGATAAAAAAGATTGAGGGTGAAATGTGGAAAGGTAAAGCAGATATTATAAATCATAATGAAAAACTAGTAATTGATTTAAAGACTACTAGTGATATTCAAAAATTTAAATGGTCTGCTTCTAAATTTAACTACGACTCTCAAGCTTATATTTATAGTGAATTATTTGGTTATGAAATGGTTTTTATTGTAATAGATAAAAACACTCATCAACTAGGTATATTCGACTGCTCAGACGAATTTTATGCCAAGGGAAAAGACAAGGTCCAACGAGCAGTGGAGGCTTATAAGTTATTTTATAAGCAAAAAGGTTTTGACCCTAAGCAATATTTTATGAATCAAACACTTTAATAAAATGGCAAGAACAAGAAAAAAGATCTGTAGCGTAACTGGATTAGAAACTAGTGTAAATAACTTTTATACTAATCAAAACCATGTTAAAGCTGTAGATAATTTTAGAAGAACGACTGGCGCAAGTAAAGACCAGTTACAAAGAATGTTTAACCAAGTAAACGCTTATTAATATGGCAGGAATAATTAAAGGAAGTATTGACCTTACAAAAATACCTAAAGATAAAATTATCCAAGGTAAAAAAGGTAAATACATACCAGTATCAATTACGGTTAATGATGAAGAAGACCAATTTGGAAACTTTGGTCCTATCATAGTTGACCAAACTAAAGAAGAAAGAGAAGCTAAAGCTGCTAAAACTTATTTAGGTAATGTAAGAGTTGTATGGAGTAATGGGACATTCCCATCACCACCAGCATTTCAAGGCGGACAAGCCAAAGCACAACCTAAAGCTGAACCAGCTGCAGCTAAAGAAGATGATTTACCCTTTTAAATTAAATTAAATGCAGACAACAGAGATTAATGGATTTACGATTGATGTATTCAATCAATATAGCCTAGAGAGTGGAAAGAAACAAGGAATTTGTCCTTTATGCTCTCATACTAGGAAACCCAAGAATAAGAAACTTAAATGTGCTTCTTATGATTGGGAACGTGGTCTCGGAACTTGTCATAATTGTAATTCGTCTTTTCAACTTCATACCTTTCAGCGTAAAGGAAGTAGTAACAAAGACTATATTAAACCACCATTAACTAAATATTCACCAATTAAGGATAAAGTTGAACAATGGTTTAATGATAGAGGTATAACTCAGGGGACTTTGGACGATCTTAAAGTCGGTCAAGGTCCTGAGTATATGCCACAAACTGGCAAGAAAGAGAATACCATACAGTTTAATTATATAATGGGTAATGAACTCATTAATATTAAATATAGAGATGGTAGAAAGAATTTTAAATTATATAAAGGAGCAGAAAAAGTATTTTATAATATTAACAGTATTATAGGACACAAAGATTGTATTATAACTGAAGGAGAAATGGACGTATTAGCGTTACATGAAGCTGGAATAACTAATGCAATATCTGTACCTAATGGTGCTACGCTGCATCATAACAACTTAGATTATCTAGATAATTGTATAGATTATTTTGATGATAAAGAGAAAATAATATTAGCAGTAGACACAGATGAACCTGGGTTAGCTTTAAGAGCTGAATTAGTTAGAAGACTAGGAGCAGAAGTATGTTATCTAGTTGACTTTGAAGAGTGTAAAGATGCTAATGAATACTTAATAAAACATGGCAAAGAAAAACTTAAAGAAACAATTAGCCGCGCACGAGCATATCCACTCGAGAATGTCACAACGTTCAAAGATATTGAAGGAGACGTTAAAGACTTCGTTACAAACGGATTCAAACCGGGATTCCAAATCGGTTTGGAAAACTTTGATAGGATATTTTCAACGTATACCAGTCAGTTCATTACTGTTACTGGCATACCTTCTAGCGGTAAGTCTGATTTTGTTGATCAAATGGTTGTAGGTTATAATGCAAATTATAATTGGAAGACCGCATTTGCTTCACCAGAAAATGCACCGAATTATTTACATGCTCATAAGTTAATGAGAAAAGTTTGGGGTAATATGCCTCAACGTGAAGATATAGGTGGTGCGAAATGGAATGAAGTAGCTGATCATGTGAATGATAATTTCTTCTTTATTGATATGGAGAAATATACATTAGAATCAGTACTCCGTAAAGGAGCAGAATTAGTTAAACGTAAAGGAATTAAATGTTTAGTAATAGACCCATTTAATAAGGTTAGAGATAAGAACGCAAGTTCATTGGATGTTAATCTTTATACAATGGAGTATTTAACTAAAATTGAAACCTTTGCGAAGAAATATGATGTACTAGTATTTATAGTAGCACATCCAACAAAAATGTATAAAAACAGTGATGGCAAAATTGAAGAACCGAATATGTATAATATTAAAGGGGGAGGGGAATGGTATGACGCGTCTTATCATGGCCTTCTCATACACCGCGATTATGATGCAAAGAACACTAAGGTTAAAGTTCTTAAAGTCAAGTTCCAAAACTTAGGAGATAATGGAGCTGAATGTTTCTTTACTTGGGAACCGAAGTCAGGTAGATTTGTACCTGATCAAGCTTCGATTGCTAAAGAAGAACCAATGCCGTGGGAATAAATGCCGAGAATAAAGAAAAACAAAATGGGCCAATATATGCCTACTACGGAAGAGACGGAAGCATACAGATGGTGTATAAACAACGGGATATATATTTCACCGTTTGCGACTGGAGAAGGAGCATGGTATATAGAGATTAAATTAAATAACAAAGTTAGTAGATCTCCTGAATCTTATGGTAAAATAACTATATGGATTAAGCTCTACGAATTTTATAAATATTATTATAATAAATATGCGCACAAAGTTTAGAAATGCAGATGAAGCTTATAATTATTTTTTAGATAAAATAATTCAAGATGGTATTCCATTTGGAGATACTAAAGCTTTATTTAATGTAGGATTTACATTAGAAAAACCTGAAGAGAATTATATAGTAAATGAAGAACGTAATTGGAAACTACGTTATGCAGAAGCTGAATGGGAATGGTATTTATCAGGTAATCCCAGTATACATAAGTTAAAAGAAATATACGGGAAAATACCTCCAATTTGGTGTCACATGGCTGATAGTAATGGATTAGTAAGATCTAATTATGGTTGGCAATGGGAGCGTAATGACCAGATAGATTATGTAGTAGCAAAACTTAGAAATGTAAAAGATACTAGACATGCTGCAATAAGTATTTATGACGCAAAAGAATGGAGATCGTATCGTAAAGATACACCTTGTACTTATGCTGTTCAGTTCACAATACTTAATAACAGACTAAATATGGCCGTTCTAATGCGTTCTAATGATCTCTGGTACGGTTTCTGCAATGACCAGTACCAATTCAGTAGATTACAACAAATGATTGCAGAGAGATTAAAAATTGAAATTGGTAATTATTACCATTATGCACACAATTTACACCTATATAATGACAAATTATGACATATCACATTTACCACATACCAGGAAAAAAAATAGGAGTAACCGAAAACCTGGAAGCCAGAGTACATACGCAACAAGGCTATGGACCAGGCGAGTATGAATTACTAGAATCTTCTGATGATATAGATTTTATATCAGAATTAGAATTAGTACTTCAAAAAGAATATGGTTACAAAATAGATAGAGAATTATATAAAAATTTAAAAACTAAAAGTATGAAAATAAACGTAACAGAACAAACCACTACGTTCCCATACCCAGTAAGTAAACTTAAAGGTAACTTAATGGATAATAAAGGATTTCAGTGGGAAACAAGTCACGGTCTTTTTGTTCTTAATGCAAAATCAATTCAATGGATAATGAACCACGTGCAAACGTCTATGTATAATGATAACAGATGTTATGTGTATAATAAAGCATTTGCTAATTGGTTTGAAACTCCAGAATTATTTGAAGAAAAAATAGAAATACCGTCAAAAGTTTATGTTGTTAAAAAACCTCTAAAAATGTTTGAGGATATACGTGAATGGGCAGATAATCGAGGATTATATACTGGAGGAAACAGTAATACACAGTATATAAAATTACAAGAAGAAGCTGGTGAATTAGCTAAAGCTTTATTGAATAAAGATAAAGCAGAAATCATAGATGCTATTGGAGACATGGTTGTAGTATTAACTAATTTAGCACGTCTAGAAGGAGTAATGATAGAAACTTGTATTAGAACTGCTTATAATGTAATAAATAAACGTAAAGGAAAAATGATTAACGGAACATTTGTAAAAGATGAATAATTATACAGTAAAGACTGAAGATAGAATAGTACAAAAAGTTATCGAAAAGATAGATCAACGTAGTCTGGTTGGTCAAGCTAAGTACGGAGCAATGATGATGGAAGAAGTAGAAGGCAAAGATAAAGATCTGGATGATTTTCTTTGTGATGTACAAGAAGAAATAATGGATGCGTTATTATATATTCAAGCAGCAAGAGCCTGTCTAACTGATGAGATAGAAGAGGCAATGCTACGTAGAATAAAAGTACAAGATGAAGAAACGTTATAAAAGAAAAAAAGGTCCTGTTAACAGTAAGAAAATTACTGTTGATGGGATAACCTTTGCTTCAGGACTTGAGAAGTATATGTATCAAGCTTTGAAGAATGCAAAAATAGATGCAGTTTACGAAGGTAGAACATATACTGTATTTTCTGGATTTGATTTTCCAAATATATCTATAGAAAGATGTGCTAATGGAAAAGGAGAATTTAAGAATAGAGGAGAGAAGAAAATACTACCAATTAAATATACTCCAGACTTTATAGGAGATGATTTTATAATTGAATGTAAGGGTAGAGCTAATGAAAGTTTCCCTTTACGCTGGAAAATGTTTAAAAAGTATGTAAGTAGCGAGCTTCCTCATGTAATTATATATAAACCACAGAATCAAAAAGAATGCGACGAAACAATAAAATCCATCCAGCATTATCTAAACTTATAGCTCGAAGAAATTATCGAGATAGACAAATAGATAAATGGTGTAAATGGAGTTGGACTATAAGAAATAAAATAAAGTTCAAAGAATTAGTAGCACAACAAGATAAATATAATTTAAAAGTTTATGGCTAAAAAGAAAAAAGAAACAGAAGTAGTAAAAGACAATTGGTCTTTATCAATAGGGTTTTATCCGGGTATATTATTCGGTTCTAGAGCTTACGAAGAAGATCATGCGTTGGTATACGTATTATATCTACCATTTGTAGATATAGCATTAGAAATATATCACTAATGAGTTTATTTAAAGAACGAATCCCTTACAAACCATTTGAGTATCCTATATACTATACAGAAGGTTGGCTTAAACAAGCTCAAGCTTTCTGGTTGCATACAGAAATACCAATGTCAGGCGATGTAAAAGATTGGAATGAAAAATTAACTCCAGCAGAGAAGAACCTAGTAGGAAACATCTTATTAGGTTTTGCTCAGACCGAATGTGCAGTATCAGATTACTGGACACAAAACGTCGTATCATGGTTTCCTAAACACGAGGTACAGCAGATGGCTATGATATTCGGCTCACAAGAAACAATTCATGCTGTAGCCTACAGTTATTTAAATGAAACACTCGGACTCGAAGACTTTGAAGCCTTCTTACACGAACCAGCGACTGCAGAACGATTCGACAATTTGGTTAGCTACAATGGTAATGACCCTGTTGGGATTGGTCGTAGTCTCGCTATTTTTAGTGCCTTTGCAGAAGGTGTTAGCTTATACAGTGCTTTCGCTGTGTTATATAGCTTTCAACTACGTAATATGCTTAAAGGCATTGGGCAACAAATGAAATGGTCTGTAAGAGATGAATCATTACATAGTAGAATGGGTTGTCAATTGTTTAGACACATGTGTGAGGAAATACCTACATTGTTAGATGATTGTAAAGAGGATATATATTCTGCAGCAAAAATAATGATGGAATTAGAAGAGAAATATATAGACAAAATGTTTGAAATGGGTGATATTGAAAACCTAAAGTCATATGACTTAAAACAATTTGTAAGAAAAAGAACAAATGAAAAACTACAAGAATTGGGTTACTCAGACAAAAGAAGATTTTTCCACTATGACAAGGACGCAGCAGCGAATCTTGATTGGTTCTATCATCTTACTGGGGGTCACACTCACACTGACTTTTTTGCGATTAGGCCGACTGACTATAGTAAAGCAAATGAAGGAGAAGATTTTGAAGACATATGGTAAAAAGAAAACTACTTAAGCTATTAGCTTATACAAATAAATTAACAAGTTATCAAAAGTTTGCGTCTCGAGTAGGATATATGGGTGCAGGTTTTTTAATAGCTGGGCAATGGACTTTAGATCCTAGATTATTTATAATAGGATTTTGTTGTGTGATTGTACAGGTATCATCACGTAAACAATGGAATCTTGTAGCATTAAATTTAAATGGATTAGTTGCTTGGATAACACATTTTTTAAAATGAAAAAATTAATAGATAAATTAACACAAATAAAACATGATAAATTATTACACTTTTTCTATGGAACTATTATAAGTTTTATAGGAGTAGCAATGTTTGGCCTACATGGGCTATGGCTTACAGTAATAATAGGAGCTTGGAAAGAATTAGTTTATGACAAAAAACATGGAACCCCAGATATATGGGATTTTCTTTGGACTATTTTACCAGCTGCAATGTTTATAATATTATATAATATAAAATGAAAGAAGGACAATTAATACAAATGAAAAAAAGAATAGAGGGTTTAACTAGTATAGTTAAAAAACTTATTCAAGAAATACAAGCTAATGCAACATTAGCTCAAGGCACTTTAACTGCATTCCAATTACATATAGGTAAAGATGAGTGGGAAAAGTTAGTTGAAGAATTAAAAGATATAGAAAAAAGAAATAATAATACTGATAAAAAACTAGATCTTGATGTGGAATAAAGATTGGAAAAAAGGAATTGATTACCCTAAGTGGGGTGATACAGAAGTATACAAAAAAACAATAGGAGGAGGCTATTTATATAATGGAGAAACACCGAAAGAAGCGTACAGAAGAGTTGCTAGAACAGTTGCGAAAAGATTACAGAAGACCGAAATGGAAGAAACTTTTTTCACGTATATGTGGAAAGGTTGGCTTTGCTTGGCGTCTCCGGTGCTTAGTAATACTGGGACTGATCGCGGGCTTCCTATTAGTTGCTTTGGCATCGATGTTGCTGATAGCATTATCGATATAGGTCAAAAGAATTTAGAGATGATGCTACTCGCTAAGCACGGCGGTGGAGTTGGTATCGGTATTAATCAAATAACACCCGCCGGCGCAAAAATAACAGGAAATGGAACCAGCGATGGCGTTGTGCCTTTTTGTAAAATATACGATTCAACTATACTTGCCACTAATCAAGGAGCTGTCAGACGAGGAGCTGCATCAGTTAATATTAACATTGATCACCCCGATTTCGAAGAGTGGCTCGAAATACGTGAACCTAAAGGCGACGTTAATAGACAGTCGCTTAACATACATCAATGCGCTGTGGTCGGCGATAAATTCATGCGAAGACTTATTAGCGGAAATGGACGAGCTAGAAGACGTTGGGGAAAACTACTTCAAAAGCGTAAAGCTACTGGAGAACCATATGTGCTTTTTAAAGGGAATACAAACAAAAATAACCCTCCAGCCTACAAAGACAACGCATTAAAAGTACATATGACAAATATCTGTAGTGAAATAGTTTTACATACAGATGAAAACCATTCATTTGTTTGTTGTCTATCTAGTTTAAACCTAGCTAAGTATGATGAGTGGAAAAATACAAATATTATTTATGATTCAATATGGTTTCTAGATGGTGTGTTAGAAGAGTTTATACAAAAAGCTAAATACAGAAAAGGATTTGATAATTCTGTACGTTCTGCTGAGAAAGGTAGAGCACTTGGTTTAGGTGTACTTGGATGGCATACATATCTACAAGAAAAAGGTTTACCATTTGAAGGTTTATTATCACAATATGAAACAAGAAGAATTTTTAGCCAAATTAAAATTGAAAGCGAAAGAGCTAGCATGGATCTTGCTACTGCTTTTGGCGAACCTTTGTGGTGTGTTGGTACTGGTATGCGCAATACTCACCTTCGTGCTATTGCTCCCACTGTTAGTAATTCAAAGCTTAGTGGAAATGTCTCGCCAGGAATAGAACCTTGGGCTGCGAATGTATTTACAGATCAATCAGCTAAAGGAACTTTCATTAGAAAGAATCCTACATTAGAACAAGTATTAGAAGACAACGAACTTAATACTAAAGAGATATGGGATAAGATTTTAGCCGACGGTGGATCTGTACAGGATATAAAAGAGTTAGATGAAGTTTTAATGGGAGATAATGATTTTACTGTTAAAGAAGTATTTAAAACTTTTAAAGAACTTAATCAATTAGAACTTGTAAGACAAGCAGGTATTAGGCAACAATATATAGATCAAAGTGTAAGTCTTAATTTAGCTTTCCCTTCAGAGGCAACACCCAAATGGATTAATACTGTCCACCTTGATGCATGGGAAAAAGGAATTAAAACTTTATACTATATGAGAACTGAGTCCGTTCTTCGCGGCGATATTGCTATGAACGCGATGGATGAATCATGTCTAAGTTGTGATGGGTAACCAATAAAGAAAGGGGCCTCAAACGAGACCCCTTTCGGTTACAGGAACTTTGGGTATGGTACGCCCAGTTTTATTTGTTCCCTATTTTAAGTTATGTTTATTTTTTAAATCTTTTTGCATCTGAAGATTAGGTCTCTTATTTTTATCAAATTTTACATGATATTTTAGAGAATCCATTTTTCTAGCAACTTCATTGCTTTCATTATTTGCATTAGTAATAAAGAATTTATAATTAGGATCTGCTTCTCTTTGGCTTTGCGTTGGAGGCGGATCATATTCTGGAGCATAATTAGCTGCTTCGTTCTTAACTTCTTCTATAAGTTTATTTGCATCTCCTGCATAATTAGGATCATAATCTTGATTTAAAGGGCTCTTGGGTTTTACACCTAACATATTTAATGCTGATTTTCTTTCAATGCCATAATAACCATCTTTATAATTATTAACCGGTGAGCTAGATTTTCTTGAAGTTCCAGCTACCCAAGCCTCATTTCTTAAAGATGTCGGTCTACCTCTTTCACCAGTTTCTATTTGATGTTCAGTTTTATGTTTTCTTTCTTTTAACCTTTGTTCCTTTTTTGGACTTAAATTAGTATTAGATAATTTTCCTTCAATCTTACCTAATTTTTTTTGTTTTCTTGCAATGTCTTGTGCAGTTAATTCGTTTAATGGACTGTTTTTCATGATGATATTACTTTATATTTTGTTCTTCCGTGTTCTTTATATGCCTTTAAACACTTATTTCTATTTTTTTCTTCTGATACGTATGATACATGTATCCAATTCGGCTGCATATCTGTTCCGAAT
>Ga0209404_10002967_pt1 | contig 10167 bp, 15 predicted proteins | sample TroAtlMetagenome_2_FD_187447 | JGI IMG/M metagenome (GOLD analysis project Ga0209404, IMG submission 187447) | Marine eukaryotic phytoplankton communities from Atlantic Ocean - Tropical Atlantic ANT8 Metagenome (SPAdes) (version 2) | ecosystem: Environmental > Aquatic > Marine > Oceanic... | reverse complement strand
GGGCGATATGAAACGTCAGCTTGTTGAAAAAGATGTGGATCTGGAGCAGCTCAAATCCATCAGGGAGGAATACCCTGATCTTGCAGCTCCAATTTTAGATCACATTGATAGAACGCAAGCACAGGTGGCCGAGACAAATAAAGAGCTTGAACAGCTCCGCGAGATGCGAGCACAGGAGGAACAGCGTCACCTTGTAGACGCGCACTTCCAACGCATCAAGGACGTTCACCCCGATGTGTCAGATATTACACAAACGGGAGACTGGACGGACTGGCTGGAGTCTCAAGACGGTGCAACTAAAAGTTGGATAGAAAATGGATCATCCAACGATGTTAATTCTGTACTGTCGAGGTTTAAGCAGGAAATGGGTCTTGGAAAACCAACGCCGCAAGAGCGGGTTTTAGAGAAAGCGAAAGCAGCGGCAGAGCCGAAGCTTCCTAAGTCTAGAAAACCCGATACAGGTGCTGGACAGAAAGTCTGGTCTGCGGCTGACATAAAGGGTATGTCGCTTAATGATTTTGAAGCGAATGAAGATGCTCTTTTACAGGCATGGAGGTCAGGCCAAATCCGGCGTTAATTAACTCTTGTGAGGTAATTTACAATGGCAATTGGTGCAAATGGCTCTGGCGCAGCGTTTACTTATGCTGCTAATCAGGGTGGCTTCATTCCAGAAGTCTTTTCTAAGCTGCTGCAAGCGAAGTTTTATAAATCTTCAGTGCTTCCAGCTATTTCTAACACTGACTACGAAGGTGAGATTTCAGGTCAAGGTGATAAGGTTCACATCCGTACCGTACCCACGGTTTCAGTTGCTGACTACACTGGCACTCTCACTTATGCAGACGTAACAACTAGCACGGTTGAGTTAAACATCGACCAAGCTAAGAGTTATGCATTCAAAGTTTCTGATGTGCTTTCAGCACAGGGTGATATCGATATGCTTGCTGCTGCTTCTAAAGATGCAGCTGAGCAAATGAGAATCGCTGTTGAAACTCAGGTGCTTGCAGGCGTAGTCACAGGGGCGACCACTATTGGTAGCCAAACAACCATCACTACGTCAAATATCTTGGAAACTATTCTAGGTATGGCGACATCGATGGATAACCTGAACATACCAGAAGAAGGTCGATTTATCGTTCTTTCTCCTGAGTTTGTTTCAAAACTCAAGCAATCAGAGTTACGTCAAGCTTACTTAACAGGAGATGATACTTCTCCGTTACGTAACGGTAAGGTTGGTATTGTTGACCGTTTCACGGTTTATCAATCTAACATGTTGTATACCGCATCGTCTGGTGCAGACAGTGGCTACACTCACGTACTCGCAGGACATCCCAAGTCGATTTGTTTCGCATCTCAGTTTACTAACACTGAGACTGTAAGACTAGAATCATCCTTTGGTGATGGTGTGCGCGGTCTGAAGGTTTACGGCTCTAAAGTCGTAGTACCTGACGCTCTTGTTGTAGGTAAGTGGACTTAATAGTCCGAATGGGGGGAGTTCGCTCCCCCTTACTTAATTTACTTAGGAGGTTCCATGAGCGACACAACACCGAAAGACGATCTTTATATTGAAGCGAAAGAAAAATATAACATCAAACTTGATAGGCGTTTGTCGTTATCTGATTTAGAAGATCAGATGGAAAGAATCCGAAAAAATGGTGGCGAGAAAAAAGAGAAGCCGCCCGAAAGAATTCCTATGCGGGTTCGCAATGTGATCACTGGAAATGAATTTGACTATGATCCGATCTTTGCGAAAAACGCAGACCTCGAAGTCATTGAGTGGAGTGCTGCTTAATGGCAACGATCAAGGTTGTAGATGTACTAGGACGAGCCTCTGTTCTTTTGCAAGACACAGATCAGACACGTTTTAGTAATGCAAACTTGCTAAAGTTTTTTAATGATGCTCAGCGTGAGGTCGCTCTTCAGCGGCCTGATGCATTCATGACCAATGGAAATTTCACTTGTGCTACGGGTAGTAAACAAACACTTCCAAGCGGCGGTATTCGTCTTCTCGATGTCGTGCGGAATGTTAGTGGAAGGGCAATTACCGCGATTGACAGGAAGGTTCTCGATGAACAGCTGCCTACTTGGCATACCACCGCTTCGAGTAACGATGGAATCCAGCACTTCGTCTATGATCCAATTGATCCAAAAACATTTTATGTCTATCCAAATGCCACTAACAGCACACAGATAGAAATTAAGTACAGCCAATCACCTGATGATGTGGCGATTACTAACTTTTCAACAGATACACAGGTGCTCGATCTTGATGATGTTTATGCTAACGCACTGCTTGATTATGTTATGTATCGATCTTATCAATTTGATAGCGAGTTTGCTGGCGATGATCAAAAAGCTGGCCAGTTTTATCAGACGTTTCTGGCGAGTATTGGAGCGAAAAGTCGTGCCGATGCGGGGACGATCCCCGTCCCAGCTAACCAAGGAGCGCAATAATGAAGTACCTTGATTTAGCGGATTATGTAAGACCCGAAGCAGCGGGTGCTCCAGACTTTCTTTTAGAACGAGTTATAAGAGAGTCCGTAATAGATTTTTGCATTAAGACCGATGCATATCGATTAGAGCCTGAGACGCTTCAGATAGTTGCTGGAATAGATGAATACGATGTCTCCATTCCAACTGGAACTGAGTTAAATAATATTATCGATATTTATCGTAATCACGTTAAGTTGACGCCGGTATCTTATTCAAGACTACTTGAGCTGCAAGGAGATGGGACTTCTAAGTCAAAGCCTAGATATTTTTCTCAAAGAGATAATACGGTCTTCTATGTAGCGCCGGTTCCGAATGAAAAAGAAAGTTTAAAAGTATTGTATTCGGTCAAGCCTAATTCAACTTCAACTTCAATACCTGACACGATTGGTAAGGAATATCGAGAAGCCATAGTTCATGGAGCGGTCTATCGACTGCAAATGATGGCTGACAGTCCTTGGACAAACTTACCAGACGCTCAAGCAAATAAATCTCTTTTTGATAGATCCTCTGGGCAGATAAGACGCAAAGTCCAATATGGATATAGCGGAGGTTCTTTAACAGTCAAATATAGAGGGCTAATCTGATGGCCTATAGCGACACAATTAACTTAACGGTAGGCGATACGTTGCCTGAGTTAACGATCACATTAAAAGATAGCTCCACTGCTGCATCTGGTCAGACCCTTGATGAGAGTGATAGCACTACATGGAACCCTATCAATCTTACAGGGAAAACAGTTGCCTTACGTTTGAGAGCATTAGGAAGCACTACTGTTAAGTCAACCTTGACATGTACGGTAACCAATGCAGCCAACGGAATCTGTACGACAGACTTTCCTTCAGGAACCCTAGATACAGCAGGAACATTCGAGGGCGAAATAGAAATAACCACAACAGCTTCATCAGCAAAGCACACTGTTTACGACTTGATTAAATTTAAAGTGAGAGACGATTTTGATTAGAGCTATTTATAGTTTTATCAAGGCTAAGGCAACGGTTGATTATATAAAGCCAACTGTTGCTGCGTCCTCTGTAAATCAAAAGTTTGTTGTTCAGTTCCCTGATATCAAACCTGTATTTGCTTATACAAAAGCAGCGGCAACCGATGTGCGTCTTGATCCCTCAAGTTTAAATCAGTGGTTCAGAGGAGACTCAATTTCTTTATCTGATGCAGCACCTCTCATTGAATATTTAAAAACTTTTAATGAGTCAATTACTCCGGCTGATTCAGCAACCGTAGCAACTACCTACGTAAGAAGCGAAACAGACTCTATATCTGTTGCGGATTCTGTAACTGCTCTGCTCACCTACAATAGAGAGGCAACTGACAGCGTTACTTTTTCAGATTCTTCTAGCTGGGATTACGGAGGAAATTACACGGAGAGTGTGACCTTTTCTGAGTCACCAAGCTATTCCTTAGCAACTGCAAAATCAGACTCTTTCTCTGTTGCTGACTCCGCTCCAAGTTTTGAAATCAGTCTTACTCAAGGCGCTTTATCTGATTCATTTACGCCCTCAGAGCAAGCGAGTGTTGCAGTATCTCCAGCGCAGTTCTCAGATTCATTTTCTGTGTCCGAAAGCATTACGGCTGGTCTATTAGTTACTCAGGATTTTGCAGACGCTTTCTCTTTATCAGATAACTTATCTACAGCTTTTGGCTACGGAGAAGTAGCTTCAGATTCGTTCTCGTTATCAGAAAGCCATTCTGTTGCCATAGGTTTTGGTAGAAATGCTTCAGATTCTTTTTCTGTTTCAGAAAGTATTTCTACTCAATTAATCATTGGGACTTCTTCTCAATTCAACCGTTCGGCATTCAATGTCGCACAATTCAATCAATGAGGTGTAACTCATGTTTATAGAATCTTTTAACCCAACTGGACACGTCATTGTTCGTCTGAATGAGGACATAGTGTATGACGGCCCTAATATAATCACTACGGCAGGAAAGGCGTTAATTGCCTCACGTATGGTAGATGCCAATGATGCGGCAGTAGGATGGCTTGCAGCAGGAAGCGATAACACCGCAGCGGCAGCTGGTGACACAGCGCTTGGCACTGAGCTAGGACGTTCTGCTCTTACTAGCCTAACTCACTCAACTAATACTTTTACCGCTGTATCGACTTTAGCTGCCGGAACAGCAACTGGAGCGGTAGTAGAATTTGGTTTGCTGAATGCCTCTTCAGGAGGAACGCTCTTGGCGAGAACTGTGGTCAGCACTATTAATAAGGGTGCAAATGACAGTATTACGGTCACATGGGTAATTACGGTTAGCTGATGACTGTTAAATTCACAAATAAGGCTGCAACAACATTGTCAGCCGGAATCAACAACTCAGTCACATCGATTGGTGTGGCTGATGGTTCTGTGTTTCCGACATTAGGAACTGGCGATATTACGTTTGTCACTTTTGACGATGGCACAAATGTAGAAGTCTGCAAGGTTACTGCAATTTCTGGAAACACTTTAACCGTTGTCAGAGCGCAGGATAATACTACGGCTCGCGCATTTGCCTCTGGAGATAAAGCTGAGTTGCGGATTACGGCAGCCTTAATGAATGAAATTATTTCTGATGCAGAAGAGACAGCAACAGCATTGTCGCTTGTAATGAGCTAACGGAGAAACGAGATGGCAACCACTTTTACAAACGCATTTGCTAATGATGTCAGTCATTCAAGTGCGGTGACTTTATATACTGCTCCTAGTGCTACTGAATCAGTAGTCATGGGTATGTATCTCTGTAACAAGACAAGTAACGCTGTTGATGTGACGGTAGGGGTAAAAGATGGCTCTAATTCTAATACTGAAACAAAAGTATTAAACCAAGTCAGTATCCCTGCAAAAACAACACTATCTCTAGGTAAAGAAAAAATCACGTTGCTTGCTACGGACGCAATCACAGTATTAAGCGGAACTGCAAGTGCTATAGATGCATCAGTTTCGGTTATGGAAAAAACCTAAATGGCTATTACTAGATTAAATTCTCTGGCCATTCCGAGCGATACGGTTGTAGCTTCTGATATAGCCGACGGCTCTATTACTCCTGCAAAATTCTCTTCAGGAGTGAGAATAGCAAATGCGTCTTCGACACCTGCTGCGGCTGCTGAAGGCACCATATTTTATAATACTACTAACAATACAATGTATGTTAGTGACGGATCTAGCTGGCTAGAGATGAATAATACACCTCCTACTTCTACAGGGGGCACAGTTACTATTACTACTAAAATCGAAGGAGCAACTCAAAATTATGATTTAGGCACAGACTTTACAGATACGTCTGATGCTGATGGCGAATTAACTTATACGCTGGCCTCTGGGAGTATGCCTTCAGGAACCACCCTGCCAACTGCCGGAAATAGTGCTCTTACAGGAACTATTGGCTCTGGCACAGGTACATTTAATTTTACTATAAGAGCTACAGATACTGCTAATAAGTCTGCAACCCAGCAGTATACACAGCAAATAGTAGCTCTACCTACTGGAGGGACTATTACTACTTCAGGCAGTTATAGAATTCACACATTCACTTCTTCAGGGAATTTTGTTGTTGCAAGTGGAACGTCCTACGCATGTGAATACCTTGTTATAGCTGGAGGGGCCGGTGGCGGCCCCGGCTACCAAGCTGGAGGAGGAGGCGCTGGAGGTTATCGCAGCAGTGTATCAGGAGAAGCTTCTGGCAGAGGAAGTAGTGCTGAATCAACTCAAACATATACCGCAGGGACTCATAGTGTAGTCGTAGGTGCCGGAGGTGCTGGAGGCACTTACAATGGGTCATCAAATCACACAGGAAATGTCGGCGCTAATGGCAGCAACTCAAGTTTGCCTATAGGCACTATTACTTCTATTGGTGGCGGTGGTGGCTCCTCTTATTATAGTACTAGCACAAGTGCGAAATCTGGCGGGTCGGGAGGAGGTGCTGGGCAAAGAGACTCTGGCGCAACATTGGATCAGGGCGGTTCGGGAACTTCTGGACAAGGGTACGATGGAGGTGATGCAGCAGGTTATGCCTCGCCTTATGTTGGAGGAGGTGGAGGAGGTGCTGGCGCTCACGGAGGAGATACCCCCACTTATGGAAATAGTGCTGGAGGTGCAGGAGTTTCTTCTAGTATTACTGGATCTGCTGTAACTCGTGCCGGAGGCGGCGGCGGAGGTGGCTTTACTAGCTATGGTGCCGGAGGTTCAGGAGGAGGCGCACGAGGCGGTCAAGCCACTGATACAGGGCATCGGGCTGGTGCTAGTGGCACAGCTAACACAGGAGGCGGTGGCGGTGGCGGTGGATACCATGCCAGCGTTGGTGGTAGTGGCGGTTCAGGTATTGTAATTATTAGATACCAGACATAAAGGATATAAAGTGGCGCATTTTGCAAAAGTAGTGAACGGTCTTGTAGACAAAGTGATTGTAGCTGAACCAGAGTTCTTCGATAGTTTTGTGGACGATAGTGCAGGACAATGGGTGCAAACTTCTTACAACACGAGGGGCAATATTCATTATGCACCTAATAGCAATGATCCAGATGGAGGAGATGCCCTAAGAAAAAATTATGCAGGAATTGGCTACCACTATGATGGGGTTGGCTTTTATGCTCCACAACCTTTCCCAAGCTGGACGCTTAATTCAGATACTTATTTGTGGGAGCCTCCTACAGAATCACCTGATGATGGCAAATTTTATGAGTGGGACGAGACAGATAAGAAATGGAAGGAGGTTGCCTAATGCCGTTTATTGGAAAATCACCATCCGAAGGCAAGAACAATATCTTGCTTGATGCAATAACTTGTTCAGCGACAGCGACATATAACCTTCTTAAAGATTCAGTTGCTTATAGTCCAGTAAGCGCACAGTCTTTAATGGTCAGTTTAAACGGAGTAACGCAAGCACCTGTTTCTGCCTATACAGTCAGCGGCTCAACAATAGTATTTGCAAGTGCATTAACAAGTAACGATGTTATTGACTACATCATCGCGTCCTCTGCTCCAACTATGAATGCTATAGTACATGATGCAAGTATTACATCTGCTAAGTTAGCGAGCGATTCAGTTACTTCTGCCAAGATTGCTGATGACGCAGTGGTTACTGCTGCTATAGCAGATGACGCAATTACTACTGCTCTTATAGCAGACGATGCAGTTGCTACAGCCTCTATAGCCGACGATGCAATAACAAGTGCTTTGATAGCAGACGATGCAGTAGTTCAAGCTGCAATAGCGGATGACGCGGTAGACGAAGCTAGAATACAAATTAGTAACGCAGGGTCTAACGGACAATTTTTGTCAAAACAATCAGGAAATACAGGCGGTTTAACATGGGCTGCTGCCGGAATTGATGGTTGGAGTTCAAATAGTAATAACTTATTGCCCGCTTCAGCATCATCAGGGATTTATTTAGGTGTTAACTCAGCAACAGCAGCAAACTTATTAGATGACTATGAGGAAGGAACTTTCACTCCTACTTTGTTTCCAAGTAGTGGGAGTTTTACTTCAGTATCGTTTAACTACAGACATGGGTGGTATACGAAAATCGGCAGACAAGTAACTTTCAAGATAGCTATGAATCCAGATGGTTCTAATCATGGAAGTGCATCGGGGTCTTTGCGAGTTGGAGGACTACCTTTTGCTTGCTTAGATGAATCAAGTAGTAATAGTTCTGGATATTGTTCTATTGGATATTCAAAATATTGGAATAGTTCAAATCCACATTTCGCTAGTGTTAGTGCGGGTAATACTTGGATAAGCCTTCAGCCACCAAGTGGTTTCGACGGCTACGCAATAGCAAATTTAAAAACTAGCGGAGGCAGTTGGCTGTTTTTTGGCGGCTTTTATTATACGGCATAAGGAGGTTTTATGGCACTTGCAGAATCAACAGAAGAAGACAAGATAGAAGTAGTCGGTGCTTTCAAAACCGTACAGGTTAGAACCGCAAATGTCATAAAAAAAGATGGGGTGGAAATTGCTCGCTCTTTTCATCGCTATACGATTGAAGCAGGGCAAGATTACAGTGACCAATCTACTGAAGTGAAAGCAATTTGTGACGCAGTGCACACCTCAGATGTTATTGCAGCCAAAGCTGCACATGACGAAAAGATGGCTAAGAACCCAGAGGACAGATAATGCCTTTTATTGGAGAACAACCAAACACCGCATCAACTCTTTTTGTTGTTGCTAGAAGTGGAACATTACAAGTTGAAGTGTCAGGTGGTTATCTGGAGATAACGACTCGCTCTGGCACAACTAACGTAGGAGTAACATAACATGGCGGATAGATTTCCACTAATAGTAGACGCAACCAATAATAATTTAAAAGAACTTCCTTCAGGGGATAACCTTGATCTAACTGGAAGCGGCATTAAGGTTGGAGGAACTCTTACGCTAGGAGGAGTTGCTATTACTGCAACGGCAGCAGAGCTTAATATTTTAGATGGCGTTACATCTACAGCGGCTGAATTAAATTATTTAGACATTACAACATTAGGAACAAGTGCAGCATCTAAAGCTGTTACAGCCGATGCTAATGGTGATGTTGTAGTTAGTCAAGAGTTTAGAGCAGTCTCATATAATGATACGTATGTTGCTCCTACAAGTTCTTCTAATGCAACAACTATTAACTGTGAGACAGGGAATTATTTCAAACATACACTAACAGAGAATACTACATTTACATTCTCTAATCCTCCTGCTAGTGGAACAGGCTATTCTTTTATCCTTCACTTAATACAAGACTCAAGTGCCAGAACAGTCACATGGCCTAACAGCGTAGATTGGGCTGGTGGAACAGCTCCAACAATTTCAACAGGAAACGGAGATGATGATTTCTTTGTATTTGCTACCTCAGACGGTGGAACAATCTGGTATGGGTTTACCGCTGGACAGGCACTCGCTTAAATGAGTAGAACTGCACACAAGTTATTATCTGCATCTGGTGGAAAAGCCTACGAAATAGATCAGTCTTTGATGTTTGATAGTAATGACAGTTCTTATTTATCCAGAACTCCTTCTTCTGCTGGAAATTTAAGAACAGGGACAATAAGTTTTTGGACTAAAAGAACTGTGTTAGGCAACTTACAAATGATGTTTAGTAGTGCTAACTCCGATGCAGTTTCTGTAGGTGCTTCAGATGATTATGGGATTGTATATTTCTATACAGACGATAGTTTAGTATTTTACAGTGGCACTACTATATTCCGGACTAACAGATTATTTAGGGATACTTCTGCTTGGTATCACATTTATATAAACTACGATACTACTCAGTCAACAGGGTCAGACCGTTATGCTGTTTATATAAATGGCGTAGAAGAAACCAGCTTTTCATCATCAAGCACTCCATCTCAAAATACAGATTTCGCCTTTAATAATAGTAATACATTAATGGTGTCAGCAGTTAATACTAGCTCTAGCTATAAATATAACGGCTATATTGCAGAATTTCACAACATTGACGGCACAGTAAAACCTGTTACAGATTTTGGAGAAACAGACGAAGACACAGGACAGTGGATTCCTAAGAAATATACAGGAGGTTCTTACGGCACTAATGGTTTTTACATGCCTTGGAAAAAGAACGATAGATACAGTCCTTATTTTAATGCTCATGCTAGTAGTGGAATACTAACAGCAGACCACGCTGATTTTGCTGTAGGCTCTGGTAATTTTACGATGGAGTGCTGGTTTTATGTGGATG
>Ga0209404_10002966_pt1 | contig 10168 bp, 27 predicted proteins | sample TroAtlMetagenome_2_FD_187447 | JGI IMG/M metagenome (GOLD analysis project Ga0209404, IMG submission 187447) | Marine eukaryotic phytoplankton communities from Atlantic Ocean - Tropical Atlantic ANT8 Metagenome (SPAdes) (version 2) | ecosystem: Environmental > Aquatic > Marine > Oceanic... | reverse complement strand
TTAATGACCCTAATCCATTCTGTCTTTGCATTGTAAGTAATTCTCTAATACCTAAAGGGATGAAATCCTCTAGTGTAAGAGCAGCCACTTCATCTTTAGGACAACCATTAACTAGGTCTGTTATTAATTTCGCTGTGCCTTTTGTTATAAATGCGTCAGCGTCTATTTTATATATCATTGTATTATCTTCTTTTGCTCCACCAATTAACCATAGATTACTAGCACAACCTCGTATTCTATTTGTTTCTGTTTTTACTTCTTGTGGTAATGATTCTACGTGTTTGGCAATGTCAATTAAATATGCAAGTCTATCATGGCCTTGCAACATTTTAAGGTCATCACCCTTGGTTTGTATTCGTTCTTTTATCATGTTCAGCGATACCTTCTTTGTACCAATCAGGCATAACTGCACCATGTTTTTCCCACTTGGCAAATCTTCTTTTCTCTAGTATGTAATACTTTCTGTATGAGCCAACAACATCGCCTGCAATTTTACAATGGTCAGGCATTGCTGGTGTAGCGTCTGTGCCTATAACATTTAGTGGTGCATTTTTAGGTGGGTGTCTTAATAGGTCAGCAAGTTTGGTTACTGATACATGGTCTGTATCTTTTTGCCATCTTAATTTGTATTCTTCGTTAAGAGCCATGAAGTGTTGAAATAACCATACGTAATTGTATGCTGACTTTAGTACCCATTGTGTACTAGGGTGATTTAGCCAACCTGCCTTGTATATGATTGCTTCTTCGTTAGGGTTTTCTAATCGCCATCTTCTTATCTTACGACCATTCTTTGTGAAGTCTGTATATTCAATGCCATCAAGTACACGTTTTGCTGTACATAGCATTTGAGCAGACTCTAATATCATTTTGATAATATGTTTATCACACATCATCTTGGCTGATTTCTTTGGACTTTTATCTACGTAAAATATATTCATTAGTGTAATAACTTTCTGGTAACATAATCTGTCATATTGTATTGTTTACCTAATTCAATTAACTTATTATACCATAAGTTTTTGAAAGAGTCAAGTTGAGCATTAGCACATGCTTTTGCTAACAACTTTAGTCTTCTAACTTTTGGGTCTTCTTGTCTTTTTAAATCTTCTTCGTGTATCATAGGGTCTATTATATATCAATTCTACTGCAATGTCAAGCTGTAAAATACTTCTTTTTATACCATTTATAGTACGCTTTATCAGTAAATATTTCTGCAATTTCTTCAGCAGGTACTTGATCCATTCTAATACATTCTGCAAGCGACTCGTATTCCCATAAGTCAACCTTACGTGTCATCTTTTTGCCTTGAGCGCCCTCTGCTAAAACTCTTACGTTTCTTTTGTGATTTTCTGATTGTGCATAATTCATTGAGAGTCTTCTCCATATATCGTTCTCATAAGGTCTGCAACAGGACCTTTTTCTTTTGGTTTATTCTTTTTCATAACGTGCTTACTTGCTACTAGATATGCAATAAACAAACCAATAAATGATACTGAGCAACCTATGAAGCCCAATAATATACCATACTCTAACGTCATTTGTTCTCCTCTAGTTTTCTTATTTTCTTTATCATTCTTATAACTCTTTTGTCATAATCTGGTGTAGTAGAAAACTTATCTAAAGTTTTAATAAGTTGAAAAGAATCAAGTTGTAGATTTTTATCAAACATCTTTTGTCTTAACTCCCTAAAATCTTTGTAAGCATTATGGTTGTTTAGCAACCTTACATATTCTTTAACACTATCGCATTTACTAGCGAAAGCTCTCACACCCCAACCTGGCCATTTTGTTATGCCTTGTGGTAAGAGGTGTGGAGTATCTTTACTCCATGTTCTTATACCAAATAGATTATTTGCCTCTACAGCAAATCTACTATTACCCCAACCAGACTCTAACGCAGCCTGACCTATAATCATCTCATAGGGTACTCTTTTATCTTTTGGTAATGTGAAGTTAATATAGTTTATACATTTGTGCATAGCACGTATGAATTGAATATCGTTATGGTATGTAAATTCAGGTTCTTGTAGATCCATTTCTTCTATTTTTTTCATATAGAATAGATCAAGTTCTTCGTTTACTACAGCCTTTGCTGTTTGATTAGGATTATACGTACCGTAAGCGTAAGCAGCAACCATTAAAGTTAGTACTGCAAAAAATATCTTCGTATATAACCAGGTCTTTTCTAATAGTTTATGCCAATTATACGATTTGCCCATCTTTGACCACCTTTTTTAAATCTTTTATTGTTTTCTTTTTATCAATCATAACATCATACCATTTAAATCTAACCATGTGTTCGTTACTAGGTCCGATTAGTGGTATGTCATATTGTCTTTGAAACGTCAATAAGCCTTTTAAGTACAATGGCACAAGTGTATCTAGCACACTTGTTTTGTCTTTGTAATCTTTAGGTACGGTTGGTGTTTTCCAGTAACCTTTACCTTTGATTAATTCGTTTAATATCTCTTTATGTTTTTTCAATAGTTTCATTATATACCTCTCTTTACATAATATTCATAACCGTGTTCTTCAAACTTCTTTTGTATAAACACAAGGTTGTTATTGTTCAAATGGTTTCTATAACCTTTGAAAATCTTTTTACTAGTTCTGCCTGGGAAATTTGTTAGTATATCTTTTTGTAGATGACCTGTGTAATACAATTCCCACTCATTAATATTATTGTTTAATACTTTATCAATAATAGTAATACCATTCTTTATTTGTTTTTGTAACCACTCGTCAATATGATTTTTCTCACCTCTCATAATATAACTTTCTTTTATAATCGTAAACCGATGTAGTTTACTTTAGGTTCAAAGGACCAGAATAAGTCATTGTGGTTACCTGTATCGCCTAAATTCTGCATTTGATATAAATGTACCATTTCATGGACTAGTGTATCCAAGAAATCTTTTTTGTTCGGATAAGAAGGTAACATCTCTAGTTTGTACAATCTAGTACCTGCTCTTTTCCACTCTAATACAACAACTTGACCTATACATTTTTGTCTTTTTAGGTCTTTGATTTCTACTTGCCCAAAAGGTGAAAGTTTATTATCAAATAGTGCTGAATTGAATAACTTGAAAAAAGTTTTTATATCTTTGTAAGTTGAAATATATTTACGCTTACCAGACAATTCTCTTTTAAGTTTTCTTTTAAGTTTTAGTGCTTTAGTTTTTCTAGTTGTTGTTACCATTTAAAATTTGTTCCTTATATTTCTCGTCAAGTTGTAATCTTAAATCAGCAGCGATACCTTCTATTATTTGAGGCAGGTATGCCTGTAATATAGTAACTGAATCGATCATAAATTTATGGGCAAGTTTTTCTATTTCTTGTTCCATAATATATGATGTATCAATATTTGTGCCTTTAATCTTTTCTGATATAACATGACTTATAACAGCCGTGTTATAATCATCAGCCTTGGCAACATTGAATATGGACCAAGACCATGTGTAGATGAATAATAAGAATAATATAAAAAATGATTTACGCATTAGCATGAGCCTCGTAAATAACTTCATCTATATTGTGTTCATCAATTCCGACTAATTCTAAATTATCAACTTTCATAATTTTAGTCTTAGCAGTTGATCTATCTATTTCGCCAGATGTTAGTTTGGCAATGATATTATCAACTTTGTTTTCGGCTTCGTCCCAAGCCCATTGTTTCACTTTACTCATAATATTTATTATCCTCTCTCTTTTGTTGTTTTCATACTGCTAATATACACTAATTAGAAGTAGAAAGCAAGCAAAAAATGGAGTAAATTATCGTTATTTATCAATGGGATATATAGGGTGCGACAAGTTGTCAAGTAGATGTTCTACTTTTGTTCTGCACCCTATAGTTGAATTTTATAGAATCACTCTATAATACTTATGTTATCCGATGGTTTTGTATTCTTCGTTCCATCTAAATGCGTCTTTAACCACAGAATCAGTTAAACCTTTATATACTTTGTTCAGTTCTTTATCTTTAACTGCAACTAAAAGTTTAGCGTCATCTTTATGTAGGCCTTCTAGCATTTGAATAAACATAGTTTCTTTTTTTGATTTAGAAAGTTTTTCGTTAGCGCCTTCTACAAAGTACCATAATCTTCTGGCTTCTGTATGTAGTGTAGTATGTTCAGTACCTGCTGGTGCGTCATTCTCTTTGTATGGTGGCGTACCCTCTGGTAAATCCCATTTGATTTTAGGATCAAAAGCACCTTTCAGTACTTGTCTTAATGGTACTGAATCGTGTTCTCTTAATACGTCAATCTTCTTTGATTTGTCTTTGGCGTTGTTTACTTTGATTAGAATTTCATGTAATAATGGAGCAGATGAACCTGCTGTATCCATACCATGTAATTGTGATGTTGTCATTGGCATAATGCCCTCCTCATTTTGTTATGTAAAGGGGTAAGTCTCCCTACCCCTATACATCTATTTATACTCGTTGAGTATTAGGCATTTTTATATGCGAACGGAGTCCCATATAATTTTTTGATACCAGCAGCGATAATCGCTTTTGTTGGTACACCCATTCTGTATGAAGTACCTTTAGCAGTTTGGTTAACATATATCATGTTACCTTCTGCTCTTAAAGTATCAACAAGTGCTCTAGGTGATACTAGATCAAACCTGTTTCTTAAAGTTTTCCAAGTTACAGATTCACCTTTGTTTAAAAGGTTTAAAACTTTTTGTCTTTTTGACAAAGTTTTTCTGCCTCTTGTTTCAGCTTTTTTAGCTTTAGTTACAACTCTTAAAGAGTCATTTGCGAATAATGATTTAAACATTCAATTCACTCCTTCTTGTATGGCATTGATTAAAGTTACTAACTTTGCCAACATTAGCAACTATCCCAAAGTGCTTTATGGAATTCTTTAGATTAGGAAACCATATGTGTCCGTCGTGGGTCTTGTTGGAACTCACCCACAAGCTTTCAGGAAGAGTCCATCTATGAGTAAGATAGTCCCTACTAACAACTGAATAGAGTGTCTTCAGCCATTCGGCCATAACCCTCTCTACCCATGCCTTACAACCTCTTAACCGTTGTTCAGCCAGACAGATAAATATACTTGCAATTATATAAATGTTACTCATATGGTTACCTAATCTAAAATTTTTTATAGTCAATGGTGATAGCATAAATGTCTTTGCCTTCACCTTTTGTTTGTACAGCCCTATCAACTCTTTCTTGTAAAGGGTGTTTCAAATGTACAACTCTTAACAACATTGACTTGATTGCCTCTAGTGATAGTTTATAGTCACTTAAAAACGTTTTGTCTGTTATATTAATATTCTCATCTCTTAATGTCAATAGCATTGTTTCTGTTAACTGTTCAGATATTGCCTGTACATAAACCTTATTATGTTGCAATCTCATAATCTCTTGTCGTTTAGCGTCTAATTCCTGTGCCTGTTTATTAGGTCTCCTTCTAGGAATTTTAGGAAACAATATTACGTTATCAGGTGTATCTTTTTTATCTACCATCATTTGTTAAGTGGTTTCATTATGCCTTCAGGCCAAAACACTTCATCATTAAGTTTTTTTATAGCAATTGAATTACATATTGCTATAGTTAATAGTACTAGTAAGATAACGGTGTTTAATTTACGCATTATATTCTCTCACCCTTAAAGTTTACTAGACCTTTATCAGCAAAGTATTCAACTAACTCGTTATACCCACCGATATGTTTATCATCTATAATTATTTGAGGCATAGTTCTTACTTGTTTACCTACGGCCTCAAACAACTCGTCTGGTGTTTTAAAGTCTTTACCAAACATCTTTTCTTTGTACTCAAAGCCTAGTGTCTTCACCAGGTTTTTAGCCTTTACACAATAGGTGCAATTAGGCTTTGAATATATTTCTATTTTACTACTCACTAGCAATAACCTCTACTTCGTCATAGGCCTTTTCTGCCATTTCTTTTAGTTTGAAAGCGTCAACTACGGTTTCAATAGAGTAGTTATACATCTTATTGTACTCACCCATAGGTAATCTCAAACCAATCCATGCTCTGTAGTAGCCATTCTTTGTAAGAGTTACTTCTTGTGCAAATACCTCATAACCTCTAACTGGTGTATTTTTGATTATATTTACCAATGTAGTTTCAACATCTGTAACTACGGTCTTATTAGTATTTTTACCTAATTCAGTAGTAAATATTTTCGCTTTCTTATTCATTTCACCTTTTACTTTATCAGCAAGTTCAGCCTTTGCAATCATCATACCTTTTTCAATTGCAAGTTCTAAATCTGGCGAAACACTCGTACCGACACCAAAGATACAAACTTTATCTTTGCCTTTGCCGAACGTTTTAGTACCACATTCTTTTTTCTCGTTATAATCTTTCATATACCAAGACGGTACCTTAAGGACTTGTTTATCCTTTTCTTGTTTGATTTTATAGGTACTACTTGAACAATTTGCAAGTGCAACTCCCATAAAACCTATCATTATATATTTGAGTACTTTACTCATCTTTCACCTTCTCCTTTACATTATTAAACACATTATATACCATTTCTTTAGTTTTGTCAACAGCCTGTGTTTTCTCAACGGTTGACGTAAAGGGATCCCATGCAAATGCAAGGATAATCCACAATATTGATAAGGTTATTATACCTCTAATCATTTTCTTACCTCCCAATTACCATCTTTATCAAGGCATACTTTGCCAGGTTTATGATAGGCATGGTTAGGCCTTTCATAATATCTACAATAAGCAGGTGTAAACATATCTCTATAGTAGAATTGAGCGAACAACTCCCAATAACTAGGTCCGTCATATGCCTTTCTACCATCAGCACACTCTACCACTTCTTGTTTTACAATCTCGCCATTGTCTAATTCTCTTATCTCAACTTTGATAAAACAATATTGATCCTTAATAGGTTGTATTTTATCGTATTCAACTTTTGTATTATTGCCTTCTAACATCTCAATCTTCTTCATTGTGTTTTCAAATGAGTCTTGAGCATGTAAATCTACTGCAAATAACAAAGTGCTCATCATATAAGTTATAAAAAATAATCTAGTCAACATACATCCATCTTCCGTCAGGCATTTTACACACTTCATGCCATTTCATTGCTCTATATGGATTGCCATATAGTATTGAATCAAAGAACCTTGTATTGTCTAATGTTTGATCGTGTGTAGTTTCAACCATAGCACACTTGATAGGTCCTTTTAGATAGAAACCTGTAGTCTTAATAATACCATTACTATTAGTTTTAGGATTCATCCATGTAGTAAAACCAGGACTATTAGGTGCATTGTCTAAATGATCTACAAATGCCCTAGTCATTAATTGATCGTCTGTTTCAGCATTCATAATGTCAGCGCCTTTAAATGAACCTGCAACAGCACACGTAGCCACAACTGCAGGATTATCACTCAAATACGTATAACACGCTGTACCAGCAACAGCCGCTGTGGTTGAAGAACCAATAGTGGACTGATTCATGCTGGTACAATTAGAGAGCAACAACAAACTAATTAATAGAAACAACGGTCTTTTCATTATCTTCCTTCTCTTTTAATTTTTTAGCTTCTTCTCTTTCTTTTTGTTTTTCTGTAAGATCATCTAATCTTCTTTGATGTTCGTATTCTGCAAGTGTCTTACCAAATATTGTTTTATAGAAATGATCTACAGGCACAGGTGCCGAGTAAGCAAGTATAAGATTATCAAAATTAATATCTAAATGTCTGTAAGATTTAGGATTTGATTTCTTAGCATCCCTATGAGATTTTAATAGATTGAGTCTATTTGTAAACACGTTTTCGTATGGTGGTTTTGTTTTTGATTTTGCAATGTCTTTTTCTTTTGCAATTTTAAATTCTTCAAATATTTGTTCTTTAGTCATCATAATGTAGTCCTTTTGTTAGTTTATAAGTTAATTCTATCATAAAATAGTCTTTTTGTCAAGCCCCCTAAAAATCACGTATTATAAGGGTTTTTGTCACTTCCTAATAATTTGCATTGAGATTGTATATCTGCGATTAAGTGATTAATCTCAGCATCCCGCTCAGGAGTTTTAGGTTGTTTGTATTTCATATTGTACAACCTATTACTCTGAGCCTGAATACTATCAATCTTCTTACAAAAATCACTAATTCTGTGTAGCATTTTTCTTCTTAAACAAATTTAGTATTGATTTTTTTGTATTAGCCAATTGAGCTTTACTATCTGCCCAACTCTTTGTTTGATACTCAACTATTTTGTTTTTCTCGTTTGTTAACCAGTTAGTTACTGGATTAGCATTCGCCATTGTCATTGATACTAATATTACTACGATCAATGAAGCAACGAACAATGAAACACTTTTAAAGTTCCACATCATATCTTCCTTCCTGCTGTTTTGATATCCTCTTTTGCAATGACCTGATAAGGTCCTTTGTTATATGCTGGGGCAACCGTAAATCTTTTACTTGCCTCAATCTTCCAAGAGTTATCTGGTTTAGTACCACCATGACCCACCTTATTAGACAAAGGAATAGATACTCGTTTGGTCGATTCATATGGTACAAATGTATTGATTTTGTATCTACCTTTCTTATCTAATTTTATTCTGCCTTTTGCGTCAACTTTGAAACCTAGTTTACGTAAAAACTTTACGTGTTTAGCAAGTGCAGCTAAATATTCTTTAGTTGGTTTTCTTCTTCGTAATCTACGAATAGCACCACTTGTATTTTTTGTGTATAATAATGCCATTATGTTCCTTGACTCATTAATCCTGTTACAATCATAGGTTCTTTTTTAGACTCTTCGTCTGCCCATGTATCAAACTTTTCAATATCTTCTTTTATATCATCTTTAATACATGTAATATCTTTTTTGGCACCATTATAATCTTTTGTATTTAATTTGTCAATTGCCATTTCTAATTTGACTAGGTATTCTCTTTCTTTAATAAACATAACTTATATATTTCACCTTTCCTTCTACGTAACCATACTTCTTATCTTTTACTTTAGGGTTTGTAAACATAGTATTAGCGTCACCTGATTTATATCCTGTCTTATGTGACAATGTGATATGAGCAGCACCTTTATCATGTCTTTTGATTTTGTTACCATCTTTATCAAACATATTATCAACCCACAATGCGTCAATGTGATTGTTTGCTCTATAGCCTTTAATAAACACACCCACTTTTTTACCTACAAGTTTAGAGTACTTGTCATAAACTTTTTTGATAGGTTTATATGCAAGTGTAACGTGATCTGAAACAAGTATATCTTTTGTAGCAAGTTTTTTTACAACGTTACAACTTTGTTTATCTAATTGTACTGCAAAATATCCGTTCATTATTTACCTAGTTTACTTTCGTTTTCTAAATTAATTGCAACATCAACATCTGACTCTTCTTTTAAACTAATCTTTGTTAATTGGTGTGGTTCATCTTCATCAGCCCAAGTGTCAATGTGTATATCTTCAGCCTCTGCTGCTTCGTCAAGTGTCTGATTGTAAGTATCAGTATCATATTTTACTTTACCGATAAACTTCGTATCATCTGATTCAGTATAGTTAGCGTCAACCATAAATGTTTCAACACCCTCGTTGGCGTCTGTAATATCTTTTGTGATCTTACTATGTGCGATACCACCGCCATCTAAAAATTTCTGATCGGCTTCGTCTTTGTTGTCTGCCAATACGTCTTGTTCAATACAAAGGGTGTAGTAAGTTTTCTTTCTGTATAAGTTCTTACCTACATCATCTTTGAAATAAAATACATCTGTTTCTACATTTGCCATAGTGTCCTCCTAGTTTAAGTTGTATATGTAATTTGGGTCTTTCTTTTTAGTTTTGTAATTCTTTGTGAAATCAGGATCAAAATCTTTTCTGAAGCCTTGTCTACCATTGTACATCTGACCGAAGTCATTGAATAGATTGTCATCACCTGCAGCCGTTTCAGGACCGAACACATCTTCGTATGTTTGGTAGTACTCATCTGGATATACTATCTCAATACCAGTAGCACCTGTGAAATTACTAGCGTCTTCTCTATACGTGTTGTTCATATAGTCTTTGAATTTAAGTAATTGTTTTCTGTAAAATTTGATTTTAGATATAGGAACGTTTCTATAAATTGTAGATGAAGACCAGAACGTATCATATTCTGCTTCAGGATCTCTATATTCTCTTTTGTAAACGATATTAAAACTTT
>Ga0209404_10002962_pt1 | contig 10182 bp, 11 predicted proteins | sample TroAtlMetagenome_2_FD_187447 | JGI IMG/M metagenome (GOLD analysis project Ga0209404, IMG submission 187447) | Marine eukaryotic phytoplankton communities from Atlantic Ocean - Tropical Atlantic ANT8 Metagenome (SPAdes) (version 2) | ecosystem: Environmental > Aquatic > Marine > Oceanic... | reverse complement strand
TGTAGCCAAGAAAGCTGTAGCCAAGAAAGCTGTAGCCAAGAAAGCTGTAGCCAAGAAAGCTGTAGCCAAGAAAGCTGTAGTTGAGGAGAAAAAGGTTCCTATTAAAAAGAGGGTTAAACGAGCTAAACAAAAATTTGGAGCTGCATCTACGGCATCTATTTTGGGTTTGCCTATATCGGGAGATAAGAAAAAAAAGGCTTTTAAGCAGGCAAAAAATTCTAGTGTAGATAAGTATGAAAAACAGAAGAATTTGCTTATTGCCCTAAGAGAGAGGCTAACCGACCAACGTAACGGGTTAGCAAAAGAATCGGCTAAAGAGATGGAAAGCTATGGAGTTCATATGGCTGATTCTGGTACAGATAATTTTGATCGGGACTTTAATTTAAGTCTTCTTTCATCTGATCAAGATGTAATTTACGAGATCGAGGAAGCACTGAAGAGAATTGAGAAAGGTACCTTTGGTTTATGCGAATTGACAGGCAAACCAATCCCATTGCCTCGACTCAATGCTATTCCTTGGACGCGTTTTCGTGTAGATGCTCAGTCGGAACTAGAACGTTATGGTGCGCTTCAGAGCCGATCGCTCGGTCAGCTAGGGAACATTACTACGCCAGGAGCCCAGCTGAAGGACAAAATAGAAGCAGAATTCCCTGATCCTAAAACAGCAAAAAAACTTTAATTTATGGCAAGAGAAACAGTTATCCTAGAATGTACCGAAGCTAAAGAGGCCGGCAAGCCGGTTTCACGTTATATGGGTCAGCGTAATAAGAAGACTCAACCAGACCGGTTGGAGATGAAAAAGTATAACCCTAATATGCGCCGTCATACGCTTCACCGAGAAATTAAATAATATGCCAAAGAAGAACGACAAAAATAAGAGGAATAATAACACTACGCAGACGCGTACGCCTCGTCCAAGACCTAAGGTGGATTTTACTATCGACAAGTTGGACTATCGGAATACTGAGCTGTTAGAGACATTCGTAACAGGCCATGGTCGTATTTTACCCCGCAAATACACGGGATTACCTGCGCGGTATCAACGACGGATGGCTAATGCTATCAAACGCTCAAGGCAGTTACTGTTGATGAAGTAATTTTTATCGCCGAATCATATGATTCGGCGTTTTTTCTAGCTTTTAATTGCAAATCTATTGCAATAGGCATTCTTTGAGTTTGTTTGCTAACGTATTATTGATAATTGAAACATGGTTATAGCTCTACTAATTGCCTCTGTGGTTGCAGCAGCATTGACTGTTCTTGTGATTAAGCCGACTGATCGTAACCGACTTAAGTTGTTAATTGCATTTAGTGGATCATATTTATTATCTATCACTGCGTTACATCTTTTACCGGAGGTATTCATTAATACAGGAAGAGGAGCATATTTTGGTGCGTTTATTTTAGTAGGCTTTTTTATTCAGGTGATGCTCGAATATTTATCGGGTGGAATTGAGCATGGCCACGTGCATCATGATAAGAGTAGTGCGGTGCCGATTGGGTTACTTGTTGGGCTCTGCCTTCATGCCTTTTTTGAAGGCATGCCTTTGGTTGGTGCTGGGGAAGGGCATGATCATCATCATGATCATGATCACTCCCATGATCATAGTCACTCCCATGATGGAGAGGCATGGCAGAGTGGATTACTTTGGGGTATTGTGCTGCATAAATATCCTGTAGCTATGGTATTTCTTTCTATGCTTCTGAACAGTGGCATGGGTAAGCCTAAGGCTTTTGGATTGCTGGCTGTTTTTGGTGCTATGGCTCCATTGGGGGCTCTTTTTGCAGGTACTGGTATTATAGGCGATTTTCAACGTGAGAGTTTAGCAATCGTGATAGGTATTTTTCTGCACGTTTCTACAACGATACTATTTGAAAGTAGCGAGGGTCATAAGTTCAATGCCTATAAAATGTTTGCTATTACTTTAGGGCTGGCAATTGCAGGTATTGGAATGCTCTTTCATCTTCATTAGTATGCAAACTGAAGAATTAAAATGCTGTGGTGATTTTCATAAGCGTGCAAATTTAGATAAGTGGATCGAGAGATTACAGTCAATTGGATTGAAGCTTACAACACCTAGACATGTTATTTTAGAATTTATCCATAAACAAAGTCATCCAATCACAAACCGTGAGATTTATAATGGCATTTCTAATGATTGTGATCTTGCGTCAGTGTATCGCACAATAAATATTTTTATAAAGATTGGGTTTGTGCAGCAATTTGATTTTGGTGATGGTATTGCCCGATTTGAGTTGGTTGAACCAGGGTTAGATAGCCATCATCATCATATAATTTGTACTGATTGTTCTAAGGTAATTGAGATAGACCATTGCTTTCCTGATTCACTAACAGAAACTATCGAAAAACACACTGGATTTACTAGGATAACTCACAAATTGGAGTTCTTTGGGTTATGTTCAAACTGCCAATAGAAGTTAAACTTATGTAAGAGACGCCTTGATAGTGGCTTCTGGGCTTTCAATGCCGAAGCTGACCTTGCCGATGGCACTTGCTAATACGAAATTCACTTTTCCATCGCTGACTTTTTTATCGAGTTTCATTGCGGCTAAGAGTTTTTTTATTTCATTTTTGGATAGATGAATCTTTGTCGGCAATCCGGCTGCAGTAAAAAGCGCTTCAATTCGATCAACTTCTGATTGGCTGAGCCCGTGCAAATCGCGTGAGATTTTCGAGGCTGCTACTTGGCCTATTGAGATAGCTTCGCCATGCAAAAATTTACCGTAACTGGAAATCGCCTCAAGTGCGTGCCCGATTGTATGGCCATAGTTGAGTATAGCACGTAGGCCATTCTCAGTTTCATCTTGTTCAACAATTTTAGCCTTAATTTGGCAACTGCGGGCCACGATGTAGGCCATCTCTATTGTGTCCAAGTTAAGTAAATCAGACATTTTACGTTCTAGTCTTTTAAAAAGTTTCGAATCTTCGATAATGCCGTACTTAATTACCTCGGCTAGTCCAGCACGAAGTTCTCGTTTGGGAAGCGTTTTTATGGTGTTAAGATCGCATAGTACTAGACGTGGTTGATAAAAGGCACCGACTAGATTTTTTCCAGCTTTCAAGTTTACTCCAACTTTGCCGCCGACTGAGCTGTCGACCTGAGAAAGCAGAGTGGTAGGAACTTGAACAAACCCGATACCACGGAGATAACTTGCTGCCAAAAATCCAGCCATGTCTCCGACAACGCCTCCACCAAGTGCTACTATGAATGAGCTTCGTTCGATTCGATGCTTGGCTAGTTTATCATAACTGGACTGTATAGTGTTTAGGCATTTTGCTGTTTCTCCAGCTGGAACTCGTATTTCGATTGGATTAAAGCCTGCGTTACGTAGAGAAGACATCGCCATCTTACTATAGATTGGGCCAACTTGACGATCCGTTACCAAGGCGCAGCGAGTTCCAAGTTTTAGACGCCTACACTCCTTGCCTAGATTAGGTAGGATTTCATTACCTATTTTAATGGAATAGCTGCGATCCCCGAGGGGCACTTTAACCGTGCGCATACCGATAAAGATACGGGTGTGTTGGCTTGGGCCAAAGCCGAAAAATCAATTAACTAAAATCAATCTACCACGGCAAATCGGTTTTGACCGATTTTTTAGTTTGATTGAGAGGTCAGGCAAGATGTTCTCAACGTTTCCTCGACCAATCATTACTGGATCACTGGTTACGCTGGAGGGCTCCTCCCATATCTCGACGTTGCGACCAATTACGCCACTTTGATTGATGTAATCTGATACTAGAGTTTCTGGTCCTTGGTTAAGTAGTTGTGCATGCCGATTAATTAAGCATTCGAGTAATACAGGCAAAAAGACTTGTTGAGTGATTATTGTGTCCGGTGAAACTTCACGGAGGCAGGTCGGAACCTGAACGAATTTTCCTGGAGTAAGTGAAGGAGTGGCGGCGATATTGACACCGATTCCGAAGATTGCATGTTCAACATTTTCACCTTTGGTTAAGGTGGAAGTAATTACCCCAGATACTTTTTTGTCGGCAATTAGGACATCGTTTACCCATTTGATTTGTGCTGTATTGCTTAGTCCTTCAAAATGGTTAAGAGCATCAACAACAGCAAGTGATGGGAGAATGCTAAGACCTATTCCTAACTCTTGAGCAGGACGATTAGGTGAAAATAGAGCTGTAAGATGCAAATTTCCTTCAAGTGCTTTCCAAGATCTGCCGCGATTACCATGAAAACCATCACCGGTAAAAGCGAGGCATGCGAAAGGAGAAGGAGGTGATTTTCCAGATTGTAGCATTTCTCGAAGTCCATCAACTTGTGAAATTGGAGAATTAGCCAAAACCATAATGTGTTGCCATGACTCCAATCCGGGCAAGGCCATTGGAGTTGTATCTAGGTTGCCGCCGATAGCCTTCCAGGTTTGCTTCGTTGTGCCGAGCCAATCTCCATGATCGATAGTTTGCCATTGAGGTTTTTGGCCTAGATTGGGCATGCCAGTAAGTAAATCCGGGGCATCTGTGATTATTAGAGATTTTGACATCCAATGAAGTGAAGTCTGACCTTCGATGCTCGTTGGCAAAAGGAAAATCAGGCTGGAGCACAATGGCAAATTAGCCTAGTGTGAAAGCTATGCAGCGTTGGATTAGTCCTTTGCTTCTCGTGGCGGTTGTTTTTTTGGTTTGGCCTAACAACTCGCCAGCTCCTATTATTTATAGACCTGGTGAAGGCTGGTCTTATGAAAGTAAAGACAGTGTGGGCAAATGGCGGCGTGATCGTGCCAAGAACCAACTCGAAGTAGCTCAAGAAGCTGTTACCAAGGAAGACTGGAAAATTGTTTATAAGGCTGCTCGGCGAATAGTCCATGAATGGCCACTTTCAGACTACGCTCCCCAGGCTCAACTACTACTTGCAGAGTCATTTGAGAAGAGAGGCAATGATGAACGGGCTTTCAAGGAGTATCAAAATCTGCTGACTCTTTATCCTCAGAATGTGGATTATGAAGATATCCAACGTCGCCAGATTGCTATTGCTGATCGTTTTTTGAATGGTCAGCGTTTCAAACTCTGGGGTCGGGTCCCTTTATTCAGATCTATGCGCAAAACAGCAGGATTGTATTATGATGTAGTGAGCTTAGGGCCTTACAGTAAAGAGGCTTCTGCGGCACAAATGAAAATTGGATTAGCTTGGGAAAAACACGCCCAAGGGTTTCATTTTTCGGAGAGTGAGCGGCATAAGACCTATGGTCGAGCGGTTCAAGCTTACAAGACAGCATCTGAGCGTTATAAAGAGAGTGAGGAGATTGCCTCTACCGCTTTATTTGCTGCTGGTATGGCATATCAGAATCAATCTCTCGATGCCGAGTATGATCAGGCTGTAACAATTAAGTCGATTGATGCTTATTCCGACCTGATTACGCTTTATCCTGAAAATCAAAATATTCCCGATGCGAAGAAACGTATCGATGACATGAAACTTGAGCAGGCAAGAGGCAGCTTTAATATAGCGCGTTATTATGAGAAGAGAAAGAAATGGAGGGGTGCTGAGATTTATTATGATCAAGCTAATAGGTTGGCTCCAGATTCGGAATATGGCGAGAAATCTAAGCAGCGTTTAGCGGAGATTAAGGAGTTAGTGGAGAAGAGTCTAGATGTGAAAGACAATGCTCCATGACTCATCGGGTTTTCAATTGGTATATTCTCTTTTTTGCTTTGTTGGTATTAGCTTCTGGTTGCGCTAGTTACCGTTTGGGGGTAGCTAACCCATTGATTCCTGCTGGGTATTCGATTCAGGTGGGATTGTTTCAAAACGCCACATTTCAGCCTGGTTTATCCGATTCGGTTAATGGTTCTATTAGGCGAGAACTTCATCGTGATGGTACTTTTGAGTTAGCTGGTTCGGATGATTGCGATGTGCTTCTTACTGGTAAAATTACTGCTTATCGACGTTCTCCGGTTAGTTTTCGGCCTAAAGATACACTCAGTGTTCGTGATTTCGTTGTTGAACTCTCTACACAGGTTAAGGCGACTGAAAAACCCTCGGGTAAATTGCTTGTAGATAGAGTGATTACAAGTCGAACTACGGTTCGTCTTGGAGATGACCTTGCTAGTGCTGAGAGACAGGCTCTACCACTCTTATCCAGTGATTTAGCCAAGCGTACTGTTGCTTTGTTAGCTGAGGGTGGGTGGTAATGCCTTTTGGACGGACAATTTTCTTCATTATCAATGTTTGATCTGTACCAAACCGACACGCATAGCAAAGCACGTTTGGGTCGGATAAAGACAAAACGTGGTTTTATTGATACCCCGGTTTTTATGCCAGTTGGTACGCAGGCCAGTGTTAAGGCCCTCGATTTGCGTGAATTAAACGAGATCGGTACAGAGGTTCTTCTAGGTAATACCTATCATCTTTTTCTTCGGCCAGGATTGGATATTATTCGTAAGGCTGGCGGATTACATAAGTTTATGAACTGGCATAAACCTATTCTAACTGACAGTGGTGGATTTCAGGTATACAGCCTTGCTAAGATTCGAAGTGTACGTGATGAAGGTGTAGAATTCCGTTCTCACTTAAGCGGTGAAACACTTTTTCTTGGGCCAAGGGAATCGATGGCTATTCAACGTGAACTTGGTTCCGACATTGCAATGCTATTTGATGAGTGTCCGCCTCATGGATGTTCTGAAGATGAACTAAAGGCAGCTGTTAAGCGTACAATAGATTGGGCCGGTATATGCGCTGAACAACCGCGAGCTGATGGACAACTATACTTTGGGATTGTTCAGGGCGCGAACAGTCCTGAGTTGCGTCAGCATTGTGCCAAAGAATTGACAGCTATAGGTTTTGACGGCTACGCAGTGGGAGGAGTTAGTGTGGGTGAGCCGGAACCGGAAATGATGCATGCTATTGAGATAACTGAACCCTACCTGCCTGAAAACAAGGCTCGTTATGCGATGGGGCTTGGGACCCCAGCCCAGTTGGTCGAACTTGTTGCTCGAGGTATAGATATGTTTGATTGTGTGCTGCCTACACGAGTTGCTCGTAACGGAACTGCATATACTTCAAAGGGTGCCATTAATCTGCGAGCAAGTCATAAGAAAGAGGACTTTGGGCCAATTGAAGAGGGCTGTGCATGTTTTGCTTGCAGAAAATATACGAGAGCCTATTTGCGGCATCTACTTAAGGCTGAGGAGATTCTTGGGCTGCGTATGTTGAGTGTTCACAACTCGCACTTTTATCATGATGTTATGCGACAGATTCGTAGTCATCTAGCTGCAGGTACTTTTAATGAATACCGAAAATCATTCATTTCAGAGTATAAACCCACTTCTAAAGTGCTCGAGGGACGAGCAAACTCAAAGTTTTGAGTATATTGCGGCAAGATAGTTTGATCATTTTGTTAATTAATTTTGATAACAAGAGCTTTTGCTAAGCGAGGTTGTAGGCTTTTGAGGTAATTAACGGTTTGAGTGGTTTGTTGATTTTTCACATTCGCTTTCATTTGGAGTTCTAAAGCAATAGCCCAACCAAGATGTTTGCGAACATTTAATATGGTATCGATTTGGTCAATTAAGTTTGCTTTTTGAGGGAGTGCATGGCGAAGGGATTGATCCATCAAGTGGACGGAGCCATCATCATCTGTATTTAGTTTTAAAGTTACTAATCCAGGTTTGGGGGAAAATGGTTTTAGCTTGGCGGCCAATTGAAGTTCCTGCAGTAGTTTTTTTTCCTTGCTGTTCATCTTTTTTATTGAGACTTGGTTCAGCGCTTGTTCAATTGAGGCAATGTGCATTCGTAGAATTTTTAATGGTTTGTTACGCAGTCCAGTTTTGGCACCTCCGGAAGCAGAATTAAGTAATTGAGTAATCTGATTTTGGTTAAGATGCCACGCGGTCTCGACTGTGTTGGAGGGAACTCGTTGATTCTCTTTTTTGTAATCTAGGAATATTCGATAAGTGCCAAATGGTTTTGATTCGAGAGCGGAACCATTGATCTGAACGGTTTTCTGTAAGCTTTCATTTGATTCGAGTGTAATTTCTTCAAAAGAGGATTTAACTTGAGTAGGAGTAAGTGGAACACGGCGATTTTCTGAATTTAAAAACCAAAGACCAAAGTTTGTTGGCCAAGAGAGGGTCATTCTTTTTTTTGATTGATTAGTAATCGATAATTGAAGCTTTACTCCTTCTATTGGGTTCCATTCGTTCGTTTTAGCTAGGTTGAAAGCTAGGCCGTTCTTTTGCTCTAATATGATTCTTTTGCTCACATAGTCTAGTGGTGTAAGCAAAGTAACTTTAATTGGTTCCGATTTGGCAGATTGTTTCCAAAGCTTCCAGCCAGATGTGACATTTGGACGTTGCGATTCAAGTAGGCCGGTATATTTTGCTGATAGCTCATAGGTGCCAGATTTTGGGATTATTAGCCAATCACTTATACTTGTTTCAAACTTGGTGGTTTTATCTGGAAATATTCTGGCGGCACGGGCGAACTGGTGTGCTGTGATTTGAGACGAATCGTTTGAGACTTTAGAATGAATGATGACTTGATTCATTTTCGCGGTGACTTGGCCATTTAGGCGACAGCAACCTTCCCACATGAAAGCCATTCTCTGATTGCTTAAATTTAAAAATTCCCAGTTGAGAGGGGCGGGGTCTCCGACAACATGAAATGATGCCTCGGGTATGGTTAACCTAAGAGCTACCGGTGAGGATTCTGCCGTCTGCCCAAGACCGAGTAAAATCCCGGAAAGAGTCAGTCGGTTAATTAGCCTTTTTATTGACGACGATGTCGTCATATCGGATGGGGGTGCCAGAATAAGGGCTTCCCCAGATAGAGGGTTTCCCATTACGAGGTTCTTTAGTTTCCTTGTGAGATAGAGTGGGTTTGGTTGGTTTTTCCCCTCCGTCTTCCCAGACATTTCCATTTATGGACCACTCGCTTTCGTTGGTTTTTATAATGCTCAGCGATAGTCGAAGCCACGATCCACTGGGCCATCGAAATGCAGTTTTAGCAATCACATTGTTTCCTTTGAGTAATTCTATAGATCGTTTAGCTGGAGCTACTTGTAAACGATATCCATTTACGCCATTCATGGCTACGCCAAAAACTGGATAGCGGCGACCTTTCTTCGTTCCATAAATTCTTGCGCTTATTTCGTTGCCGTGACGTGCGGATGGTCCAAACATTATTCCGAATGAGTCTAAAGGGGCACCTGGGAGTTCTATGAATTTTTTTTCATTCTCTTTTTGCACTGAAAAATCACCATCGAGCACAAGGAAGTCATCTGGAACTTCGCCTACTTCAGTATTGTCGATATTCGCCTTGTAAAGGGGATCTGCAGCATGTGTTTCTAATGTAAAAAACGTAACAGCAATAAGCAGGTTAATTAGTTTCCAAACTTTCATTCGTGATAGTATTAAGACCAATTGGTCGTTGCTTGCCCCAATTCATAAATGAATTAATTATTTCTTCAAGTTTACTACGTTTCTAGGATAAAAATAATTGGGTTTATTAGTAACGGGTTAATTAGTCTAACTAAAAGATGATGAGGCAGTTTAATTCCGAGGTTTAATCACGTCGCAAGCCGTCTAGTAGATTGCCTCGAAGAGAGAGATTGGTTGCTATCCATGTCCAAAGACCGGCTAGGATGAATACTCCCCCTAGAGTGATGGCAAGTATAGTGTAGGGAACGTTAGTTGTAGGCGATAAAATCGTTGGTAGCACTGCCAGAGCTGCGGCAATGGTGCCTATCAATAGGCCCACGATTAAGAGGCTAAGGTATTCATGGAGTACAAACTGCTTGATGAGCTTTTTCTTAAAGCCGATAGCCCTGAGCAAAGCTAATTCGCTTTTACGCTCCTGTACATTTCGCATAACGACGACCCCTAATCCTAGGCTGCCAAGCAATAGGCCTAGTCCACCGAGAACTTGAAAGGTCTGAAGGTATGTGTTTTGTACGGCATTGAGTTCCCCTAAATGCTGTGTGGCCTTTACCCATTCGAAGCCATGATCGGTCATGGCGACATTGAGTTCATCGCTAATTTCCTGCGTTTGTTCTTTGGGGCCATCGACAAGGAATACCCGGTATCCACTCTCACCAGGAAACCTCTTGATAAAATCTGATTCGGATATAATGAGATTGCCTTGAAGGATGCTGTCAGCGATCTGGCCTACAAACTTAATTTTGACCGGTCGTCCGTGTTCATCG
>Ga0209404_10002958_pt1 | contig 10187 bp, 15 predicted proteins | sample TroAtlMetagenome_2_FD_187447 | JGI IMG/M metagenome (GOLD analysis project Ga0209404, IMG submission 187447) | Marine eukaryotic phytoplankton communities from Atlantic Ocean - Tropical Atlantic ANT8 Metagenome (SPAdes) (version 2) | ecosystem: Environmental > Aquatic > Marine > Oceanic... | reverse complement strand
ATTATCTGAATTTCCTTTGTGACCACATTCTTTCCGCAACCACATCTTATACATCAGGATTGACTCCATCGACATGGGTGCTACAGTTAAAATATTTTCTTCTTGGATGAGATAGAAGTCTTCATCAGACCACATCATCCACTTAACAAGCCCTACTGCCATCCCTAACTGACCATCCTTCTCAATGGTATGAGTGTTAGGTGAAGCAGGTTCCGACACATATATGGTCGTATACCCTGGGTTTGTATCTTCTTCTGTCGCAATCATTGAACCGATGATAGTATCCCCATTGGTCATCTTTAAGACACCATAGAATTCTTGATCGTGTTTAATGTAATTGATACTCATTTCTTTAGATTTACCTTTATAATCTCATAGTCAAATGATTCTGAATCATATATCTTCATCCTCTCCACTAGGTGACGGAAGGTATAATTATATGTCGAACCTCGTGAGCAGTCATCTGCTATATCATATAGTACTGCCTGTGCTTTATTATCACCTGTCCTTAATACACGTCCAATGGACTGTAGATTTCTCACCCTAGACTTACTAGGTGATGCGAAGATAACATTGTGTAGATTACGGATGTTAATACCAGTTGAGAAGGTTCCATATGATGCTAATATTATAGCATCTTTTTGGGTTTCGCAAATCTTTCTTGCTTCTTCTCTCTCTACAGCATCAACTCCACCGTGTATAAAGAAGACCTTACGGTCATTCTCTACCTTATTATTTATCATTTCCCACAGCGGTTCACCATGCTTTTCGATGAAGTTGAATAGAATAAGAGTGTTGCCCTCTAGGTCTAGTGCTAGGTTACGAATAAACCTGCTACGTCTGGAGTGCATACAGATGTAATCCATCTCCTGTGGATAAGAATCAAAGGGTACCCACCCATGCTTCAGTAGTAGTATCCGTACCTTAAGTTTGGACAATTGACCCTTGTCCATTAAATCTTTTGTCTTAGTTACCCTATCAACTGTACCAAATAAACCCTCAAGTACCAGTTGATGTGCTTCTAATCCGTCAAGGGTACCAGTGAGTCCAACACGATATTTTGCATCATGACACTTGGTTAGGATACCAGTAAGACTCTTAGCCTTGTATTGGTGTGCTTCATCCCCTATAATAGTATCAAATCTTTCAAAGAATCTCTTTGGTTCCTTATAGATAGACTGCCAAGTGCTTATAACTACGGGACTATCCACATATTTCTCTTCACCACCCATAATCTTATGAACATCCCTGACATTCCAACCATACTCTTTAAAATCATTTTCCAACTGGCTTACGAGAGAGATCGTAGGAACTATAATAAGAATCTCTCTACCCTTAAGTCTGTGCCAACGGACTAGAGCATATATAATCAGCGATTTTCCACTTCCCGTGGGGGATAGTAGAAGTTTGCGATTGTATTTAATTGCTTGGTATAATCCTCGGAGCTGGTAATCACGTATTCGGTATGGTAACCGAAGAGCACGTACAAAAGACGCAATGCTTTCAGGTGTAACATACTCTTCCTCCTCATTTGGGTAACCATAGTATTCGCTATTCCCGATGGAGTAATCATATCCATGCTCCTCAAGGAATTGTGTCAAGTAAGTAAATAGACCAACGTATATCTCACCAGTGCCAGGGGAATAGAGACGTATCTTACCGTCCCAGTACCTCTTCTTTACTGCTGGCATATACTTTGCGCCAGGTACTTCAAAGCAGAAGTGCTCACTCAACTCTTTATGGAGATGAGGCTCTGCCTCTACCTTCAAAAAGACTTCATTCTTTTTTACTATAGTAGTCACCTGATTCCATAATACTTGACAATTTCAATAGTATTCTTAATGGCAAACCCACGAGTGTCGATCTGCTTAAGTATCCTATCAATAGAATTTATACAAGTTCCAAGGTAATCTATTTTCTGTTTGGCTCTGCACACGTCATCATCACTATCAATGAACATGTCAAGGTCACCCTTCAATACCTTTAAGTCAAAGGGTTTCTCTGCATACACTGAGGCAGGTGCCTTACCGTTGTAATATAACCACTTCTCTTTATATAATTTGTTATACCTTGTCTGTGCATCAGACAACATCAATTTGAATTCATTATGCAATTGCAAATACTTTGCATGGAGTCTAGGAGTCTCAAGACTATCGTTTGCTAGTAGCTCAGGTAACTCCCTGTGATCAAAGAATGCTTCAGCGTCCTTTGCCCACAACTCTTCAATTTTCTCAAGATTCATTATGTTAGTTGATCAATTCTCGTACCTACATCTGCACTTCTGACTTCATAGGATGTATACCTAAAGGTTACAGTTGCCATAGCATACTCTGTGCCATCTACTGTAGCATTAAACTCTAATGCTGACAAGGATGTGGGGAATATATCTGTGAATACAACGTTAAAATTTGCTTGGAAGTTACTATTCATAACTACCAGAGTAGCGTCACCGTAAATAGGTTTTGCACCTTCCTTTCTTTCTGAAATAACCTCTGCTGCCATCTTCTTCTTAAACCTATACCTCTCCATGGTAGTATCAGGAGTACCTAAACCCCTCATCCAGTTATGGAGAATCATATAGTTTTCCAAATCCTCATCAATAATGAATGCTATATTGAAAGGGTCATACTCTATGAAACCTTCTAAAGGTAGAGAACGCAATGGTGTTGATTGCCTCTGCTCACCTAATGTCATAGCAGGTATGTTAGCAGACTGACAGAAGTAGGATACCTTAGGAAATTTTGCCAACAGAAGTTTATATCCTATGGGTGATAGGAAATTCCTATTTTCAATTTGACTGTTGAATGTTGCCATTAGTTACGCAGGTCTCCACTTATCTATTTAGCGCAAGACAGGAACATCACCTTCACCATCATCATCATTTATTTCATCTACACGATCTTGGAGAGAATCCAACCATGGGTCTCGCATTTGATTCTTTTTAAAGTTAACTACCAGTAACTCATCTCCTGGTTTAACATCCTTCATCTCTGGATGCACTGGTCTAGTAACTTGTCTTCTTATTACCTCTGGTGGGGTAGGATGTACTGGGTCATTGTCAACATATTGCTGACCAGTAAATTTTGATGCCTTAATCAGCAGTTGGATTGCGTTCGCTAAAAGATATAAACTACAACTCGCAAACAATACTACTGTTAAGATTGACATTTTTTCACCGTTAATTCGATACTATCATCATCCATTTCCCATTCTTCTACCATACTCCATCCATTCTCTTTAACTGTTTGATGTAGGACTTCTCTCGCATCTTGTTGATCAATACTAGACTGGTAAATTGTTTTACCATCCTCATCTTCTACAGCACCCCATGGTTGCACAATAAATCTCTGAGTCAAATTCATCCTTTATAGTCCTTAAACTCCAGTTTCATCACAGGATCCTCTTCAAAAAGAATATCACCACCTTCCTCTTGGACTTTGGCAAGTTCCTTCTCGTCAGTTTCCCACAGTTCTTCTATATGGTCCATATCTTATTTAGGTAAGTCGAATAGTATATTATCTATATAATCCATCGCCCAATCTCTATCAAACCATGAAGATAATGCAGCTATAGTCTTCTTATTCTTCCTCTGTTGTGTAGAGTAATGTATCTGATCAGCACGTCTCTGTGCTGCTAGTAGTGGTGAAGGGAAACGTGCCTGTCCCACTGCTCTCTTATAGATTATAAGGTATTGTAGCACAACTTCAGCAAACTTAACTGTCTCCTCTGCTGTCCTGATACGTTGAAACTTTATCTGTGGTGAGAATATGTCACCCCACTCAGGTAATTTACGTGGTTCATCAAAGATAAACTTATCTGCTACCTTCTGAGTCTCCTTATGTACATGGTCTGACCCAAAGATAGGTGATATATCCACAATAGCAGCAGTAATAACTGTCTTGGTAGCAACTATATCAGCACCAAAGACAGGTATATTATATGTTGGGTCTGGAAAGAATACACAATGCAAGACATCTAGTCCTCTCACCTCTGATGTCTCCAGGTGTATCTTACGGAGACCATCAGCAGTGTACATTTCATTCTTAATCCATAGTCCTTCCCTTTCTATCCAAGGACATGAACACTCCATTGGTTTAATACCGTCCAGTGACATATAGCACTGTCGTATTAACCTAGCAATTTCCTCAACCATTATCCTTGCCAGATCATGTCTGGCATCTGCGCTGGTTGTTGTCTACCTATAGTTAACATCAATATAAAATAGCATACAAACCATATTACATTGAAAATCCATGCTTGTCTATAGAGGTATTTACGTACTGCCATAGCACGGTTAACCATCTTACGATCAGCATCCCACTCCTCATTACTTACTCGTCTTATGATCTGTTCTATGATCACTGCAACAATAGTACCTATCACTAAGGGATAGAATACAAAGTTAGCGAAGGACATTAAGGAAATTAAAAAAGTCATCGTCGTGGTATGTATCGTTGGGCTTTATCTATGAGAGGCATTACATCGCTCTCTACTTTCTCTATTATATCATCTATTACATTCACATCCAAGTCCATAAATGGTGGGATAATACCCAAGATTCTTAGTAACCCATCTACAAACAGTGCTAAACATATAAACCCTAGTATCATACTGATGATGGTAGCATCTCTATTATGCTTTCTCATAGATGCTTCATCTATTGCACGTGCCTCTGCAACAGCAGCGGCTATTAAATCATCGACTTCGCTCTTGGTATAGGTATATCTCTTGATTTGTTCTTCAGTCATTTGTCATGTGTGATACTCGTCTAGAACCTCCAATACATTGATTAGGGCTCGCTTGGCAGCATTACGTTCTTCTGGTTTCCATTCTGGATACCATTGCTTACTATGTATTCCAGTGATTATCCTATTCACCCTAGCGTACATGTCAACCTTAGATAGTCTACCGTTCATTGGTTATTATACCACAGTATACTAATTATACCACCAAGCAATAAAAAAGGCACCCGAAGGTGCCTTTGATCTTGGTATGGTAACCTTGATTTACATCAGGTTAGTAACCTTAACACGTCTGTAATAACGGTTAGCATTAGCGGTCAATGCGCCAACACCCTGTGTAAGACCTTCAGCAAATGGGTTTGCAACCATTCCGTAACGAGTCTTAAATCCAATTTTTGGTTGGAAGGTGTCTTGACCTACGGCTCTGACCATTTGGAGAGGCACGTAAGGACAATAGAATAGACCTGCATCATAGGCAGAAGATCCTTTGTATCCAGAAACATAGAAGTGATTGTCACTTACGTTTGCAGAGTAAGGGTCAACATAGACCTTAATACGTCCGTTGAGGGTTCCAACTAGAGTAGAAGAGTTGTCATCTACGTTTCCTAGTGGGTTAACTGCACCAGCAAGACCTGAAGAGTAGTCAAGTACGCCAGCCATAGACAGAGCAGATGCCACATCAGCAGAGCAGATGAGGATGTTGCCCTTTCCACGACGAGTTTCATGCCCGATGGCATTCATGTCTCTCTCGATCTGGAAGAGTAGTCCCTTAAATTTTTCAACTGACCACCTACCGTTGGAGTCAACGTCTAGGTCGAAAGTACCAGCAGTTGCTGTGTTGTTTTGTGCGCCTGGGCGAGCGATTTTGTAAACAGTTCTTACAACTTCACGGTTGATCTCAGCGAGAACTTCCGTTGAAAGAATGTTTGCCAACTCAGACTCGGCATCTAGTCCGTGGACTGCCTTCAAGTCTTGAGCAAGCTCTAAACTGTACTCAGCTTTCAAAGCACGTGACTTAGCAGTAACCGTTACCTTTTCAATCGAGAATCCCATCTCGTTGAAGTGGTTGTTTGCTGCGTCGCCTAATGCTTCAGACTGAGCAGTAGTCATACCCTGACCACCGATAGTGTAGTTACCTGCGCCATCAGCAAGCAGTCCTGGGTTAGATCCAGTCTGGTCGTTGGAAGCAAGTCCGTCTGCACTGTTCTCAGATGAATGCTCGGTATCAACTTCGTTGAAGAATGTCTCAACTCCGCTGTTAGCGATATCTCTGTTTGTACCCTTCGTAGAGCGCATTGCGAAGATAAGTCCAGTAGGACCTGTCATCGGTTGTACTCCGCAGATGTCATAAGCAATCAGCTTAGGCATACTACGACGGATAAGTGAAATTAGAACTGGGTCGAAACCAGCAACAGGACCTGTAGCGGTACTACCACCAGAGTAACCTGTGCCACCCAAACTGTTAGTTGGGGCTGCCTCAGTTACGAGACCACGCTCTTCTTTCAGAAACTTTTCTTGGTTTTCCAGGAGGACGGAGGTAACCGCTTTTCTATAATTATCCTTAATAGGATCGAGCTCTTGATGCTCAAGAATAGGGTTCCACTTTTCCTGGAGTGATTCTGCGTTAAACATTTTGTTAACTAACTCCGAATTTTAGGATTGAATGTGGATTATTTGCCAGACCATCTGCTGATTGCTTCAGCATATGCTCCCATAGCACTGGTTGGTTCTGGGCGGTTCTCTACTTCAACATCCTCAGAGACCGTAGTCTTCTCAGGCTTCGTAGAGAAATAGGATTCACGTAGTGTAGAAACTTTCGACTTGAATGCTTCTTCATTCTCAAACTCAACAGCTTCTGCTAGAGAAATTAGTTTCTCTTTCTGAGAGAGACTTAATCCCTCTGCAATCTCTGTCACAATCCCATTCTTAATATAGCCGCCGACCTGCTTAGACAGACCAACGTTTTCTTCAATTGATTCGTTGAGTTTAGACTCCATACTATTGAGTTGTCCTTGTAGGTCATCTACTAGGTCAACTTTCTCGTCGGGAATGTCAATGTAATTCTCGACAAAAACTTGCTTAAGACCAGTTAGAACTTGCTCTCCCATCTCTGCCTTAATGCCAGATTCAACAGCGAGCTGATTCTTGCTCATCCACTGTCCTACTGCATAGGAAAGATAGTCGTCAACTTTCTTAGAAAGTTCTTCTTTAACTGTCTCAATTTCTTCTTCTAGCACCTTAGCATAGTCTGTATGCATGCGGTCTAGTTCTTCGTTGAGTTTAGAAACTACAGCAGCTTCAAAGATAGTCTTTGCTTTCTCTTTGAATTCTTCGCTGAGCTCTTCTCCTTCGGTTAGAGCAGCAACGTCAGCACTGAGGTCTACCTCAATGATTTCACGTTCCTTCTCAGGCTCTTCTGCAATCACGTCGCCCTCTGGCTCGTGTCCTGCTTTTACGTCACCCTTATCAGAGAAAGTCTGAGTAGATGCTGATGCATCACTAGGTTTCGTGGTAGGTGCGACTGCGTTACCGCCAGCGATAGTCTTATACTTGTTACTATCGTCGTCTGGTTTGCTGTTAAACGGTGTTGGACCTCCGAGATCTTGTACTCCGGCTAGACTACTACCATCGGCACCCAATTTTGGTTGTGGGTCACCAGGTTTGGCGTTAGCGGTTACACTCGATTCATCCAGAGTTTTAATCTCTTGTGACATTGCTGTTGTCTCCTTCGTACAATAAGCTGATTGCTAGTATTATTTAGTAGTTCAAAAATTTACAAACCTTGAATATACTGGTTAAATGCGGAAAGTTTTACCTCTTCCATCTGATTTAGCGCAGCATTCTTGATTCTTTTTTGAATTTGCTCGATAGTTTGCTCGTGAACGGCTCCGTTATCGCAGACCCATTCCTTCCCTTCCATGATTCCATTCACAAATGCGTCTGGAGCTGAAGGGTCTGCCACGATATCCGCAGCAGTGGCAAGCATGAAGTCATCGCAAACGATCTTGACTCCTCGCTCTTCTCTAATTGACCCAAGACCACGGGATGAAACACCCAGTTTTACTCCTTCGTCAATCAAACTTTTAGCGATCTGACCCATTGGAGTTTCCAATAGTCTCGCTTTTCCAACAAAGTTAGAACCCTCTTGTTGGAGTGATGTTATTAGATGCGATACACGATCTAAATTGATAGTAGGACCATCGGGGTGACCCAATTCTCCTAATGCTCTACCAGCTTTAATGTATTTCGTATCATAATTCGCTGCTTCCCGCTGTAACGTCTCGATAGGATACATCCGACCGTTGCGGTTTTTGATTGCACCCTGAAGGAACACACCCTCGATAAAATGACTCTTCTTGCCATTCTTACCTTCGGTGATTGTTACTCTAGCGGTTTCAATCTCCTCCCTTATCAGTTTCATCTGGAGTCTCCTCGGATTCGGTTTCTGTTTCAGCTGTGGGTGCTTCTGCATCCTCAGGTTGTTCGGTATTTTCAGGACCGTCTGCCTGTGGTTGAAATATTTTCTTACCTACTTCCTGTTTCTGCGCATCAATGGCATCTAATGCTTTCGCATTCATACCCTGAACCACATAATCAGACAGGTCTTTTTGACCTGCAAATAAGGCATTAACAATATCTTTCGCAACTTGGGTAGGCATAATACTTATATATCAATATTACTATTTAGATATCTCCTTTTTTGTAATCCTGCGGAGTCATAGATGGTTCCTCAGGTTCAGGCTCTGGAGGTATGAGAGACATCTCCATTTGTTCCACTTCTAGTTGCTGCATCTTCACAGGATCTACAAGTTTGCCAGCGGCAATCTCCTCATCCATTTCTTTTTGGATGTCCTGGAACTCTTGGTCAGTCTGCTTAAGGATCTGACGACGCATATACTCTAGTGAGAAGTATTTACCAGCAAAGGGGTCCATCTGAGCAACAAGAGCCATGCGCTCATTCATAATCTCTTGCTCTTTCAACTCACTAAAGTAGTTGTCAGCAACAAAATCATACTGGATGTGTTCCTTATACTCGTCCCATTCCTCAATAGTTAATACACCAGTGAGTACCAACTGAGTCTTCAGTAGGTCATTGAATAGGTCACCAAACTTCTTACGAAGTCTGACTACAAACTTCTGGAATTTAACCTCATCACGTGTAATCTCTGCGCTTCTTCCTACATTAAAGGAGCTGTCAGATTCTAGTCGTGACTCAGGTACATTAAGAGAGCGATAAAGTTTCTTCTGGAAGTACTTAACGTCTTCCAACTCTCCCAAATTCTGTCCGCCTGGTAATGTGGTGATTTCTGTGCCTCTACCACCTTCACGTCTAGGAAGCCAGAAGTCCTCTAGCATCGACATGAATTTCTTATCGTCTCTAATCTCTCCAGTGTCAGCATTGTATACTAACTTATTCCTATAGCGAGACATAACCTCTTTAAGGTATTGCTCTGCCTTCTGCTTAGGTAAGTTACCTACATCAATATAGAATATTCTACGCTCTGGAGCACGAGACAATCTGTATATAACCAGACTATCCTCAATCATACGGAGTTGATTGAGTGCTTTAATTGCTTTGTGTAGATGTGATAGCACATGGTTGCGCTGCATATCTAATTGCCCTGAATGGACAAAACACACTGCGTCAGGTGCAATTTTAATACCACGATTCTCGTAGCCCTTCAGTCCTTTAGGTGAGTAGATATAATATTCTACTGACTTAGGTACAAAAGTAGACTGTGACGGATCACTAGGTGATATACCACGGTCTTGCTTCTCAAATTCGATTACTTTCTTAATCTTACGTGGGTCGATGTATCTTAACTCAGTGATACCACGCTTGGGATCCTCTGGGTCAACCATCTTATGATAGAAAAGTCTTCCATCGATATACCATCTACGGAAAATATCGTATGCCCTTCTATCAAAATCGAGAAGGGTGAGAACATTCTCAAACTCTTCTCGTATCCTTCTCTTTAGACTATCACTTACCTGTAGGTTTGTTAATTCAAGATCTACTGGGTGATCGTCTAGGTCTCCTGCTATAGCTTCGTTAACGATATCGTTAACTGCCATATCGCACTCTGGATGGATAGACATCTCACGATATCTACCTACTAAATCTACTTCACTCGCTTTATTGGCGGCATCTCCGAGGTCAACGTACTGACCAAAATAACCGCCAGCCGAAATAGGACTGGCGGCATCATCGGAATCTTTATGCACGAAAGAGGGGCCCTTAGATAAGGATTTCCCCTTCTTTCGGTCAAGTGAATAACCAAATAGCTGTGACATTCAATTTAATCCTGCTTGTCAAGAAATATTTATAACGCTTTATTATAGCATTATAAATGCGGACTGTCTAGTCCTCATCCTTGCCGTGGAATACATCCTCAGCAGTGCCCCATGTCCAGTACTGGACTTGTAGCTCTACAGTGTATTCTT
>Ga0209404_10002955_pt1 | contig 10191 bp, 20 predicted proteins | sample TroAtlMetagenome_2_FD_187447 | JGI IMG/M metagenome (GOLD analysis project Ga0209404, IMG submission 187447) | Marine eukaryotic phytoplankton communities from Atlantic Ocean - Tropical Atlantic ANT8 Metagenome (SPAdes) (version 2) | ecosystem: Environmental > Aquatic > Marine > Oceanic... | reverse complement strand
TTCATAAATTGATAATCTAATCTTCTATTAAAGTTCTTTTCAAACTTACTAATATAAATGGTATCAACTTTATAATCATCTGGATAATTTAATCTTCTATAATATCCCTTTTCCCATTGTTGGACATCAGCACCACCAGATATATAATCCATCCATCCCTCAAAACACCTTAATATAGTATAATTCTCATCAACATAGAACGTAAAATCAATATCAGTATAGATTCTCGTATGAGCAAATTCTTGTGGAACACCCATAAAATCTCCCTTTACTTCCCCCGTAGTAAATGCAGAGGCAGGTAAAGAGGCATCATTACAAAGCAATCCAACTCTTCTGGATAGAAAATCTCTTGAATTAGCAATACCCAATTGAGTAAGGTAATTTGCAATAGATGGTTTTAATGTGGATAAACTTACCGCATAGTAGTTAGTTTGTGCTAAAGGGCCAATAGCCGCCTTAGCGTCAAACATATTCATTTTTTTAGCTAAAGGATTCGGCACTCTAAATAACTTGTAAGACTTCTTATATTATTATCTATTTAGATGGCTTATAAAGGTAAATATAGACCAGTGTACCCAAAGAAGTATAAAGGTGATCCAACTAGAATTATTTTTAGATCATCATGGGAAAAGAAATTCATGGTTTACTGTGATAAGAATGACAATGTTTTAGAATGGGCAAGTGAAGAAATTGTTCTACCATACCGTTCTCCTGTCGATGGAAGAATACATAGATATTTCCCAGATTTCTATATGAAAGTAAAGGAAAATGGTGGAAAAATTAAGAAATATATTATAGAAGTAAAACCATTGAAGCAATGTAGTCCACCTAAAAAACCAAAACGCCAAACAAAAACCTATATGTATGAAGCATATGAATATGCAAAAAATCAAGCAAAATGGGAAGCAGCAAGAAATTTTTGTAATGATAGAAAGTGGGAATTCAAAGTATTAACCGAGAATGAGTTAGGAGTCAAATGAGTCGTGTTCGTAGTATAAGACAGAGTTTAACAGGAATGGAAAATCCTGATGATTTGATGATGGAATTAATGGATGCCCTTAATGATACGGTAACACCTGTTCCAAATGTAGGACAATACTATATTTTTGTATATACACCCAAAACTCCCAATATTACATATGATCAAAACCCCTTTGTTGCAGTAACTGATGTTTTTGCTTGGGGATTCCGTGGAATTAACTTTCATTGGGGTCAAACACGGCAATATACATGGACAGAAATTGCTGGACAGTTGTATGAAGTTACTAATGCAGAGAGAAATGACCTTAACGGAATACCTTTCGCAAGATTCTTGCTAAATACTTAAAAATATAGGTCGATAAAATGGCAGGTGGAACAAGTGGGGTTTTGAAAAATAAATCTAATAACACCAAAGTTGTAGAAAAGAAATCTAATGAAAGGGTTGAAGTTAAATCAACAGCAGTAGAGAGTCAAAATACAATTAAAGAAAAAAAGAAGACTGGTCCTTCTAATGCTTCTGGTGGAAGAGTTAAAAAAGGTGGTGTTTTAAGATATCCATATCAGGCATTAACAAAAAATACAGATTACCTACAAATAGATATTGTTGAATATAAAGCAGTAGGATATGAAAGTAATAATTTAATTTCAAATCCATCTTCAGGTAATAGAAGATTAACATCAGCTGCTGCAATTGGTGGTACAAGACCAAGAGGATTATCAAAATCTGCATTAGTAAATGCTGGTTCTATACTACTACCTGTACCAAATGCAGTTCAAGATGGTAATTCTGTTGATGTTGGTAGCAGTAAACTAGGTAATGTAATAGCAACAGCTGCATCTGCTACTAAAGATTTGATGGATGTAAAACCAGGTGATAAAGACTATATGGATAAAATGGGAGATGTTATAATGAAAAGAAGTGGAGAAGCAGGAGCAGGAGTTGGAGATTTTCAAAAAGCAAGTGACTTATTGAAGAAACAATTAGCTGCAAATGCACTAAGTAGTTTTGGTGGTAATATTACTCTAGATCAAATGATGGCTAGACAAAATGGAGAAGTATTTAATCCAAACATGGAACTTCTCTTTAATGGTCCAACTTTAAGAGCATTCAAATTCTCTTGGAAGATGATGCCTCGTAATCAAAAAGAATCAGAGCAATGTAAGTTAATTATTCTTGCATTTAAACAGAATATGGCTCCAAAAACAAAAGCATCACCAGGTCAAGGTGGGTCTTGGTTCCTTAAAACCCCTAATGTTTTTGAGTTAAGATATAGAACTGGAAATAAGGATCATCCATTCTTACATAAGTTTAAACAGTGTTTCTTAACAGATATAGCAGTTAATTATACTGGTGAAGCATCACATATGACTTATGCTGATGGAACACCAGTCTCCATGCAAATGGATCTAACATTCAAAGAACTTGAACCAATTTATGATGTAGATTATGAAGATGCAGAGGGGGTAGGATACTAAAATGAGTTATTTTAAAGAGTTACCAAATCTAGAATATCCATCATTCTTATCAGATAAGAATTCTTCATTAGATTATATTGAAATAAAGAATATCTTTAGAAGGATCAAATTACGTGATGATCTACAAAGTGCATTTACATTATTTGACAAGTATGAAATTCCAATGGGATATACACCAAATATGGTTGCAGATGAAGAATATGGATCTCCAGAACTTGATTGGGTTGTATTAATTACTGCTGGTATTATTAATGTTAGAAATGAATGGCCATTATCTGATTCTGATATTTACGATTTCTCACTAGACAAATATGGTGGTAATATAAACGCTACTCGTTTTTATGAAACTAAAGAAGTTAAGGATTCTGATGAAAGAATAATTCTTCCAAAGGGTAAAGTAGTTGATAGTAATTTTGTATTTACTTACTATGATAATGGAAGACAATCAGTATCAGGTACAAATGTTAGAACTGGTATTAGTAACTATGAATATGAAGTTCGTATTAACGATGATAAGAAAGATATACACATTTTAAAATTAGGACATCTACAAGAGTTCTTAAATGATATGAGAGATATTATGGTATATGATAAATCCTCACAGTATGTTAGTGAAACAACTGTGAGGACTGAAAATTCAAATATTACTATGTCTTAAGCTTCGGCAAGTTGTCGAAAGTAGGACATTGTATCGTCATCATCATCTGAATCAGATGCTGCGGTAACTTCTGCAGTCGCTTCAGCAGTTCTACGACTCTCAAAATTGGGAGCAGAACCACGGAAAGCATCTTCATCAGATACTTCAGGATCTTGTCTGGTACTTGTTACTCTAAGAACAGAGTCAAGACGCTTTTTCAAATCATCATAAGATTTAAACTGATCAGCAGCGACCAATTCTGCAAGAGAGTACTCTTTCTTCCAGAGTCCTTCTAATGCCTCATCATCATCTAGTAATGGAGATACAGCAGCAAATTCAGAACTATCATAGTTTCTGAAACCAGCAACGTTCTTTGCCTTCAACTTGAAGTTAGCACCTTGCCAGAAATCGAATGGATCGATTGCTTCCTCATCTTCAAACTCAGGTTGCATTGCTGCAGTGAGTTTATCAAAGATTTTCTTACCGTACTTGTATAAGAATACCTTACCTTCATTCTCAGGATTTGCAGGATCTTTTACAACATAGATGTTACTGATATAAGTTAGCTTACGCTTCTGCTTACGAGCAGTCTCTTTACCAGCATCAGTGCCGTTGTTCCATAGAGTAGTATTAAACTCAGAAACAGGATCCTTTTGACCAAGAGTAGTCAAAGAATTTTCAATATACCAACCACCAGGTCCTTGAAAGGCATGGGAGTATAGTTTTACAAATGGTAGATCTTCACCATTAGGAGCAGGAAGAAAACGTATAACGGCATAACCATTACCTGTTTTGTCTACTTCTAATTTCCATAGGCGGTCATCTGTATTACCACCAGTGTTATTCATTTTTTCGACTTCCTTCACAAGTTTTTGTGTAAGAGAGCCTAGTTTTGATTGCTTTTTAAGATTAGCAAACGACATTGGATACCTCGGATTAATTTGGATTTAATTGGATGTTTAGATTATAACAAGGAAATTATATTAAGTCAACCTGTTTCTTTAGAGTTTCAATAGTTTTATCCATAGTTGCAAATATAACTTGTATATCTGTTCCTTCTGGAAATCCCATAACCACAATACTTCGCTCTAGATCCTCTTTCATCTTGATCGCTTCAGGATCCTTAGAAAGAGATAATCTTGTATACATGATACGTTGTTTCTCTAATAAAACAATCAACAATTCAACATGTTCCAGTTTATCTTCACGACTCATCGTAGTAAAGGAGAATAAACTCCCATAGATCGATTTCTGAAGTTCATTAATCTCTTCTAGTTCTTGACGAACTATTTCAGACTCAAAAAATTCACTCATTTATCAGTTCTCGTAAGACTTTTTTATACTGGAATACATTAATATTTAGGAAAGGATTATACTTTTTAATTTTTAAACTTACGGATTCCCACACTGGATCATCTAACTTCTTATCAAAATTTTTTACGAAAGAAAAGACTTTTTCCAGTATCGTAAGCGTTTCTAGTGAAATTTCTCCACCCAGATATTTTCTTAATAATAGGGGATGTCCCTTCGAGCAATTGAACACTTTCGATAAGTCGTTCTCTGAGAGAAGTTTTTCTGTCTGCTCCTTGAAAATATAGGTCATACTCTGTCTCCGTCTCATCCACTCTGCGTATGTTCTTTCGCCACTGTTGATTATCTCTCCAATCCATAGGTTTTGCGGTGTGTCAGCGTTTACAAAATTCGCTAGAAGAAAGTCTAGCACTTGTTCATCAGAATACTTTCTAGATGTCTTTTCAAACCAATATTTATCTTTTCTTTTATTAAAAGAACTCATAGTGGCACGGGATTTACCCCCATATTTAAAGAAGTCATACTTACGATTAGTAAAATGACTTTTCATTCCAAGATAAGTTTGATAAGTTTCAAAGGGAGTCACTTTGGTCTTCATCTTCCTCTTCAGTTTCAAATTCTGTTATAGCATCAATAGGAACTTCTGCTTCTCCTATACGATACCAAGGAACAGTATCTCCAGTTTTATAACTGGGACGGTCACCAATATACTCAAGATCAGGCATATTATAATCACGCAAAACCGCTTGAAGACGATAATGTAGTAATTCTGTTGGTGTGGGCATTATAAAGGCAGTTTTGCTCTTGATGTTTTTTTCATGTAATTAAGACGAATAGCATCCCATTTCAATCGTTCTTTTAAAGGTTTTGAAATAAGTTTAGTTATTGAATCTACTTCAAGACTGTTTGATTCACAGTAATGGAGTATTGCATCAATATAGTTTAACTCCTGTTCGGCAACAATCTTTTCGATCTCAATAGCAAATTTTTGAGGAGTTAAGAACTTATTTGCAATAGCCTGTTCTAATTCTTTATTAGGTTCCATAGAGTTCCAATTTATCATTAACGAACTTCTGGATGTATTTTGAGAGGAGTTTGATGTACTTCTCTTTATCGTTTTCTTCATAGACAACACATTCTCCATTTTCACATGACATGATGATTACAAGTTTTTTGATGGGTATACCCTTCATTTCATATAGCATACATCCATAAGCCATTGCTTGAACAAAATAATGTTCAATCCACTCCCGTGGTTTAGGTTTTTTAGATGTTTTAAAGTCTATTATCGCTAACTCACCGTTATATTCAGCAATACAGTCAACGGTTCCAGCAATTCCTAGTTCTTTACTATATAGTGGTCCTTCCAAAGCATAAATGTTATTTATCTTATTAAGTTCACCCTTTGCTATCTTGAATAAAAATTCAGATATAGGGGGAACTTGAGGAAGTTCCTGATCATTTTTTAGATAATGTTCAGTAAGAGTATGCATATCAGTACCACGTTTGGTTGCTGCCTTAGTGATCTTATCTGCTGTCTCATTACCAACCTTCTTTCGCCAATTGACAAAAATTTCTTTATTAAAATGACTAGTAACAGAAGTAATGGATACTAGTTTGACTAGTTCATCTACATCTGGAATTGAATAATAACGAACACCTTCAATAGTCTCTCTTTCAAGAGGTTCAAGGTTCAAATCAACATGGTCAAACATTACATATTCTGTTCTAATTTAGCAATGAGGTACTCTTTTACGAGTCCAGATCTAACAATATCATTAATACCAAATTCAATTAAATTGAAAGATGGCATTGATCGAACGATCTTCATAAAATCGATAATTCCATTACGCTCATTTGTTTTCTGTAAATCAGTCTGAGAGGCATCTCCACAGAAATAAATTTTGCTGTCTTCACCGATCCTTGTTATTATACTATCTAATTCATGAAAATTCAAGTTTTGATATTCATCAACTATTATTATAGCATTATCAAGTGTTGTTCCCCTCAAAAATGAAGTACTCCAAAACTTAATTGTTTCTTGTGCCTTTAAATTACCATATAACATCTCAAAATCTGCATCAGAAGGCATCTGAAACATATACTTAACCATATGCTTATATGGTACTTGATAGATATCTGATTTATCCTCATAATCGCCAGGAAGAAATCCTATTTCTCTAGTAGCAACAAGAGACCTAACAATATAGATTCTCTCATAAGGAGTACTTTCATCTAAAACATCCTTTAGTGCATTGTATAATGTAATAAATGTTTTACCTGTACCTGCAGCACCATAGGCAATTACATTCTTTCCTTCCTTATAGGAATCAAATAATACTTTCTGATTATCAGTGATAGGTTGAATATCTACAAGATAATCAATATTTACTGGTTTTTTTCTTTTCATCTGCTTTGCAGTGAGACCAACCCCTATAGGTTGATCATTAGTTCTTTTTTTACGTGACATTATATTTTCAAGTTCTGAGCACCAGGTTGACGAGAAGCTCTATCTAAAACATCATTCCATCCAGGTTTGCTTTTAACCAACTTATCTTTCCATTCTCCAACTTCTCCCACACCTGGACATGTACTTGGGTCTGAAAAATCTCTTAACCAATCAGGATTATCTTCTTTCCATTGATCCCAATCATGAACACTAAGAATTACTTCTTTTGTTTCACCAGTCTTTGTATTTTTAACAGGATATGTAGCCATAATAATTAAGTCATGTAAAGATATTTATGCCCACTCAAGAGCTTCTGATACTGCAGGGAATTGTTCTACAAAAATTTTCCTACATGCTTCTGCAATTACCATGTGCTCTTTCTGAGTACCATGTGCTGAACGTAGATTAATATAATGTATCCAAGAACGACATGAACCAGTCATATAGATTCTGGTAGGAGTACATAAAGGTAGTACCATTCTAGCACATTCTTTAGCAACACCATCTTCTAACATCTGATTATAAAGTGCTAAAGAAGAACTAAACAATGTTTTCATCTGTTTGTTCAATGTATCTACCATCTTAGGATCTAAATCATCAGTAGAATTCTGACGATTCTTTGTATCTTGTCTTCTAAGTTCTGGTAAATCAATCTTACCCAAAGAAGTACTAGCAGCATACCTCTGAGAAAACTCTTGAAAAGTAAAACTTCTATGTCTTAGTATTTGTGCAGCAATTGCTCTAGTAGTTTCTATTTCAAGACTCATAGATGATTGTTCAAATACAGACCAATGATTATGCTTAATACAGTACTTTAATAGTCCTGCATACTTTTCATTGTCCTGATTAGATGGATTAGACACTCTAGCGATATAAGCCATTGTCTTTTCAGCATCAGGTGTGATACTTACAAGTTGTACATTCATGATCCAAATCCTTTTGAGTTTTCTGCCCTTCTAGCAGCAAGTTCTTCCTTAATAATACGTAATTCTGCTTTCATTGTCTTAATCTGCTCATCACTGTAAAGAAAATCCTTCTTAATCAGTCTTTCAAGCATCTTAACAAGTCTTTTTGCTCTGCTAGTCTGCATATCCATCATCATCATCGTAGAGTTCATCATAATCTGCTGGACTGTCAAACGCAACAGAATTCTTATATGCGTCAACATCAGAATATACTTCTGCCTTCAAAGAATCCAACAAAAGTTCCATATTCCGAATAATGAGTTTTAATTTGTCTTTATCCATAAAGAAACAACTTTTCAAATATTATACCATAAAAAAAGGAGGGTAACAACCCTCCTTTGAACTTATTAAGTTAAATTTAAGCAGCAGTGAGTTCTTTTTCAAACTTAATACCACGGTAGGTCTCTTGAACCTTCTGTGATTTTACTTGCTTACGCTCGTTGGTGTCGTACTGGACACCACGATAAGTGACTTTTGCCATTGGCTTTCTCCAAAGTAGTAGGGATTTTACTCCGTTCCTTTAGTCGGCTTTTGCGTCCCAACATCCCTCAGTTTCTTCTTTAACGATCTGAATCATTTCAGTTCGTGTTTCCTCTGAAACATTATATGCACTCATCTTATCGATAAGTTCATGTGCATCAGAGCAGGTAAAAGAAGTAGCAATAAGAAATGGGATCATGAGATGAACGATTCCGTTCCGAGTCGGCTTACTTGCGTCCTGAGTGTATCAGGATGAACGATTGTGTTAATAATAACACAGTTACTCTATATAGTCAAGTAGTTTTGTAATATTTGATACAAAACCCTACAGACCAAAAAAATACCCCGATTTTTTATCGGGATATTTTGGAAAAAAAAGTTGAATTTGGTTTAGACCTTCCTTTTTTTCTTTGATTGTTTAGGTGATTGATATCCCCACAACTTAGGGTTAATAGTACCTCTACCAAAATCAATATTCTTCAGACCCTGTTTAAACTTATCATAATACATATCAAAGATATTAGTCTTTGTACCTCTTGTTAGATCAAAACAATCATTATTATCAATGTTATATGTAATAACAAAGGCATCATTAGGGAATGTAGTTGCCATAACTTCATCATGAGATCCATTAGATACTAGAATCTCACAATTATATTTTTCTCTAGAAGACTTCTTTTCTTCTACAGTCCAGAAGTCTACGTTTTCTTTCTTATCAGTAGTTGTTTCCATCTTAAGAACGATTTCCCCATGTAATATCAGGATAAGCTTTTGCTACAACGTCCTGTGTGACCTTATAAGCATCTTCTAATCGTTTATCCTTAACTAATACAAGAATCTCTGCTTCAAGTGGATGTAGACCCTCTAGGATGTTAATGAACATAGTTTCACGACGTATAGAATTAATAGAATCGTTACCACCTTTAATAAAATGATAGAAATTCTTAAACTCTCTACGAATTGTAGTATGTCCTTCTTTATCACCAGTTCCCATAGAAAAGGAACCAGTCTCATGCATCCTACGAACCTCTTCAGTAATCTTAGTACTTAGAGTACCACTATATGATGTTTGTTCATCATATCCTGTGTAAGGAACTTCTCCTTCAGGAAGAACTGATATAACAGTATCATCAAAATTCCAAATAAAGATTGCCTTTAATGAAGGATGTTCATATCTTTTTAAGACTTCTACTTTCTTAGCAGCAGTCTTTTGCTTAGATACAAGATCTAATACCTCAAAAGAAAAAGGATTTCTTGGTAGATCTAAAGAAACTGGGGCAACCTTAACTGATTTTGGTCTACCTCTCTTCTTCGTCGTCGTCGTTTTCGTAGTCATAATTGTTTTCAAATCTAAATGCTATAACCTCATCAGCAACTAAGTTTCCATTAATATCAAACATTTCGGGGTGAGGTCTTGGTAATTCACGATAGTTCATCATGTATTCTCTAGCAGCCCATCCACCAAATATTCCTACTATAAAAAATAGAAATGATATAGGCAGCACCAACACTAATATTATATCAACAGTACTCATTAGACTACCTCCTATGTAATAATTAGTGTCGGTTTATTTATGATATCATGTAAGAATCTTATGCTCTTGGAGATATTTGATAGTATCAACACATCCTCCTATTTTTTGTCCATTACAAGTAACTTGTGGAAAAGTAGAACCTTTTCCAAACTCACCATAGAATTCTTCACGATCAAATCTCTCACCTAGTGTATACACAACAAATTTAGATCCTGTTAATTCCAGAACCTCTTTGACCTTATCACAATAAGGACAACCTTCCTTAGAGTATACTGTGAAGTTCAATTATTCAGCCGCTGCTACTTCTGGTTCTACTGCAGGTGCTTCTGCTCCTTCTTCTGCAGGTGCTTCTTCCTC
>Ga0209404_10002953_pt1 | contig 10195 bp, 11 predicted proteins | sample TroAtlMetagenome_2_FD_187447 | JGI IMG/M metagenome (GOLD analysis project Ga0209404, IMG submission 187447) | Marine eukaryotic phytoplankton communities from Atlantic Ocean - Tropical Atlantic ANT8 Metagenome (SPAdes) (version 2) | ecosystem: Environmental > Aquatic > Marine > Oceanic... | reverse complement strand
CAGTTATAACCATCTTACGCATTGGCTTTTTTCTCAACTAAATCGTATAAATCACTTATTGTAGTTGCTTTTTGAAACTCTTCAGCATCTAAAGCAATGTTGAAATTGTCTTCAATAATTATCATTGTTTCTAAAATATGAATAGAATCAATTTCTAAATCTAAGGCAATTTTACTATCTGGTTTTATTTCTGGAAATTCAATACCTGCGGCCGCTTCTTCAAACGCAGATTTACATTTTTCTTCAATTTCTTCTCTGGTGTAGGTCATACTTATCCTCTTCACTTATTGGTTCAATGGGTTCAGCAATATATTTTAAGTCACTATGTTTTCCAATTAATCCTTGTACATCCAAATGATGACATAATTTATAAGAACCTTTTTTAAATCCTGCTATAGAAATTAATAAGTTAAATCTATCTGTTAAACCAGCGTTAAATATGGAATGGTTAATACAATTATCTGCTTGATAAGAACTACCATCTGCAGGTAGATAATATGACCGATCATCGATAACGAAACGACATCCGGTATTAGTCTCAATAGGCACATGAATATTTTCAAAATTATCTTGATGCCAATTTACAGCAGTTAAAGATTTTAACATTACTATTCTAAATCTATCTATTTCATAATATTTAGTCAACTCTGTATAGATGTTATAAAATTCTGTATCTAAATAATCTTCATTAAAAACGGTATAATCTCTACGTATTTCAAATCTTTTTAATCTTTTATTAAAACTTGTTCCATCATATATTCCAGGATATAATATGTTGTACTTGTATATTGACATTGCAGATGGTCTTTGAGGACAAAAACTTCTTACAGAATCATATAGTCTTTTTTCTAGGGGACAATCTTTTGAATGTAAAAAACTTAATATATAAGAATCATTAAATTCTTCTCTTGTATTTGGATCCCAAGGAATAAATAGAGATTTTAACGGTTGAAGTTCTTTCTGTAAACGATCTATATCAAATTTCCAAGGCAGTTTTTTTACATAAGTTGGACTCATTGAGACATATCAAATTCAAGCATTTCACAAGCAGTTTCTAGTTCTGCTAGTACAGGTTTATCATATGTTTGAACATCAGCAACAAATGTTTCTCTAACATATGCAATAAGATTTGTTTGTTCTGTTGTAGTTAAATTTGCTAAGACATATTTGTTTTCTGCATCCATAGCATCATATCTTGTATCATTATCATAATGATTTTTGTATATACTCAACATCTTTAACAAATATGAATATTTTGTATAAGTTAAACTTAATAATTTGTCCTGAAGTGCTTTAGTATCAGAATCAAGCCATGAACTGTTTTCTAATGTAGTTTTATCTGGACCTTTTGAAGATCCATCAGCATGTGTATCTGAATTACTACTCAACCATGTTAACCAATTAGCACGATAAAAATAAGAACAGTATCTTGTACTTGCGTTTAATCTTATATCAGTAAACCACGATGAATCTTGTTGAGTTAAAAATGTTCTACTAAATTTAGGTTCTGCATCTTCAAATGTAGTTGAATTATTTAATATCAATCCTTGATATTTAAAATTATAAGTTCTATCTAACCATTCATCCTCTGTCATCGTTTCTAAATAATCACTTTTATTCGTTACTAAAATACCAACAATATCATTAAATCTAGTAACATCACTACTTGCCATCAAAGTGTTAATTTGACGGTCATATGTTAATTGCTTCCACTGAGGGTTACTTTTAAAATCTGCTCCATCAGCCATCTATACTTTCCATCCTACGTGTGTATCTTTCTTTTAGTTCCGTAAAATTATTCGTTAAACCAGCGGAAACAAATATATTTTCCGTTGAATCCAAAAAGTTCAATATTTTTTGATAGCCACTTTTTGAATATTCATCTTTTTCAATTTTGTTTATTTTAAACAAAATAGTTTCAAAGGAAAGACTTTTTAAAGTAACTTTACTCATTGTTGTGTACCATCTTCTCCAGGCATCACCACAGGTTGACTTGGATCAAGTGCATGTTGATTTTGCGGTTTTACAGATCCATCTTCATATGGTAATTTTCCTTCGGTTGATAATATATTACCATATTCATCAGTCTTTTCATTTTTTTCTCCTGTAAGTTCTTCTATAGGATCATCTACAGGTCGATTGGTTTGTCCTGCAAGTTGAACATCAATTGGTCCTTGACCAGGAGTATCTCGTACATTTTGTACTGCTTGGGGATGCTTTACATTAGGGTATGGACCTCCCTTATGTACATCTAAAGGACCCACTCCATCTTGCCCCTGCATATTTGCTTTAGGTTTAAATGCTGGTTGGTCCATTCCAATACCCTCATTAACAAAAGCATCAACATCAGTAATTGCCTCATCAAGAGTCTGTTTACTAATCTCATCTTTAGCAGTATCCAAATATTCCAAATATTCTGAAGTATTTCCTGTAGCCTTAATAAGATGTTCTTTACATTGATTATCACAATATTTATGAAATTCAGAAGCAAACTGACAATTACAAAGCATTCCTTTTACATATTCTGCTTGATCACCCGACTCTGTTGTATAAGTAGGAGATTCGTGATCTTCCATACTTTCTAATTCTTGCAAAGTTTGATCAACAAGTTCAGATACCTTTTTATTTTGTTCTTCATCTACTTGAACATTTTGCGGAACAGTTGGCAAACCACCAGCAGGTTGTCCTGTGTCAGAAGTTTGACTATTCATGTCAGCAATTTGAGATTGTTTTTCCAATGCACTTAATCCCATATCTAATGATTTCAACAAAGTCATGCCTATTGGTTGCGTTGTTTCATCATCCAATAAAGGAGTCAATGCGGCAATAGCATCATTTGTGCATTGAATAACTTTATTCGATACTATTTCTTTGCTTATTATAGGAACTTTATGTTCATGATTACAATTTTCATCATGCACATGTTCCGTATTATTTTCACTCATGATCTATCTCTCTAGGAAAATTTCTTTTTTGAGTCTCAAGCATATCATCTGCTATATGGCCTAAACCAGCACCTTGACCCATAGTGTCTATTATTTTCAATCTATCAAAAGCAGTTTGGGGTTGACCTACTCTTGGTAATATTCTATTTTGTTCATCTTTATCCCCCTCATCAGGAAGATGTGTTAATCCCTTACCCACTCTTACTAAACCGTTTTGTATTGCGGCTAATCCCTGTTCTGTATAATAAAATCTATGATCTTTCTTTTCTCCACAAGAATTACACATATCACAAAACATATGACATACTGGAGAAAACAACTTATCTTGTCTCCACTGATCTCTTAAAAAATCTATTTGCTCTTTTAACAACCAATTAATTTTTGCTTTATCTTCAGGATTATCATTCTTTGCTAAACTTTCATCTATAGATGTAACCACTCTATCTGGACCATATGTTTTGGCTATGCGTAAAATGTCTTTAGCAAAACCTGTCACGTTTGATCTGTGAATAGTATATCTTGCTCTCCATTTAAGTTGTTCTTGTGGGGATTTGGTTTTATTATAATCTGAAATATGTTTAAATGCTTGTAAAACATCTGGAGTTGAATCTTTACCAGAATAATATACTCTATCTACATTTCCCACTCCATCAAAACTTATATCAAAAGAAACTCTTTGTTTAATATCTGGATTTTCTTCTAGATATTCTACAACACTTTGAAAAAATTTAGGCTTACTTAAAAGTATTCCATTAGTTGTTATATTAAAATGTAAATTGTGTTTCTGAGAATAAGCATAATTCATAAGATATTGACAGTTTTTCCACTCCAACATTGGCTCTCCACCAAAAATACAAAATAAAGTTTGTTCATCGGGTCTATCTGTCTTATTAATATCATCTACAAGTTTTTTCAATAATGGTGGTTCAGGTAGATGCTTTGGTCGATGTTCTAAATGCTCATAACAATAAGAACAATTTAAATTACATTGACTTGTCATATAAAATAAATGTATTCCTCCGCCATGTGCAACTCTTGTATTTTCATTTTCACCATGAGTAAAATGTCTATCCATGATTTCATTAACACTTGCCTCTGCTAAATCAAGAGTTCCCTCTTTCAATGCTTTAACACGTTCATAATGTTCGTCTTTAGAAACACTTTCTACATGTTGTTTTACTGCTTTATTCAATTGTCGATCAGTTAGATTTGATAGTTTTTTAACATCATGCTTTTCATATTTACATACACCCTCTCCAGACTTCAATCCTCGTTCATAATCAATAACACTATCAAGAGATCCCATGGTAGGTAAAACTTTTTTAGACCTTGATCTTAATTCCATTGTTCTCCTTTTTGTATAGTTGGTCTTTCATTCACTTTTATACCAACCTTATCTTCTGGACGTTGTTTTAAAATATATGCTATGTTTTTCATAAATTTAGGAAAATCTATATTGTAATTGTATAGATGAGACTTTATTCTCACTCCATCTACTTCAGGATTCCAAGAATCGTATAGCAAGTTTTTATCTCTTGCTTGCTTTTTTGATGGAGTTTCTTCCTGTTGTACCTGATGTATAAGAGTTTGAAGATCCCCAACTTTTGCGGCATTTGCTGATTTTTCATATCGTTCCACAGAAGTCATATTCTTATTATTTATTACTGCCTCCTGTCCTGAAACTTCAGGATGCCATCCTTCTTCACGATCTAAATTATTTAATTCTTCTGGAGTTCCGTGTACTTTATTCTTCTGCATATAATAATTCTCCAAGATATTTTATTTGTTCAAACACTTTTTCTTGATCAATGGACATGTACTTATAAGCAAATTCAAATTCAGTATTAGAATTTCCACCATCAAATGTTAGCATTAATCCATTTTTTTCAAACCATGCTTTTGTTGACCAATCTTCATTATCAGATAATTGAAAATAATCCCACATAATTTTAATATTTTTTTCTATAGAAGATGAAATAATATTTAAATTTTTCATTGAATCTACAGTAAAAACTATATATGCACAACATTGCCAATTTGTATCATACGCAGGATCATTTTTATCATAATGCCCATCACACGATTCTATAATATCAACACCATCAAATCTATTAATTCCATTAACTAATGGTTCAATTCCTTTTTCAATAATATTTTCTTGATGATCCTTAACTTCTATATGTTCTATTTGTAAAGCATCAATCTTATTGAGATTTTCATAAATCTCTACTGGTAACCCAGACATATGATCATATACTATTCCAAATTCAGTTAAAAACTTGTCTAATATGAATCTAAAAGAATTTGGTTTTTTATTCGTATTCTTAATAACAATAAAATCACCAACTACTTTACCACAGTTTTTTACACCTGTTAATTTTTCAAGAACATGGTTCAACGTAGAAACATTAATACTGCGATCAATATCTTTTATAATAAACAAATTTGATCTAAATCTATATAATGTCACATCTTTATGATCTATTAAATATCCAGGTATATATTTTGTAGGACCACCATCATTTGAAGTTCTGGTGTCCACTACTGGTTCATCAAATATTCCCATAAAATATTATCCGCAAGTACCTTCTTCCATTTTTCTTATATTATGATTATCCTTAGATTGTAAAAAGGCCAATGTTTCATTGTAATCTTTATAATCAAACGGTTTAATTTCTTCTTCAGATTCAGTTTTATAATTTGTTAAAACTTTATATTTTTCATTTTTCTGCCATGCTTTATCTACCATTTCAAACATATCTAATTTGTCTTTGTCTGCGTTAGGTTCATAGAATCCTGTTCTACCTCCCCAAATTGTTTTAATATATGTTTGAAAGGTTGGTATATCTTTAGCAACTTCTACCATTCTTATTGCTTCATCATAATAAATGTGAAATAGTTCACACACAGAATCAATAGGTTGATTACCATTTCTTAATTGTGAAAACGTACATCCTGCATTACATACTTTATATAATCTACATCCCTTACACTTATCAAATGCTAAAGGATTAAATACAGATTGAAAATAATCAAAATTATATTCTTCTCCCTTCATTGGTAATAATTTTTTTGAACCAAATCTTGCACAAGGATAAAATGTTCCGTCCACTGCCATAATAGACCCGTGATGACCTGCAAAACAACCAAATGGTCGTTTTTGTTTAGTTAATCCTAATAACATATCTTGTATGGGAAGATTAAACATTCCATTAGATATTAATTTTCCTTCATCATAATATTGTATAGTTCTATCTGCTAGTCTTCGACATTCTATTCTAAATTTATGAATGTCTTCTAAAGACCAAACATCATCTCTTACAATAGAAAAGTCAGGAGCAGGAATACCAAAATCTACTAAAAATTCAAAATTTTCTGTCATCGAATCAACATTACCAGGAAATATCATGATCTTACAAGTTTTATTGTTTTTTGTAACCTTCTTTATAAGATGTTGCTTATCATTATACATTTCTAAAACATTATTATATCCTTTATTCTCTCCAAAATTTTTAATGATAGGTCTTGATTCATTTGCGGATATACCATCAAAACTCCAACTACATCCAATTTGATTCTCTAATATCCAATCAGCAATTTCTTCATTAATTAATGACAAATTAGATATCATAGTAAGTCCCACTAATCTATCTTCATATTCAGGAACCTTAACTTTCTTACATACATGATCCATCAGTGGTACATTTAATAATGGTTCTCCTCCAAAAAAAGACAAATGAAACTGTTGACCATGTGCTTTTGATTTTTCAATTAATTGTAAAAATTCTGGCCATGCTTTATCAAAAATTTCAGGAGTCATAAATTTATCAACATTAGCAACATAACAATAAGGACATCCTAAATTGCATTTTTCAGTTACAGATATTTCTAATTGATAACTAGGCATATTCACCTCCAAATTCTATCATGCTTGTGCCATACTAAGGGGATTAACTTCTAAATTGTGACCTTGTACATAGTTCATTTTAGGTGGTTGCCAACCGCCATTCTTTTTACGCCACATATGTCTCCATGCTTTAGATACAGGTTCTAATGTTTTCCATACTTGACACAATTGATGATTTGCTGGATGATTTTGCCATTTTTTACCAGCATCTTGTTCTTCTCCAAACTTTGCATCTGCGGCATCAAATGAACCAGCAGGACATTTTAAACAAAAATCTGCGGTACATGTATTACATGCTAATGTTCCATCTGATCTGAATTCGTCCAAATAAGAACGATATAAGGCAGTTGTTTCATCAACAAAAGATTGCATCTGCATATCTACATCATTTAAATCTCCTCTTAGATGGTCTTCTCTTTGTCTATACATACACCCATGACAAGGATATGTTTTACCATCTAAATCAATCGAAAGATAATTAATGCCAGCCGCACAATTTTGTTTTTCTTGTCTAAACCATCTAAAATGTTGTTCTAAATTAATATTATGATCTAAACTATATTTCACAATTTTCATTAAATTTATTCTCAAATCTTTTAAATGATCAATATATTCGTTTTCTTTAACTGCACCATCAATTCTATCTGGATCTGTACTATGAGTATCAGGAGTAGGACCATATGCTTCTCCATTATCATAATGCCATTTCCAAGTATCAAAAAGATGCTTAAAATTGCGAGAAGATATAACTGCTTTAATACCTATAGAAAATCCTTCAGCCTTAAATTCTTTATAAATTTCATAAACAGATTTAGATAATTTTTCACTTTCTCCTGCTTTAGTTCTACGTTCCATTGTATTGACAGGTTCGCCATCAAAAGATACTTGAATGTGTAAACGTGATTGTTGTGGCATATCTAATCTATTCCCCAACATGTCTTTTAATTCAAATAGTTGTTTTTTATATTTTTTAAGATAAGTTCCATTAGTATAGAACATAAAACATACTTTTTGAACATCTGCTAATCTTTTCATAATATCTTTACAGAAAAGAAAATTAGCAAACGGTTCTCCGCCCCACCAATTAACATTAATATCTCTATACCTATTCATATCTAATGATCTTACTGTTCTTTCTATATCTTCAGGAGTCATCTCTGTCTTCTCTTGAAAAGCAGATGATAAACCACAAGATTCCCCCTCAGAACAATATGTGCAAGCAAGATTACATTCACTTGTTACATTAACATCCAAATTAAAACTTTGCATTGGATTAAAATTGTTTGACATTGCGCCACCGCTAGATTGTTGTGGCATAGGAAATTGCATTTTATTCATTTTTATTTTCCTTGATTACAGTTACATGGACAAAAATTACAGTTACACGGACAGAAGTTGCAATTGCAAGGACAAAAGTTACAGTTACATGGGCAGAAGTTACAATTGCAAGGACAGAAATTGCAGTTACATGGACAAAAGTTACAGTTACAAGGACAGAAGTCACAATTACACGGACAGAAGTCACAATTGCAAGGACAAAAATCACAATTGCAAGGACAGAAGTCACAATTACATGGACAAAAATCACAATTGCAAGGACAGAAATTGCAGTCACATATACATGCAACTTTCCATTCATCAAGTTTTGTTACTAGATCATCTATATGTGCGGCGGCTATTAAATCACCAACACTTACTGCACTATAGGATAATGATGGTGCAGGAGTTGGGGAGGGATCCGTCTCGGGTGCTACGCTACCTAATTTACTTACTAATTCTCCACGCAATTCATTCCAAATAGCGGCGGCAACAGGATCTGCCATACTGGTCCAAGATGAAGTTGCTATACCTCGTCTTGTAAGTTCATCATTTAATGAAGTCCTACAAGTAGTTATATCTGATTGTTCAACTAATGAACCAGATTGTGCTGGTAAACCTGTTAAATTAGCAGGACATGCACTCATTTTATACCTTTACTTCTGTTAAACCATTCTTACTATCTGTTAATGCTATTCCTATTAAATCGTGTTTATGTGGATCATATACATCTGCCTTGCCTACTCCATCATCTTGGGCTATAATATAATCTCCTTTTTTACACGTCCCTTTTATTTTTACTGGAATTCTTCCTTTTAGACATATAAAGAGCATATTTTCATTTTCTCTTTGCTCTGTACCATCATTCATTCTCAATCCAGGTTTATCAGAAACAACACCTGCATATGGTAGACTATTTTTATATATAGTTACCTCTTTTTCTCCTCCGATTGATAAAACAGTACCAGATTCATATATTTCATCTGATTCGTATCTCTCGGCCAAGTCAGACCAGTTTGCTGAAGTTGCTCTCCCTTGAAATGTTGTTGCATAAACATCATTATAGACCATTGTTGACGATCCTATATCGTGAGTATTATTTGCTACAGGTGTAATTCCTTGAGTGACCATTCCGCCACCAAATCCAGAAGTACCTGCAACTGAAAGATTTGCTAATCCTGTTGCACCACTAGAAGAATATATTACTCCATTCATGATTAATTGAGTAGGAGTAGTAACATCATTAACTTTAATATTAGCACTACCAGCAAATGTTGTTGAAGTAGAATAATATTGAATATATCCTGCGGCTCCTGCAGGAACTGCTCCTGAAAGACCAGAAGACCCTGCACTACCTGCACTTCCTGCTGAACCAGCACTTCCAGCGGATCCCGCACTACCTGCTGACCCTGCCGATCCTGCTGAACCAGCACTTCCTGATGTACCAGATGTTCCTGATGTTCCTGATGTACCAGATGTTCCTGATGTACCAGAAGAAGCAGTATCAGATCCAGATGAACCCGAAGAACCCTCTCCAAAAGTTACAGAAACATAACCTGCTTGTGCTTTGGGGAATACTATTCTACATACATTTGTGGTAATGTATTGAATAGATGCTGGAAAAATTACATTATAATTTTGATCTGTAACTGTTATGTTTAACGGTCTTACATTTAAACCGTGATTAATATTCCATATTTTTGAAGCGGCTAATACCGGTAAATTAAAACTTCCTCCATCTTGTCCTGAAGATCCTGATGTACCTGCACTTCCTGCTGATCCAGAACTTCCTGCTGACCCTGCTGATCCAGAACTTCCTGCTGACCCTGCTGAACCAGACGACCCTGCACTACCTGAACTACCTGCCGATCCAGCACTTCCTGATGAGCCTGCACTCCCTGCACTTCCAGACGATCCTGCCGATCCAGCACTTCCAGACGATCCTGCCGATCCAGCACTTCCAGACGATCCTGCCGATCCAGCACTTCCAGATGATCCTGCTGAACCTGCTGAACCTGCTGATCCA
>Ga0209404_10002948_pt1 | contig 10212 bp, 14 predicted proteins | sample TroAtlMetagenome_2_FD_187447 | JGI IMG/M metagenome (GOLD analysis project Ga0209404, IMG submission 187447) | Marine eukaryotic phytoplankton communities from Atlantic Ocean - Tropical Atlantic ANT8 Metagenome (SPAdes) (version 2) | ecosystem: Environmental > Aquatic > Marine > Oceanic... | reverse complement strand
AATAAACCAGATTATATGTTTAATGAGATCAAATGTATGGACTGTATTACTCTTGAAGAAGCTGAAGAGAGAGGAGTATAGTTATGTGGTTTATTATACCTGTTGTCTTACTTAATGTATTAGGAGTAATGCTTTCCTTTATTGGTCAACCTGTTTTTGGATTGGCTCTATGTGGTGTGTCATTCCTGTACATCGCTAAATGTTTTATCAATGACTGAGTTATATTATAACTTGATTAATGAGTACGAGGAGCAAGGCTTCTCGTACGAGGAGGCTAGTGAGAAAGCCTATTATGAAGAACCAGAATTGCTAAAGCTACAAGCAGACATTAAAAGAAAGGAGGAATTAGAAAACAGCTAACTCCCCCAACGCTCCCGCAATCGCGGGAGCAATCTCCATCTATAATATACTAAGCCGCAAGCTCCAAGCGATCAAGGACACAGCTCCCTGTGAGTCTTGGTCAAAGATATGAAAGCAGGGGAGCTGTGATAATATTAGGACTTACAGATATAACTACCATGCCTAATAAACTATTCGCTGAGTAAATTATTTACTGCGTCTTGAACAGGAGTATCAGTAGATACAACAACTGTATCGTACTTTAATCTCTCAGCAATCTTTTGTTCTCTCGTCATAGTTTTATTCTTCATGCCTTTCAACATACTAGCGAGATTTTGTGGGTTGTAGATTGTTAAGCCAGATGAATTAGTCTTGATTAAGTCAGCTTCATCACACTCAACACCGAGTTCATTCATTAACTCAACACCCTCAGTTAAATAGCGATATGCTTTTAAGCCCATAGCCATAGCTTTTTTCTGTGCAGTTATCGTATCTATCCATGTTGCGTGAGCCGAGATTAACTGAGCTTTCTTCTTCTTAAACATTTGAAAAGTATCAAACTCAGCTTTACTACAAGCAATAGTTCTTGACCTACAATGGCTCGTACCAATTATATCCAAGTACCATTGTTTATCAAAGCTATCAGTAATGCCGATATTATTATCATTATCAGAATTATATCTATTATAGTTTGAATAACCTAGTGCCTTGTCATTCGCCTCACAATGTTGTGTCTTGTGTGGGTTGTCTTGGTTTTCAGCTTGTTGTGGAAAGATATCTGGGTTGCAGTCTTTAGCTTTCAGTTCATCACGATACAAAGCATAAGCAAACTTTCTGCCACTATCATAATTGTCATACTCACTACTATTTACAGTACCATATAACCCAAAGTCAAAATGTTCAGACATCTCTCTATTGTCATAATCATTTTCATCTAAGTTTTGTTCGTGTGCATAAGAGAAATAAAAACATTTATCTTTTGCTACAACATCTAAAGGTTGTCCGTATTTTTTCTTGAGTGTTCTACAAGTTTCCACATCTTCTTGAGGATATGCTCTCGATACAACTTCTTTAGCAAGTGCAAAAGTATCTTCATACAAGTCATATATATCTGCTTTAACATCTAGGTATGCTTGTTTCTCTTGAGTGTCCTCGCTTTCTGCGTGTTCGATATATCGGTTTAATATCTTCTTCCGATATTCGTCATTCATTCTTAATTTAGCCATATTATTTTTCCTTTCTTGTTATTCTGGGATATTAACAGAATTATGATTTTGTGCAAGTAAAATGTTATGAATGGGTTGAATATTATCCCCTATCCAATCATACATACAAGATTGAGAGTGGAAGAATGGTCCATATGTATCAGGTCTAGTGGCTCTCATAGTTTGTGCCCATTGCCCAGACCAGCTATAGTGAGTGGGCTCCGAATTAGGACTGCGAACCCAATCTCCCTCTCGTTCTATTGCGTCTAGCAATGAGTTTAATTCTTCCTCACCACTCGCATAAACATATCTGGTAGTATTACTCTGAGCATATCCATATTTATAAAATTTCTTTTTACAACTTGGATTTTGACAAATATAAGCTTTGCCATTTCTAAATGCGTGGTTCATATTCCCCACCCCCAAAACAAAATTGCTCTCGTCGGAAAGTATAAGGCAATAATAAGAATGGCAATAACTTGCCACCCCTCATTACTTATGTATCTACTATATCTTTTCTTCATTAATGTAACTCCTCACTTGTTTCAACTTTAGGAACATAACCTCTAACTGTGAATATATTAGTAAAAGTTCTATATCCGTCTATTGTGTGTTCTTCGTTATCCATTGCAACGCAAGTGATTGCAAGTTTGTCATTCTTAGTTCTCCAGATTTTAGATTTTTCATTCCAATAACATCTGCGTTCTTCTATATCATCTCTTTTCTTGCAATAGTGTACAATATAAAAGTGGTCAGCTTGTTTAAATTGTCCAATCAATCGTTCTGTAAATTCTTCGAATGTTGTTGGTCTTTCAGTTATTTCGTCAATCATATCTTATCCTTTCTATTTACTTTCTATAATTTTATATCATTCCTACTTGTAATTGTCAAACACTTTCCCATATAAATAATTGCGCTGATAGCTATCCTGAGCAACCCTCAGGACTTAGGCGCCGCCAGCCATCGAGTGCGAGAAGGTTATCTCGAGAAGTGGCGTTAAACTACTAGACCTTCATGTGCCTGGACATATGGCAAAATATAAGTTGCGCACGCTCACGTTCCAGGCACGCGCGGCCCCGGGCGACGTTTTAAATTCGGCCACCCCGGAGCCGCAAGCAGCAAGCTCAGGAAGCCGCAAGCAGCAAGCGCAGAAAAGATTTGACAATGAAGCATGAATATGGGACATTAAGAGAATTAATCAAAGAAAGGAAAAATATGAAACAAAATGTAATGATACTAAAAGCTGATGACAGCCCGGCAGAGATGCTGGAGCTGGAGTCTAACGAGGATGGGCAACCGTCGTTCAAGGATGTCTACCCGTTAATCAACACTAACATCATAGAGATCGCACAGGGACGCTGGATACAGCAGGGCAATAGGCCTGAGGCTGTTGACGTGGAACTGTTCTGCGATGAAGAGGCGTTAATGAAAGCTGATCCTCAAATTAATCACCGGGCCAGCCATCTACGTTATAACCTGTTCAAAAGTCAATACGGTTCACAGATGCCGGATCCTAGACTGGCAGGGGACGTCGCTGTGGTGTTCCCAGCTAAATACAAAATTGAATTAACTCCGGATGGTACCGACGTAACAGGTAACTACAAGGAAGGCCACGGCCCAGTTGACGCTACCGACGCTATGCTGGACCAGGTGAACGTCGTTGACTAATACATCAAAATACAACAGCAAGTTGCTGCGGGCAGAGCCCGCGGCGCCTGCTGGTCCCCGGAGCGGGGTTATTGGAACCGTTAACCCGTACTGGCTGTGGAAAGCTTCAAGCCCCAAGCTACAAGCATCAAGGCGCAAGCGGCAAGCAGCAAGCCGCAAGCGTATCCGGTTCGCGTGCCAAAAGAAAGCTTGACATTTAAAGAACAGCCCATATATATGGGACATTAAGAGAAAGGATAATTTATGAAAAAGCAAAAACTACTGGGCGTAGGGACCAGCTATAAGACAATCAAATCGGAGAAGGTTGGCGTGCTAACTGGTATCCTGTACATGGCCCCGTATAACCTGAGCGGCAAAAACGTGTGCCCAAACGCCAGCGCCGGCTGCGCGGCGGCATGCCTGAACACCGCGGGCCGGGGAGCCATGAACGTGGTACAGGCGGCGCGACTCAAGAAGACAAACAGGTTCTTTGAAGACCGGCAACAGTTCCTACTTGATTTAGTTGTGGAGATCCGGGCCCTGAAGCTAAAGGCACAAGCGCGCGGCATGAAAGCAGCCGTCAGGCTGAACGGGACCAGCGACTTGCCTTATGAGAAGTATAAGATCGGAGACACAGGCAAAAACATCATGGAAATGTTTCCTGATATACAATTTTATGACTACACGAAGTTAGAAGCGCGGATCACTAAAGGTGAGCTGCCAGCTAACTATCATTTAACATTTAGCCGGGCGGAGGATAACGATCACAAGCTAGACGAAGTACTGGAGCACACCAGCGCCGCTGTTGTGTTCTCCGGGCTGCTTCCTGCAACCTGGCGGGGCCATCCAGTTATTGACGGCGACGAACACGACGCGCGCTTCACAGACGCTGGCCCGGGGACCATTATTGGCCTCACTGTCAAAGGCAAAGGAAAGCAGGACGGGACCGGGTTCGTTGTCCCCTCTCATGGAACAGATTCCACGTGGAATTGATCGGATTTTTACCCTTTCAACCGATCAAGCTGCGCCCTCCGGGGCGCGGCCTTTTATGTCGGCCCCAGGATTACGTAAGGCACCGCGCCTGGGCCCGGCACCAAGCTACAAGCGCCAAGCAGCAAGCTACAAGCTTCAAGCGGCAAGCCACAAGCGTCAAGCTACAAGCAGCAAGCGCTCCTGAATAGCGTCCCATGAATCGAGGCCCGGGATCCAAGCTTCAAGCAGCAAGCTACAAGCAGCGAGGTCCTGGATTTGTGTTCCCTCATAAAGTTTTGGAAGTCTTTGGTCGGGGACCCCGACTAAGATAAACGTTCGTAATGGTCTGTTAATATGCCACGCAATTTGGTGTGGAGAGATCACAGGAGCCTTCACTTTTTTACTTTTCATTACTGATGCGACTTTTAATTCAACTGTAAAGAAACCGCAGGTTTCATGGTATCCTAAAAGGTCAGGAACCCCTGGAGTATATACAGTTTCTATCCTCGACCACGTAATTTTATGTAAGTGCTTCTTACATTTTTGCCATAATTTTGATTCTGGTTTCAAAGTAAAAGTAATATGATTAAAAGGAGTATTGCCTTGTCTATTTTGTCTGGGGGTGGGTCAAAATTCCATCCCATTATTCTACCAAAATCATCAATCGGTACTTCTCAAAACGAGGTCCCACCATCTTATTCTCCACCAATTTAATCTCTCTGATGTTGAATTCTTTTTGCATAGGATTCCTACCCTCAGGCAATAACATTACAACTCTGGCATCTCCACCTTCTTCACTCTCTGTGAACCTATTTAATACCTGCATTAGTTTTCTAGGTGTATACCAATGACCTGTCTTAAAATTATTTAGTAGATCACTCATACAAACGGAGGACCTGCAAACCACACCACAATACTATACCTGGTGCCCTTAGTAACAGGGGTAACACGATGGGTAACTGTTGATGGAAATATAATTGCACTTCCTGGATCGGCCTGTACTTTAGACTTAATCACCTTACCGTCATGCAAATGCATAGTCTCAAAATGACCTCCCTCATAATCATCATTAATTATAACGCTGGCTGATAGTTTACGTATGGTTCCGAGCAAGTGTGGCTCAGCGGTTTTAGTTAAAGAACGTTCTCCCTGAAAATCAAAAGACCTAGCTTCATTGGTAGTACCATCACCATCTACATGCCAAGCATACTGACCACCTTCTTCATAACGCGTCATCTGTAATGTTTCATGGCCTGTAATCTTATACTTCCAACCAGTCTCATGATTAGCTATATTCATACAAGTCATAAGAATACCACTGATAGTTTTATCATTAAACCAAATCACATTACTATCCCGCACTACTTTGTCGGTATTATCACCTTGTTGGTGTATGGCTGTCTCAACTTTACTGTCTTTATTCGCAAACTGTTCAACAACAAATTTCTTCATGTTGTCTATTTCTTTTTGTTCATGGTTAAACTTAACTACATATGCAGGGCTACCATCTTGGGGGTTTTTATAACTCATCGTTTTTTTCCTTGTCCTCTATATTTTTTAAATGAACGTCGTTTATGCTTATTCTTAGGACGAGTCCTAACACTGTTCCCAATCGACGTTCTCTTCTTGGGTCCAGGTGTGTGTTCTTGAAATGTCTTAGCTCTTCTCATCTTTAACTACAGTGTAGTCTCCTTCTACCAATGCCTGATTGTCGTCATAAATCTTTTTCATTTTCAATTCTAATTCTTCTAAACTTAAATCCTCTAACTTACCTGTCAAACTTATTCTCTGTTCAATGTAGAGTCCGGCTGCTTTACCTCGCGCGACCTCAGCGTTGGCCGCAGCACTAAAGGCACCCTTTGCCAAGGCTTGCTCCCTAATCCTACCCAGCTCAGTAACATGTCTTTCAAACGTGACCTCATATTTTTTTTGTACTTCGGAACGAAGCTCACCGATATATTTGACGACGAGTGGAAATTTATTTGCATTTCGTAGTTCTGAAGCACGGACGTGGGCACTACCTTCAGCATAGCCCGCTTCAACTGCGCACTCGGTTGGTGTTTTTCTGCCTTCATTATAAACTAATAACTCCGCGAACTTCTTTTGTTGTTCTGATAATTGTTTGGGTAATCCCATAGTGTAAGTATAAGTAAATTTACTTTTGATTACAAGTATATTCTGACCACACTTTTTCTAGCTTCACACCATTGAGATAGAGATCGTCTTTATCAAAATCTATAGCATCTTCATATCCACAAATATTTAATATTTCCTTAGCAGTCATATCCTTAATGTCTTCATACCATAAACTAATAGCACCTTGACTAATCAATCTATTCTTTTCTTTATGCCAAGAGTCTAGATTATTAATCATATTTTCTTTGTGCACTTGTAAAGATTTCTCTTCTGTTATGTACTGTTTATGTGGATCGAGCTTCCCATGCCAATGTTGATTTATCCAAGAATGATAAGAAGAATAGGCCCAGGCATCTTTGTCTTTACGATCTATAACAATATACTTATCCGCTCCTAATAAAGGTTTATGTACAAATAAATATTGGTACTTAAATAAAAAGTTTGTTCCTGCTTTCTCTTCTATTGTTTTTTTACCAACAGTATCATCAATAATTTCATACTCCATAGAGTAGTGTGGTGTTCTACTCATACGAAAATACTTATCTAGTATAAGTAACAATAATGTTGATCCACACCTAGATGGATTAACAATGCAAGTAATCATTTTTGATAAAGCTCTCCACCTATACAGATGGCATCTAGATCTGATGTTTTAAATATATCCAAAGCTTCATCAACACTACTACAAATAGGCTTACCTTTTTTATTAAGAGATGTATTACCAACAACTGGTAACCCCGTCTCTGTTTCAAAAGCTTCTAACAACCAGTAGTATTGGTGGTTTGTTTCAGGAACGGTTTGGTGTCTACAGGTACCATCGACATGAGTAACCGCAGGAATGCCTGAGTACTTTACATTAGAATTAAACAGCATGTGTCTGCTTACAGGTAAATCAAAAAATCTTTCTGCTTGGTCTTCTTTAACGCTGGCTCCAAAAGGCCTCCACCATTCTCTGCCTTTTAGTTTATTAACTTTATCCTTATTATCTTTATGTATTGGATTAAATAAAACACTTCTATTACCCAGAGCACGTGGACCAACCTCACCATTGCCTTGATACCACCCAACAACCTTATTTTGATCTAAAAGCTGTGCAACTTGCTTGTATAACGATGCGTCAGGCTCTCCAAGTGGCTCTTCGTCGTCCTGTTCCCAATGATTAGGCCTCTCAATGTCGTGTTTATCTAGTAAATAATGCAATGCACCTATGCTGCAACCTCCATCATAAGCCCATGGATCTATGTGTGGAGTAAATCCTTTATCCAACATAGCTCTGTTCCAGACAACGTTTTGTGCAAGTCCTCCTGAATAATGAAAATCCGAAGGTAAACCAAAAATTCTTTCTAATACTAATCCTTCACAAAACTTATGTACGGTTGCTATAAAATTTAAATCCATATCATCTTTTGGCATAAAGGCTATTCCAGAAGACACGCTCATATTTCTACCCCTTTCCCTCTGAAGCCAACCTGAAAGTATACTAAGTATGGGTTTGCCATAAGCCTGTAAGCCCATAACTTTTCCTGGTATGTCTATAAGTCTTACAAACAAAGGCCAGTCAGGAGATAGTGAGGGGTCTTTTCCTGATTCATAGAAAGAACCAGTTTTGTTTAGTACCAGCTCATACATCTCTTCAGCGGAATAATTAAATTTTTCGTGATCAAAACTACTAGATTTAATCATTTGTGTTAATAATTGTGATGGGCTTAATTCTGGTATTCTTGTTTTGTTTACAAGACCTGTGTATGGCGACAGTCCTCCAGGGACATTTCCTGGACCTTTTGCGTATGCATCTAAAACTAAATAACCAGATTTTTTAATACTAGAAGAAAGTTGGTGGCTGTAATGGTGATCTATATAAACTATATTATCTACTGTCTTTACAAACTCTTTTGAATCTTGCCCTTTCAACCAAGTAGAAACAGCCAACTCGAAATCATCTACGTCCCATTCATCCAAAACAGACTTTGCCCAGTGAATATCCCCATGAGCGTGTTTTGATTTAAATTGTCTTTCTGCTTTTCTATATAGAAACTTACCATCTTTATAAGCAGCCACTGAGCTGTCATGTGCAGTAAGTCCGAAACCTACTAAGTTCATCTAAAAAGTAGTAGACCACATGAATAATAACGTCAATATCAATAACCCGATGTATACTCTAATTTCCAGTAGGATTCTCCGTTAATATTTTAACAATTCTCTTTCTTCCCATATCCATCTCGACTTCGGCCTCTACTTGAACACACTGCATGAATATTCCATCTTGATCGGGTCCTATGTTTTGCATAGCCACGCGCTTGGTCTTAAGACAATCAGCCATTCCCTCCGTTGGCACCGTCTCTATTATGGAACCGTTAGTTATAAGTAGTACTGCAAATAGTGTTTCAATCATTAGTGTGTTATCCCGTTCTGTCTTATCTTATCAATTAACATTTCAACATCTATCATACGTTCTTCTATAAATTGTATTTGCATATTTAGTTTTGAAATTTCAGGAATCTCTGAATTAACATGAGTACGAAGTTCTTCTTGTGTTTTTGACAGCCATTCCACCAACATGTAGAGCTCGTTTACTTGAGGACTGACCATGGTGCCTTTGGGGACCCCGTCTATAAATTCATTAGCGGCTTCCATGTCTTGTGCCATTAACTGTTGATTTGTCTCGAGAGTATTTAATCTTTCCTGGATCGAGAAGAAACTCATTGTGCCGACAGCCACAGCTGCTAAAATGGCCAAAAGGTTCTTGGCCGGCATACTGATGCTTGTGGATTCCGAGAGCTTCATTAGTTTAGTAATGGATTGTCGTTAGCTTGCTTCAATTCATTTATCTTTGCATCAAGATATTCAATGGCTGCACTATTGATTGCAATGTCTTTACTGTTGGCTTCTATACCATCAGACAAATCTCTAAAGTTCTCGTTTCCAATTGTGTGTAGCTCTTGGGTCTTTAGATTTATCTTTTCATTAAGTTCTTTTATCTCTTCATTGATTCCTGATAGATCGGTTGACTCATAAGATACTCCCTCGAGTGCACTAAGTCTTGTGTTGAATTCACCCCAGGCATAAAATCCTCCGCCGATGGCTCCTACAACGCCGATCAATGCCGCATAACTTGACAATTTATTAATTAGATCTGGCATCCATTAATCCTTTTAATTTTATATAAGCAGCATCTGTAGCTTGCTGCGCTTTATTAAGTTTAATCTGATACTGAACCACTGGATCAGTCGCTACAAGATTTGCCTGTGTATTATAGATAGTTTTATTATAGCTGTCTAGGCTGACCTGCATGAAGAACGCTGGGTCCCCGCCTGGTAACTGCTGGGTATTAAACAATTCTGAGTTCATGTTGAAATAACTAGACATATCAGGCTGATTAGCCACCATTTCTTTAGCTACTATTTGATTAACTGCATCCAGAGTTAATGAAACCCTCTGCATCTCATTAGATATTTTGCTTTGTATAACTTTTTCCAGTGCTGCGACCTTGATATCTAAATCAACTTCCATCTCTCCGCTAGGATCTGGTTCTTCAGTTCCGTCTCCTTCAACAGCTGCGACTTCAGTTGACTCCTCGACGACTTCTTCTTGTTCGGCAACGTCTGTTGTCTCCTCCGGCTCGTCTGCAGCAATGCTTTCGCTACTGGGTTGCTCTTCAATCTGTTCATCTTTAGCTTCCTCAATTGTTTCTTCTTTTACGGTTTTTGTTTCAAGTGGTTCTTCCTCCACCGGCTCTTCCTCGGCCAAGGCTATCTCTTCCAGGGGCTCTTCTTCCTTTACGTCCTCTTTAAACTCTTCTGCAAATTCTTCAACCATTTCTATTGGTGCTTCTTCCTCAAAGTATTCTTCAAACATTTCCTCAAACATTTCTTCTGCCATTTCTATATCCATCTCCTCCATGGGCATCTCATCA